>ENA-OQDC01000876-OQDC01000876.1-human-gut-metagenome-genome-assembly--contig:-NODE-876-length-18165-cov-3.345770_pt1 | contig 18165 bp, 18 predicted proteins | sample MGYA00242770_ERZ504601 | MGnify/ENA primary metagenome ERZ504601 (study PRJEB26092, sample SAMD00036305) | human gut metagenome | host: Homo sapiens | study: EMG produced TPA metagenomics assembly of...
TGATGTAATACTCGTTGACCGTGTCCGGATTGGCTTCGGTAGTGATTTCCGCGTCGGGCGCGATGCCCCAGATCTTGCGGACGGCATCGAGCATGGCGACCAGATCGCGGGCGGCGAGAATTGTGGGGGTGCCGCCGCCGAAGAACACGGTGGAAACCGGCGGCTCCTCGATGCCGTGGTCGAGCTGCCACTGCTTGGTCAATTTCATTTCCCGAATGACCATATTGGCATAGTTGCCGCGCGAGGCCCCCCGCACCAAGATCCGTAGCCGTGTAGGTGTTGAAGTCGCAGTAACCGCAGCGCCGCAAGCAGAACGGGACGTGGATGTAGACCTCGAACACTAGCCCTCGGTCTTCTGAGCGGCGCGGATCTTGTCTTTGGTGTCGCGGTCGTTGGAGTCCTCGCCGGTGGACAGGGCTGCGATGAACGCCTCCTGCGGCACCTCCACATGGCCGAGCATCTTCATGCGCTTCTTGCCAGCCTTCTGCTTTGCGAGCAGCTTACGCTTGACGGGTGATGTCGCCGCCATAGCACTTGGCGAGCACGTCCTTGCGCAACGCACGAATGTTCTCACGCGCGATGATACGCGAACCGATTGCGGCCTGAATCGGAATCTCAAACTGTTGGCGAGGAATCAGACTACGCAATTTCTTGGTCATCATCACACCGTACGAATACGCCTTATCGCGGTGAACGATGGCACTGAACGCATCGACCTTCTCGCCCTGAATAAGGATGTCCACCTTGACCAAATCGGCGGACTGCTCGCCATCCTCATGGTAATCGAGGGAAGCGTAGCCCTTGGTGCGGGACTTGAGCTGGTCGAAGAAGTCGAACACGATTTCGGCCAGTGGAATGCGGTAGTGCATCTCGACACGATCGGTGGAGATGTACTCCATCGTGCCCATAATGCCGCGGTGGTCCTGGCACAGATCCATCACCGCACCGATAAATTCCTTGGGTGTGATGATGTCGGCGGCAACCATCGGTTCGACGATCTTCTTGATCTTGCCGTCCGGGAATTCGCTCGGGTTGGTCACATGATGCTGACTGCCATCCTCGGCGGTCACGTCGTAGGTGACGTTCGGGGCGGTCTGGATCAGGTCGAGGCCGAACTCGCGGGAGAGTCGCTCGTTGACGATCTCCATGTGCAGCAGACCCAGGAAGCCGCAGCGGAAGCCGAAGCCCAAGGCCACGGAGGTTTCCGGCGTGTAGATCAGGGCGGCGTCGTTGAGCTTGAGCTTGTCGAGTGCATCACGCAGTTCGGGGAACTGGGCGTTGTCAATCGGGAACAAACCGGCGTAGACCGATCGGCTTCGGGTCGCGATAGCCGGGCAACGGCTCGGCGGCCGGGCGGACGGCCGAAGTCAGGGTGTCGCCCACCTTGGACTGACTCACATCTTTCGCACCGGTGATGATGTAGCCGACCTCGCCGGCACCGAGTGCCTTGGTGCGGGTCATATCGGGGCTGATCACGCCGATTTCAATGGGATCGTGGGTCATGCCAATGCCCATCATGTGGACCTTTTCGCGGTCGTGCAGTTCGCCGTCCTCCATACGGATGTAGGTGACGATGCCGCGGTAGGAGTCGTAGACGGAATCGAAGATCAGCGCGCGGGCGGGGGCATCGGGGTCGCCGTGCGGGGCGGGCACGTCCATGACGATCTGGTCGAGCAGGTCGGCCACGCCTTCGCCGGTTTTGCCGGAGACGCGCAGCACGTCGCTCGGCTCGCAGCCGATCAGACCTGCGATCTCCTCGGCATGCTTGTCCGGTTCTGCGGACGGCAGGTCGATTTTGTTGAGCACGGGGATGATGGCCAGATCATGGTCGATGGCCATATACAGATTGGACAGGGTCTGCGCCTCGATGCCCTGGGTGGCGTCGACGAGCAGCACCGCGCCTTCGCAGGCGGCCAGTGCGCGGGACACCTCATAGGTGAAGTCCACGTGGCCGGGGGTGTCGATCATACCGAGCGTGTATTCGGTGCCGTCAAAGGTCCACGGCACGCGCACGGCCTGCGATTTGATGGTGATGCCGCGTTCCTGCTCGATATCCATGCGGTCGAGGAAGCGATCGCGCATCTCTCGCTCGGGCACAATGCCGCTCAACTGCAAGATGCGGTCGGCCACGGTCGACTTGCCGTGGTCGATGTGTGCGATGATACAGAAGTTGCGAATCACCGACTGATCCGTGGAACCCGGCTGATTGTGTTGGACGACCAACGCATTCCTCCTCTTGGCATATACTCAAACTTCACCTAGTGTAGCCGAGGGACTGTATTCGGCGTGGCATTGCGCGGGTTTTTCCGGGGCTCATGCTATCCTCTAACTTTTGTATGTCCTTATAACACACATCGTTTGGAGTAAACGTGGCAAACATTAAGTCGCAGAAGAAGCGCGTGCTCACCAATGAGAAGGCGCACCTTCGCAACGTGGCTGTGAAGTCCGGCCTGAAGACCGCCATCCGCGCCACCCGCGAAGCCATCGCCGCCGGTGACAAGGCTGCCGCCGAGGCCGCCTACAAGGTTGCCGCCCAGAAGCTCGACAAGGCTGCTGGCGCTGGCGTGATCCACAAGAACCAGGCCGCCAACCGCAAGTCCGGCCTCGCTGTTGCGATCAACGCTCTGTGAGCATAAGCCTCTTAAGGTTTTAGAAAGTCCCGCAAGTCATCTGGCTTGCGGGACTTTTTGTATCTCCGTTCAAAGAGGTACATTGGCGGTCTTGCGAAATGACATCTCCGTTCAGAGAGGTACCGAATACGGGAAAAACCAACTATAAACGCCATCATTGCAACACTTATACTCAGCGTTTCGTGCTTCAGGTACCTCTTTGAAAGCAGTTAGCATTCTGCAGAAGGCCAGATGTACCTCTTTGAAGACAGTTAGCCCTGAGGCGGCCTTGAACCATCCTGAGGCTTGTCTTCTTCGTCCTTGGTGGTATCGCCGGGATCGACGGTATCGGCGTGCGGATGGATGACCGGGCGCTTGAGATATCGGCTTTCGCTGGGCAGGTAGACGCGATGACGTTCGACGGCTCCGGGCAGAGTGACGTTGAAGCCTACCGAGAGCAGTCGCAGCGCCACCACGATGATGACGATCAGCACGTCGAGCAGCATTTCCGAGCGCATGTCGAACCAGCCGTAGCTTACGCCGCGCCATACCAGCACGGTCAGGATGCAGCCGATGAACGAAGGCACAGCATAGAGGTGTTTGTCTCGAATAATCATTGGCACGTCGCCAATGAAGATGTCACGAATGAGGCCGCCGGCCAGTGCTGTGAACATGCCAAGGAATACGGCTGTCATGCCTGAGGAACCGTAGGCCAGAGCTTTTGCGGTGCCGCTGACTGCGAATAGTCCGAGGCCCAGAGCATCGATGACAGTCATCGTCCATTTGAGTTTGGTGATCTCCGGATGGGCCACCACCACGATAATGCCGGAAACAGCGTGGTGAGCACATAGCCTTTGTCGGTGATGCCGACCGGCGGCAGGGCACCGAGCATCACGTCGCGCACAAGACCGCCGCCGAGTGCGGTAAGCCATCCGCACAGCATGATGGTGAAGATGTCGTAGCCCTTGCGAATGGCGGCAAGTCCGCCCGATAATCCCCAAACACAGGATTGCTAAATACTCGATGACCACAAAAACGACTGTTGTTCTCCAACGCCACCTGCATGAGCCACTCCCCTCTGGTACCGCTTCGGTTCGTCTCAGTCCGTCTTCGTTCTGTTCCCGTTCATCCTTATTCGGCGCTACAGCCCGTCGTACCCGAGCCTACAACAGGCCTTGCCTGAGTAGTATGGCCGGGGAGGAAGGGGCCACTAAGACGTGAATAGGATGGCAATGACGCCAGCTTGCCGGTAGTCGTTGGCAACTCAGCACCTCTAAGTTTTACGATCCGTGATCAAAAAACATGTATGGACTTAATCGTTGTTGATTTCTGATTCAATCAAGGCGACTTTTTCTTCGACATCACGCAAGCGATTTCGCAGTGCGGACTCGATATCGATGCCGTCAACGCGGGCCTTGCGCACGACGGCGAGGATTTCATCGGCGTAGGCATCGGCCTTCTCCCGTTCAGCGGAATTGTCGCCGCTTGATTCGGATTGGTTCGCCGCTTGAGGATGTACATCATCTCGCTGAGCATCAGCCGCAGCCGGCTCATCAAACGCCGCGAACAATCTATCAGCATTCGGCGATTTGGAGATGCGAGAAACGACTTTGGCCGCGCGAGGCAACGCACCTTGAGCGCGGGAAATGCCCTCAAGCACGGATTTACGATGCTTTTCCTGCTGTTTCATCTTTTCCCATAGAGCCAGCACAGCTTCCGGGGATTCGGGTTGGGCAGCTTCTCCCCCGTCGTTACTGTCAGCATCAAAAGCATCAGAAGAATCAGAGGAATTGCCGGCATCATCAGCCGCAAACACATGCGGATGCCGAGTGATGAGCTTGTTCACCAACCGATCGGCGACCTCATCAATACCGAACGGGTCCTCAGTATCCGATTCGCAGACCCGCGCCTGAAACACGGATTGCAGCAACACATCACCCAGTTCCTCGCGCATGTTGTCACGGTCGTGAGTCTCCACCGCGTCGACGTATTCGTAGGTTTCCTCGAGCAGATTCTTGAGCAGCGACTTGTTCGTCTGCTTGCCGTCCCACGGGCAGCCGCCCGGCGAATACAGCACATCCACCACGGCCTTGACCCGGTCCAGCGCCGTCGCTGCCTCAGCCACCGGCTTCAATTTCGAGCAGTGTTCGAAGCCTGACGGCAAACGGTAGGCTGAAGCATGGTATTCCGTCATGTCACTCATCTTGCTCATAGGTTTGCTCCTGTTCTCATCTGGATGAACCATAACCACCCCCCGCAACGTGCAGAAGACCTAGATCATATTATTTGTTGCGGAATGTTGCTAAATCCATCTGTATCTCTCTAGCCAAGAACATTTCCAATACGCCAAGACCCCTTGGAATTGTTGCTGTTCCAAGGGGTCTTAGTCAGAAACAAAAGGTGCTAGTTCAGCACACTTTCCACATCCAGTTGTGCGGGTCCTCGACTTCGCCGAGCTGGATGCCGAGCAGCTCGTCGCGCAGTTCGCAGGTGAGCTTGCCGGAGCCGCCGTCGGCGACGGTGACATCGAACTTCTCGGACTTGAAGCGACCGATCGGGGTGATGATGGCGGCGGTACCGCAAGCGAACACCTCGGTGACTTCGCCGGACTTGATGTCCTCGAGCAGCTGGTCGAGGGCAATCATGGTCTCGACTACGTCGTGGCCCTTGTCCTGCAGCAGCTGAATCAGGGAGCGACGGGTCACACCCGGCAGAATGTTACCGGTCAGGGACGGGGTCTCCACGTGGCCATCCTTGTGCACGGCCATCATGTTCATGCCACCGAGCTCTTCGAGGTAGGTCTTGGTGGCGGCGTCGACGAAGCACACCTGCTCGCAGCCATTCTCAACACCCTTGTACTCGCCGAGCAGGGAGGCGGCGTAGTTGCCGCCGCACTTGGCGAAACCAGTGCCGCCAGGGCCGGTGCGGAACCACTTGTCTTCAACCCAGATGCTGACCGGCTTCACGCCGCCCGGGAAGTACGGTCCGGACGGGGAGGCGATCACGCAGTAGTCGACCTCCTGCGGGGCGCGCACGCCGAGGAACGGCTCGGAAGCGAACATGAACGGACGCATGTACAGCGTGTACTCGCGGCGGGACGGCACCCAGTTGGCGTCGCGCTTGACCAGCGCGGCCACGGAACCGAGGAAGTCGTCAATCGGCAGCTCAGGCAGGTACAGACGCTTGGCGGAGTTCTGGAAACGCTCGGCGTTCGCATCCGGGCGGAACAGCCAGGTGGAGCCGTCGGCATGACGGTAAGCCTTGAGGCCCTCGAAGCACTCCTGTGCGTAGTGCAGCACGGAAGCACCCGGATCCATCTTGAGCGGTGCGTACGGTTCGACGCGGCGGTCGGACCAGCCTTCGCCCTTGGTCCAGGTCATGTGGGCCATGTTGTCGGAGAAGACCTGACCGAAAGCCGGCTTGTCGATGAGGGACTGACGCTTCTCATCGGATGCGGGGTTGTCGTTCGGCAGTACGGTGAACGGTTCGGCGAGCTTGTCGAGCGCTGCCGGATCGTGGTGCGTGTTTTCAGTCATTACTAGCTACTTCTTCTTGACTTTGGCGGCCCGAAAGCCACCATATGGGGTGTGTGCTGTGCGCTTGTGGCGCGAGCTCTGTTGCATACTTTTGCACACCCATGTGTTACTCGTGTAGCAGAGTTCACATGGTGAAAAACGAAGAAGCCCGCACCGTTCTCAACGGCTGCGGGCTTCCACGTTTCAGTTATGTTCTGAATTGTTCGCTATCGAAGCGATCGACTCACTTGGCGTCGGCAGCCGGAGCAGCAGCGTCGGCAGCCGGAGCAGCAGCTTCCGGAGCGGCGGTGGACTCAGAAGCATCTTCCGGCACCTCAACGGTGACGACGGACTCTTCCGGGTCCTCAACGTCGAGCTCAACGCCTTCAGGCAGAACAACGTCCTTAGCGAACACCTTGGTGCCGTCGGTTAGGCCCTCGACGCTCACAACGATCTTCTCAGGCAAGTTGGCGACGTCAGCGCGAACCTTGAGCTCCTGAATGTCGACGAATGCCACAGCAGCGCCCTTCGGGGTGCCTTCAACGAAGACCGGCACCTCGACGTCGATCTTCTCGCCGGCCTTGACCTCAAGGAAGTCAACGTGCTCGATGATGCGCTTGACCGGGTTCTTCTGCACGTCCTTGACGACGGCCATCTTGGTGTTGCCGTCGAAGGCGATGGTGAACAGGGCGTTGGTGTGACGCAGGGCCAGGGTGGTCTCGCGCATCGGCAAGGTCACGAAGGCGGGCTCTTCGCCGCCGGCGTAGATGGTGGCCGGAATCTTGTTGGCAACGCGCAGACGACGAGCAACGCCCTTGCCGAACTCGGAACGGGCCTCGCCCTCAAGCTTAATGGTGGTAGCCATAATGGATACTCCTTGTAGTTTCGTTTCGTACTGTCTCGCTCAGACGCCACGACGCGCCGAAAGACACCCTACAAGGAGTGAAATACGCCGAGTCGATAACGGAAGCTGTGTCATGTGTCAGCACGCACACTTCCCTCGCCAAAGCAACAATTGTCAAGTATACGCCAACTCCGGACTTTGGCGCGGTGATGCTTCGATGACACTGCATCCCGGCCGTCCCAGCCACGTCAACGTACGGTTTCCGCGAAATAATCCCTAACTTTGTGAAGAACGTACGCTTACCCGTTCTCATCATACGGTTTTCACGAAATCGTTCGCCATTTCGTGAAAACCGTACGCTCAGCGACAACTCAGTGTACGGTCTTTCACGAAGTTGTGGATGATTTCGATAATAACGTACGATGGTGAGTACCATATCGGGAGGTTGATATGACTCGTTCGGACGACGTCATCAATGAGGATGGCCATGACGTCATCGCCGCACACACTCGCGTTGTCAGGGGCATGGCTGCGGCACTTGCCGCGATAGCCGCCACAGGAGCCGGCGTCACAGCCGCGGCCGCCAACGTCATGTTCATGTTCGCGCTGGACACCAAGGCCAAACGTTCGATGTTCAACATGCCGCACGAGGAGACGCCGAAAGGCATCGAATTCGACATGTCCGAGCAGCTTGAGGCCGGCCGGTGGTTCGAGGAGGCCAAGCAATCGGTCACGCTGCGCAGCCATGATGGATGGAAACTCCACGGCTGGCTGTTGGACCCGGATTGTTCCGACCCACAGCCGCATCTATACGCGATCTGCTGCCATGGCTATACCGGAGAGCCCGCGGAAATGGCCAAATGGGCGCATCGCTATGCGCAACTCGGTTTTACGGTCCTGCTACCCGCGCAGCGCGCCCATGAATTGAGCGAAGGGCGCTACGTGGGTATGGGATTGCTGGAAAGCGACGATCTGTTGGGCTGGGTTTCGCTGATCACCGCAGCTGATCCGGATGCACGCATTCTGCTGCATGGCAATTCGATGGGCGCCGCCACGGTGATGATGGCGGCCGGCGATGCGCGACTCCCCGCAACGTCGTCGCCGCGATTTCCGATTGCGGATACAGTTCCGTGGTCTCGCAGTTTACGGATAATGCCGAGGCGATGTTCCGTTTGCCGCACTCGTTGGCCGTGCTGCTGGTCAAAGTGGCCAGTCATGTGTCTAAACGCAAGGCTGGATACCGGTTTGAGGACGCCTCCTGTGTGAAGGCATTACGGCACGCGACTATTCCGATGATGTTCATTCATGGCGGAGCGGATACTTTTGTCAACCCGAAGTATCTGGACATCAATTACAACGCCTGCGCCAGCATCGACCGCGAGAAGCTGCTGATTCCCGGCGCCGACCACACGATGAGCGCCAGCACCGATCCGGACCGCTATTGGCGTCGCGTTAACAGCTTTGTTAAGCGGGTGTTTGGGCTGTAGTAGATATAGAGCTTGGCTCCCCTCTGTGAGGGGAGCCAAGAATGGTTACGCGAGGAGTTCCTTGACGGCGGCGATGACGGACTGCAGACTCTTCTTCGCGTCACCGAACAGCATCTGGGTGTTGTCCTCGAAGTAGAGCTCGTTCTGAATGCCGGCATAGCCCATACCACGGCCACGCTTCATGACCACGACGTTCTGGGACTTGTCGACGTCGAGAATCGGCATACCGGAAACCGGGGTGCCAGGACGGCGAGCAGCCGGGTTGGTCACATCGTTGGCGCCGACGACCAGAGCCACGTTGGCCTGCGGGAACTGCGGGTTGATCTCATCGAGATCCACGAGCTCCTCGTAGGGCACGTTGGCCTCGGCCAGCAGCACGTTCATGTGGCCAGGCATACGGCCTGCGACCGGGTGAATGGCGTAGGAGACTTCCACGCCGTGGCCCTTGAGCAGTTCGCCGAGGTCGGCGAGCTCGCGCTGGGCCTGAGCCTGAGCCAGACCGAAGCCGGGCACGAAGATGACCTTCTGCGCGTAGACGAGCTGAACGGCCAGATCGTCCGGCGTGGTCTCCTTCATGGTGCCTTCCGGACCGTCGCCAGCAGCAGCGGCGTCAGCACCACCGCCGAAGCCACCGGCCAAGACGGAGAGCAGCGGGCGGTTCATGGCCTGAGCCATGAGGATGGACAGGGTCACACCTGCGGAACCGACGAGTGCGCCGGCCACGATCAGGGCGACATTGTCAATCGCCAGACCGGACATAGCCACAGCCGTACCGGTGCATGCGTTGAGCACAGAGATGACGACGGGCATATCGGCGCCGCCGATCGGAATCACGAACACCAAGCCGTAGCACAGGGCGAACACGGTGGTCAGAATCGACCACAGCAGACGCTGTTCGGGCTGGACGCACAGCATGACCAGCGAGACGACAGACAGCACGGCGAACAGAATGTTCCATACGCCCTTTGCCCGGCAGGTTCAGCTTCTTGACCCACTTGATACCCTGCAGCTTGCCGGCTGCGATGAGCGAGCCGGTGAAGGTCACAGAACCGATGAGAATACCGAGACCAGCGGTGATGAGCACCACGATGTCCGGGGTGCCTTCCTTGGTCAGGATGTCGTTCAGGGCCACGAGTGCGGCGGCGCCACCACCCACGGTATTGAACACGGAGACCAGCTGCGGCATATCGGTCATCTTCACCTTCTTGGCGGAGACGACACCGGCCACGGCACCGATCAGGATGCCGACGACCAGCACCACCACGGCGACAATGTTCACGAAGCCCTTGGCGAAGAGCACGATGAACGCCATGAGCACGGCCACGACCATGCCGAACGCGGAGATCTGGTTACCCTTGCGGGCGGTCTTCGGCGAATTCATGAAATGCAGACCGACCACAAACAGGACGGCAGAGAACAGGTAGACGAACCAAGCGACGATGTCGATGGCGCCAACGGTTGCGGAGGTCATTACTTCGACTCCCCCTTCTTCTCGTTCTTGCTGGACTTGAACATCTCAAGCATGCGGTCGGTGACCACGTAGCCACCAACGACGTTCATGGTGCCCAGCACAGCGGCCAGGAAGATGAACACGTAGGCCAGCGGGCTATTGGCTTCGGCTGCCACGATCACAACGCCGACGATGACGATGCCGTGGATGGAGTTCGCGCCGGACATAAGCGGCGTGTGCAGGGTGGCGGGCACCTTGCCGATGACCTCGACGCCGATGAGCAGCGCGAGGACGAACAGGGTAATGGAAACGACGAGAGTAGGCATGGTATTCCTTCTTCCTTACTTCTCGGACTTCTCGGCATCGGCAGCAGCTGCCGGGGCGGCGGCGCGGCCGGCAACCACCAGCGCGTCGTCAAGTTCTTCGGTGAGATCCTGGCCGAGCTTGCCGTCACGCACGAAGTGCACGAGGATGTCGGCCACATTGCGCGAAAGCAGGTTGGATGCGGTGGTGGCGACGCCGGAGGCCAGGTAGGGAGCGCCAATCAGCTTGACACCGCCCTCGGTGACCTGCTCGCCGACGGCGGAGCCCTCGACGTTGCCGCCGAGGTCGGATGCTGCGCAGTCCACGATCACGGCACCACGCTTGAGACCCTTGACGCCGGCTGCGGTGAGCAGCACCGGGGGCTTACGACCCGGGACCTTGGCGGTGGTGATGATGATGTCAAAGCCGGCGGCCTTCTCATCGACGGCAGCCTGCTGCTGAGCCTGCTCTTCGGCGCTCAGCGCGCGGGCATAACCGCCCTCGCCCTGGCCCTTGGAGAAGTCAAGTCCCAGATCAAGGAACTTCGCGCCGAGGGACTCGACCTCGCCCTGGGAGGCGGGACGCACGTCGTACGCGGTGACGACCGCGCCAAGACGCTTCAGCGTACCGATGGCCTGCAGGCCGGCGATGCCGGCACCGAGCACCAGCGCCTTAGCCGGGCGAATCGTGCCGGCGGCGGTGGTCATCATCGGCAGGAAGGAACCGTAAGCATCGGCGGCGGTGATGGCTGCCTTGTAGCCCATCACGGAGTTCTGAGAGGTCATCTCATCCATGGACTGGGCGCTGGAAAGCTTACGGGGCAGCTTTTCGATGGCGATGCCCACCAGACCGGCCTTCTCGAGCGCGGCCACGTAATCGGCATCGGTGAAGGAACCGAGCATGCCAATGACCCACTGGCCGGCCTTGAGCTTGGCCACGGTCTCGGCGGACGGTCGGTCCACAAAACCGAGCGCGTCGGCTTCGGCGAGCACCTCGTCACGGCTGGTCACCTTCGCACCGGCCTTTTCGTAATCCTCATCGGTGTAGTCGGCAGCAATGCCGGCACCTGCTTCAATCAGTGAGGAGACACCGCTCCTCTTCAGCCGGGTGACGATATCCGGCGTCAGCGCGACGCGGGATTCCGTTTCGGACGTTTCGTTCAAAACGCCGAACACCACGGTGGCTTCTGGGTTTTGCGCCATGAGAGCCCTTTCTTGTTCTACTTCAAAATGGACATGGTTATCCGCATGGTAAGTGTAGTCGAAAGGTAAAGACCATGACTTGAGATTCCGCCAATCGAAATAGAAACGAACCCGAAATTAGTAAGAAATACGAATGTGTCCATGTGCATTGCGGATGAATTGCTCGGAAGCCGTCCAACAATCACCCGGCATCGATCAGCAACCAACCGCTCAATAATTATCGACAATCGCCGTTTCGCAGCTCACGGTTACTCAACAATATCGGAACCTGTGCAATATTTTGCCACGCGCTCCCCTAACCAGCCAGAATCCTACGGTTGCGTAAGGTGACGAGTTCGGTTTGGGCGATTACAATTTGAACTTTGAGAAGCGTTCGCCTCATGGCTGGACGACACTGAAAGGTTTACAGGAGCAAGACTTGTCGGTTATCAATTCCTTCACGCAGCACACTATCAATCTCACCCGTAAGGCGCTCAGGTTGGGATCCGACTTCGTCCACCCGGTCCACGACGACACTCCGGACGAGCCCGATTACCTGTCTAACGCCGACGTGCCGGTCGAGGCCAATATCGCTTTGCCTCACAGCGACGATTGGGACGACGGCCACCTGACCGTCACCGACATCGACCCCGTCACCGGCCTGCTCACCACCTCCACCGAAGGCAATCCGCCGCTGGACGAAGGTACGTCCATCTACGACCTGTATGCGGACCGCGCCGAACGTATGGGCGATGAGCCGCTGTACACCTACAAGTCCGGCAACGATTGGGTGACCGTCACCGCCAACGAGTTCCTGGCTGACGTGCGTGCCGTGGCCAAGGGCCTGATTCATTACGGCCTGAAGAAGGGCGATGCCGTGGCATTCATGTGCCGCACTTCCTACGACTGGGACCTGACCGACGCGGCGATCATGGCCTGCGGCGGTGTGCTGGCCACCGTCTACGACACCGATTCGGCCGAGCAGATTCGCAACATCGTCAATAATTCCGACGCCCGCCTGCTGATCGTGCAGGATACGGACATGCGCGAGAAGGCGGATGGATCCGTCGAGGAATGCCCGTCTTTGGAGCACATCATCACCATCGAGACCGGTGGCTTGGACGAAATCAAGGCCTATGGCGCCGGCATCTCGGACGAAGAGCTGGACGAGCGCATCGATTCGGTCAAGAAGACCGACCTGTGTTCCATCGTGTACACCTCTGGTTCCACGGCCGCGCCGAAGGGCGTGGAAATGACCCATGAGCACTACTGCCAGACCGCGCTGAATCTGCCGACCTACATGCCCGAACTGCTGCACGACAAGAAAAACACCATCCTATTGTTCCTGCCGCAGGCCCATTCCTTCGCCCGCGCCATCAACTACATCGTCGTGGCCTCGAACGTGCACATCTATATCGCAGCCGGCATCAAGACGCTGATCAGCGACCTGCAGGTGGCCAGGCCATCCATCATGATCGTGGTGCCGCGTGTGCTGGAGAAGGTGTACAACGCCGCATCTCAGAAGGCCGGACACGGTCCAAAGGGCGTGGTGTTCGCCTCCGCCGTGGTGGCCGCGCAGAACTATATGAAGGAGGTCTCCGCCAATGGCAAGGCAGGTGCACTGACCCGCACTCGCCGCGCTGCCTTCGATCCGATTGTCTACTCTTCGCTGCGCGAAGTGCTCGGCGGTCGCGCCAAGTGGATTGTGGCCGGCGGTGCCCCGCTTGACCCGGAACTGCTGGCCTTCTTCCGTGGCGCGGGTGTGCCTGTATACGAGGGCTATGGTCTAACCGAGACCACCGCACCGTGCGCGTTCAACCCGCTGGGTACGCCGTTCCACGCTGGTTCCGTGGGCATCGCATTCCCCGGATTCTCCCTGCGCATCGCCGAGGACGGCGAAATTCAGGTCAAGGGTCGTGCCGTGTTCCCGCGCTATCACAAGAACGACGAGGCCACTGAGCTGTCGTTCACCGAAGATGGCTGGTATGTCACCGGCGACTTGGGCCGTATCGACAACGATGGCTTCCTGTACATCACCGGTCGTAAGAAGGATCTGATTATCACTGCAGGTGGTAAGAACGTCTCCCCCGGCCCGATCGAGGAAGTCATTCAGCGTTGCGAGTTCGTCTCCCAGGCGCTGGTGCTGGGTGATAAGCGTCCGTTCATCTCCGCATTGGTGACGCTGGACGAGGAGTCGCTGCGCCCGTGGCTGGCCGCCAAGGGTCTGGACGAGAACATGCCGCTGGAGGATGCCGCCAAGAACGCCGCCGTGCGCGCCGAAGTGCAGAAGTGGGTCGATCAGGCCAACGAGGCGTCTCCCGCGCCGAGTCCGTGCGCAAGTTCATCATCCTGCCCGAGGAGTTCACTCAGGAAAACGGCCTGATGACCGCTTCCATGAAGTGATTCGTCCCAAGGTCATCAAGCGCTACTCCACCCTCCTCAACACCCAGATGTACACGAAGCGGAAGTAAACCGTATAGCAAAAGCTCCCTCTGACGAGGGAGCTTTTTTCGTCTATACGCCTTAGAAGCCCAGGCGCTCCAGCTGCTTGGGGTCGGACTGCCAGCCTTTGGCTACCTTGACGTGGAGGTCGAGCTTGGCTTTTTGGCCGACGATGCGGTTGACCGGGGTGCGTAGCTTCTTCTTGACGTAGGTGAGGTTCGAGGCGCCCTTGCCGATGATGATCGGCTTCTGGGAGTCACGCTCCACGTAAATGGACACGTTGACCTGCGCCTTGCCGTCATAGCCCTGACCGGTCTCGTTGTCTTCCGGATATTCGATGGAATCCACCACCACGGCGAGCGAATGCGGCAGCTCGTCGTCCAGGGTCTCAAGGAACGCACCGCGCACGAGTTCGGCGATGGTGTCTTCCGGACGCTCCTCGCTGATCTGATCGTCCGGGTACATCTGCGGACCCTCGGGCGTGTGCTCAATGAGCACGTTCTTCACTTCAGCCAGATTGTCGTGCTTCAGGGCGCTCACCGGCACGATGTCCGAGAAATCGGCGAAATCGTTGATTTCGATGAGCTTGTTGATGAGTTGCTGACGGCCAAGCTCGTCGATCTTGGTGACGATGGCAATCAGCGGGATGCGCCACTTGAACGTACCGTCCTCACGCTTGGTGGCGAAGTCGGTACGCAGTCGGGAGAGAATACGCTTGTCGCCGGGGCCGATTTCCTGGTCGGCGGGCAGCAGGAAGGCCACCACGTCCACATCGGCCAGAGATTCGTCGACCACGTCGTTCAGACGCTGGCCGAGCAACGTACGCGGACGGTGAATACCGGGCGTGTCCACGAGCACGAGCTGCGCGTGGTCGGCGGTCAGGATGCCGCGGATCGCCTTACGGGTGGTTTCCGGGCGAGAGGATGCGATGGCGATCTGCTTGCCGATCAACGCGTTGATCAACGTGGATTTGCCGACGTTCGGGCGGCCGACCACGGCCACGAATCCGGAGCGATACGGCACGTCCTGCTTGGTCACGTTCGCCGTTTCACCGGTCGCGTCGACTTCGGCAACGCCGGCAACATCGGAAGCATCGGTAACGTCAATGTCATCGACGTCGTTCGTGCTGTTGTTCTGATCGGTCATATCACTCCTTGCTGGCGGTATCATCGCCTTCGACGGGCTCGCCGTCAGTTTCCTCATGGGTCTTGTTATTTTCCTCGCCGCCCTCGACGTGCGCCGGTTCTACGACGATGGTGGACCCTTCTTGCGGCGTCCGGCGGAGTCCACGGCGGTCAGTCGCAGACCGCGCGTCACAGCCGAGGCGCCGACAATCGGCACTCGGCCCAGAATCTTGGTCAGCAGGCCGTACACGGTATCGACATCGTCCTCATCAATGTCGATCTCGAAGATCTCCTCCAGATCGGCAATCGGCGTACGGGCGGGCATCTTCCACTTGTTGTCTCCGATTTTCTCCGGCTCAGTACGCTGGGTGCGGTCGTGCTCGTCTTCCAGCTCGCCGACGATCTGTTCGATGGCATCCTCGATAGTCACCATGCCGGCGATGCCGCCGTACTCATCGACCACCACGGCCACATGCTGGCGGGAACGCTGCATCTCATGGAACAGGTCGTCCACCGGCTTGGATTCGGGAACAAGCAGCGGCTGCCGGACGATGGATTCGACCGCGCGCTCCATGGCCGCCGGGTTGAAGGCGGTGGCACGCACGGCATCCTTCAAATAGGCCACGCCGATCAGGTCATCCACATCCTCACCGATCACCGGCACGCGGGAGAAGCCGGAGCGGGAGAACAGTTTCAGCGCGGAAGACAGTGTGGAGTCGCGCTCCATGCAGATCATATCGGTGCGCGGCACCATGATCTCGCGAGTCAACGTATCAGACAGGGTGAGCACGTTGCGCAACATTTCGGAGACTTCCGGATCGAAGTCGTTGGACTCCACCAGTCGGTCGATGGCGGCCTTGCCCTGCTCGAGCTGAATCTTCTCAAGCTCCTCGTCGTCGGACAGATCGGAGTCCTTGGAGCGGCGGCCCGGTCCCTTGGAACCGGACTTGTCGCCACCGATGCGTGCGAACGGCGTGAGCTTGGTGGCCAACGACACGATGCGCGAGTTGGAAATCATGATGCCGACCGGCTTGGCCATGCCGGCGGTGCGCGGGCGGACCAGTACGGAGACCACGGCTACGATAATCGCGAACAGGAATCCGGAGAGCAGTTCAATCCACAGTTCCGCACCCCACAGGGATGCGATGGAAGACACCAGTACGCCGTCGAGCACATTGCAGGCGATGCGGAAGAACGCACAGCTGCCGGCGGTGGCGTAACGGTCGGCGATGAGCCGTTGCACGCGATGAATCTTGTCGATCTTCTTCATCTTGAGGAACTGGCTTGCTTCGGAGTCGGTCTGCACCTCGAGGATGAGATTGTTAAGGCTGGCTCGCGTTACGCGGGCCACGGCGCCTTCAGCGGCGGCCATGGTCAGCGAGAGCCAGACGAACAGGGCCGCCACGAGTACAAGAATGACGGTGATGGCGATCGGCGTGGTACTGGAATACTCCATAATGAATTTTTCGGTGTCCTTGAATGTCCTTGAACGGTATCGAATAATCCGGATTTGGTGTGATTGAGTTTGGGAGCTTATTTGGAATCGAGGTCGCGGCCAGCACCGTGCGCGGCGTCGTACAGGGCCAGCGCGTCGGGTGTGCCGGCGGGCAGCGTGGCCTGCACGTTGGCATCGTGGCGTAGGGCGAAGAAGGTGAGCAGCAGCTGTCGCTGCAGGCCGAACATCTGGCGCTCCTGCTCCGGGGGTCACGTGGTCGTAGCCGAGCAGGTGCAGGATGCCGTGGATGGTGAGCAATAGCATCTCCTGCATGGTGCTGTGCCCGGCTGCGGCAGCCTGTTGGGCAGCGACCCACGGGCAGATGACGATGTCGCCGAGCACTCCTTCCATCACGGTTTTGCCGTCGCCGGGGCGCAGCTCGTCCATCGGGAAGCTCATCACGTCGGTCGGGCCTTCGAGGTTCATCCAACGCATGTGCAGTTGGGCGATGGGATCCGGGTCCACGAACATGATGGTCAGGTCGGACTGGGTGCTCACGCGCATCTGGTCGAGTACCCAAATACCCAAATCGGAGAAGACCTTGGGGTCGATGACCCACTGGGTTTCATTGGTGACGTCAACGCTCATCGTCTGTCTCGCTTTGGTTGGTTGAATCCGCTTGCTGGCGGGCATCGAAGTCGGTATGGTTGCGGCGGCCCTTGCGTTCGATGTCGCGGTGGTCGCCGGCGATGGCGGAGTGACGGTCGTAGGCGGCCACGATCTGTCCGACCAGCTGGTGACGTACCACGTCCTCGGTTTTGAGATGCACGAATGCGATGTCGTTGATGCCGCCCAGGATGCGTTCGATGGTGGCCAGTCCCGAGCGAGGCACGGTCAGGTCCACCTGCGAGATATCGCCGGTGATGACCATCGTGGTGTTGAAGCCCAGACGGGTCAGGAACATCTTCATCTGCTGTTCGGTGGTGTTCTGGGCCTCGTCGAGGATCACGAACGCGTCGTTGAGCGTGCGGCCGCGCATGTAGGCGAGCGGCGCCACTTCGATGGAGCCGTCGTCCATGTACCGCTTGAGCTGGTCGGCGCCGAGCATGTCGCCAAGCGCGTCGTACAGCGGGCGCAGATACGGGTCAACCTTGTCATTCAGCGTGCCGGGCAGAAAGCCGAGGCTTTCGCCGGCCTCCACGGCCGGGCGCGTGAGGATGATGCGGCGAATCTGCTTGTCCTGGAAGGCACGCACAGCCTTGGCCACGGCCAGATACGTCTTGCCGGTGCCTGCGGGGCCAATGCCGAAGGTGATGGTGTGCGATTCGATGGCGTTCACGTAGGCCACTTGTCCGGCGGTTTTCGCACGGACCGGCACGCCGGCAGCAAAGGTGATGACGCCGGGAACCGTGGGCTTGCGGTACGTCGGGTCGTGGGAGCCGGCAGAACGTGCATGGGCGCGTTCGTTTGAGGTCGATTGCGCCAGTTTGTCACGCACCGGGCCGTGACCGGGATGTTCGAGGCGCACGTGGTTCTTGAGCACGTTCTGGTCGAGCATGCGACGCACGGTGTCGGCGTCCATAGGCGCGGTGTAGGCGGCTTGGATGATGGTATTGACCAAATCCTCGGCCTGTGCGGCCTGGGCTTCGGTCTGCTTGGAGCGGGAGACGATCGCCACGCGGTTGCCGCGCACGATAATCGTCAGGTCCGGAAAGGCGCGCTCTACCTCGCGAATGACCTCGTCAACCGGGCCGAGGCACGGCGACGGGGTCCAA
>ENA-OQDC01000877-OQDC01000877.1-human-gut-metagenome-genome-assembly--contig:-NODE-877-length-18138-cov-6.980678_pt1 | contig 18138 bp, 17 predicted proteins | sample MGYA00242770_ERZ504601 | MGnify/ENA primary metagenome ERZ504601 (study PRJEB26092, sample SAMD00036305) | human gut metagenome | host: Homo sapiens | study: EMG produced TPA metagenomics assembly of...
ACCCAGATAGCCGATGACTTGTTTTTCTTCGAGACCTTCATGTGAGCGGTATGCCGGTCACTATACTGGTGGATAAGAAAGGTATTATCCGCCATATAGAACAAGGTACTGGAACTGCGAAACTTCGGTATATGCAGGATAAGTTGCAGAAACTTGTCAGCGAATAATTCTTTCTTGATGAATAGGGGATAAGGATTTCAGAGGATTTCTTTTGCTCTTTCACAGATTATCATACCTTTGCGAATATAAATCTAAGGAAGGGGAAGGTTATGATAAAACATCTTTTTTTAATATTGGGACTGCTTGCTGCGCTCACTCTTGCCGAGCCGGTTCTGGCTTGTACATCTGCCGTCGTTTCCGGAAAGGTTACTCTTGACGGCCGTCCGTTGCTATGGAAAAACCGTGATACGGACTATCTGCGAAATCATGTAGCTTATGTGAAAGGTGAGAAGTATGACTTCATTGCCGATGTGAATAGTGACAATTTCCCTGATTTGAAGGAGGCATGGGTCGGTACCAATTCCGCCGGCTTTGCCTTGATGAACACCCAATCCTACAATCTGGTGGAAGTGAAAGATGGGGAAGAACGGGGTGCCGCCAACGGGAGGATTATCTACCGTGCTTTGGAGGTTTGTGCCACGGTGGAGGACTTCTGCCATTTTCTTGATACCATCACCAAGCCCAGCCTGATAGAAGCCAATTTTGGCGTGATTGATGCCAAAGGCGGTGCCGCCATGTTTGAGGTGGATTACTATAAATATACGATGTATGATGCCAATGATCCGAAAGATGCTCCTTACGGTTACATTGCCCGTACGAACTTTTCTTTTGCCGGTGAGGTGAACCGGGGAGCGGGTTATGTACGCTATATGGAGGCAGACCGGGTATTGATGAAGGCTTCTGCAACGGGTGGGGTGACACCTCAGGGTATCTTCAATGACCTTTCACGTTCGTTCCGCAATTGCATGCTCGATATTGATTTGAGGAGCGGGAAGTTTAATCGCCCGCAAGGTTCCGGTTGGTTTGTCGACCAGGATTTTATTCCCCGTAACAGCACTTCTTGTTCCATTGTGGTGCAGGGCGTAAAACCGGGTGAGAAGGCGGAACTTACTACGATGTGGACAATGCTGGGATATTCTCCTACGGGCATTGCCGTGCCACTTTGGGTGAAGGATGCGGATAAATTTCTGCCTTCGATGGTATGTTGGGACAAGGCGTGTGCTGCCGCTCCGCTCAGTGATTGGTCACTCCGGCTTTCCAATAATGTCTTCTGTTACAATCAGGGGATGGGAACCAATCGTTATCTGAATTGGGAAAAACTGTACAATATGGAGAATAACGGCTATATGCAACAGCTTGTTCCGGTGGAGGCGGAGGTGTTTCGCCGTACATGCCCATTGTTGGACAGTTGGAGACAGCAAGGAAGCATTGATTCTCAAGAAATGCAGAAGCTTTATCAAGATGTGGAAGCACTTGTCCGAAAGGCTTATACGCCTTTGATGGAGCAATGACAGTATTCCAGTATTTCTCTTTCCTGCTCAGGGTGGAACCAGCGGATTTCCTCGTCCCGTTTGAACCAGGTCATTTGCTTACGGGAATAGATGCGTGAGTTCTGCTTTATCTTCTCAATGGCAAAGGGTAATGTCCATTCGCCGTCCAGGTACTTGAATATTTCTTTGTAGCCTACTGTATTTAGGGAATTTAGACTTTTATGCGGATAGACCATGCGCGCTTCTTCCACCAAACCCTCTTCCACCATTTGGTCCACCCGGCAGTTGATGCGTTCATAAAGCTCTTCCCGGTCACGCGTTAATCCTATTTTGATAATACGGAAGGGGCGTTCTTTCTTTTGTTGGGTGCGGAAGGAAGTGTAGGTCTTGCCCGTCATATAGCAGATTTCCAAAGCATGGACTACGCGTTTTGGGTTTTTCAAATCTACTATTTTGTAATATTCCGGGTCCAACAGCTTAAGTTCCGCACAAAGTCTTTCCAGACCTTCTGTTTCGTATTTGTACAGCATGAGTTGGCGTGTATCGGCATCTACGGTCGGAATGTCGTCAATGCCTTTACAGACTGCATCTACATACATCATTGAGCCTCCGGTCAGCAGTATGGTGTTATGCTTTGTAAACAAGTCTTCCAGCAGCTTCATTACTTCCGCTTCGTATTGGGCGGCACTGTAATAGTCTGTCAGCTTCAGGGTACCGACGAAGTGATGCTGTACCCGTTGCAGCTGCTCCGGTGTAGGGGCAGCCGTGCCTATCTTTAAATCTGCATAGAGTTGTCTCGAATCGGCCGAGACGATACAAGTATGGAAATGTTCTGCCAATCGGAGGCTTAATTCTGTTTTGCCTACTCCGGTGGGGCCGATAAGTACGATTAGGGTGTGCATGCGGGTATAAAATTTAGGCGCGAACCATAACAATCCGCGCCTTTCTGAAGGGGAATAATGTCTGTTTAATATTTCTCTTCTTCGAAGGAGTTCCCGGCTTCGTCCAAACCGCCGAAACCCTCTTTGTCGAAATCTTCCATATCGAAGTCTTGGTCGCCGTAAAAGTTTTCGTCCAAGTCCAGGGAGCCGCCGGCAGCTGCCATTTCTTCAAAGTCAACGGTCTGCTTGGGAGCTTCACCCGCTTTCTTGGTGCATTTGGCGCCTTTCATTTCTTTTCCGGTAATGATTTCAGAAAGCTCGATGAAGAAGCAGCGTTCAGTCATATAATCGAATACATAGAGAAGTTTCTGCTTCTCGTCTTCAACCAGTTCGCTCAGCTGGGTCTCTTTCATCACCCAACTGTCCATTTCCGGATTGTCGTCCATTTCTTCCAGCGTAATTTCCTTTTCTTTTTCCCAGTCATCATCGCAAATGAAGAAAGAAGTCATCTGGTCGTTGGTGTAGCCTGCCGACTTTAGAATCGCCTCATGGAAGTCATAAAAGGTAGCTTCCGGGTCTATCTGTATTTCTCTGACAAAATCGTCCACCTCATCAGAGATGATTGTAAATCTGTAGATCATGATGATTTATAATTTATGATTTCTGACTTCTGATTTTGTGTAAATCATACGTTTTTCATTTTCCTGCGGGGATAATGCCGCGGGCTGATTCACGTATAAAGTTTACGATATAGCTTATTTCCGGTGTCATTTCCATTTCATCCTCGATTTTCTTCAAGGCATCCGTATTGTTCAGGCCGCCTTGATAGATGATGCGATAGGCATCATGGATTTTCTCGATGGTCTCGTTGGAGAAGCCGCGTCGGCGTAACCCTACCACATTGATTCCCGCATAGCAGATAGGCTCGCGTCCGGCAATGATGTACGGCGGGATGTCCTTGCTGAAACGGCAGCCGCCCTGTATCATGCCGTAACCACCTACATGGCAGAATTGGTGCATCAGTACATTGGCGCTGATGATGGAATAATCGTCGATGACAATTTCACCCGCCATTTTTGTAGAGTTGCCAATGATACAGCCGTTGCCTATTAGGGCATCATGCGCCACGTGTACACTTTCCATCAAGAGATTGTTGTTGCCGACAATGGTTCTGCCTTTGGCAGCTGTACCGCGGTTGACAGTTACGTTTTCACGTATGATATTGTTGTCTCCGATTTCAGCAGTGCTTTCCTCCCCTCTGAACTTTAAATCCTGGGGAATGGCACCGATAACGGCTCCCGGGAAAATGGTGTTTCCATTGCCGATGCGTGCACCGTACAGAATGTTGGCGTTTGCCATAATCTTGTTGTTATCACCGATTACCACATTCTTGTCAATGAAAACAAAAGGAGCAATTTCTACGTTTTCTCCGATTTTAGCTTCGGGATGAATATACGCTAAGGGACTTATCATATTATTTACGATTTAGCTATTTACAATTTACGATTGAGATTACTTGCGATTTACTGTATATACGATTTTACCCGAAGGTGATAATTCTTATGGGTAATATGAATCGTAAATCGTAAATCTTCTAATCGTAAATCTATTTATTTGTTCTTAACTATTTGTGCCATAAACTCTGCTTCGCAGACCACCTTTTCGCCTACGAACACATAACCTTTCATGGTGGAGATGCCGCGGCGTATGGGGGCCATCAGCTCTACACGGAAGATGAGCGTGTCTCCCGGTACCACTTTCTGGCGGAATTTCACACCGTCAATCTTCATGAAGTAGGTGGAGTAACGTTCCGGTTCATCCACCGAATTCAGTACAAGCAAACCTCCCGTCTGTGCCATTGCCTCTATCTGCAATACACCGGGCATTACGGGTTCCTGCGGGAAGTGTCCCTGGAAGAAAGGTTCGTTGGAAGTTACGTTCTTGACACCTACAATGTAGTTGGCACCTATTTCTATGACTTTGTCCACCAATTGCATCGGGTAACGGTGAGGCAGAAGTTCGCGGATGCGGTTTACATCCATAATCGGTTCGCGGTTGCAGTCGTAGGTAGGAGCCTGTATTTCGTGCAGGCGGATTTCCTTGCGCATCTGGCGAGCGAACTTATTGTTGATGGTGTGTCCCGGGCGGGTAGCGATGATACGGCCCTTGATGGGCTTGCCTATCAAAGCCAGGTCACCGATGACGTCGAGCAACTTGTGGCGGGCGCATTCATTGGGCCACACCAAAGGTTTGTGGTTGATATATCCCAATTGTTTGGCGTCCATGTGAGGAACACCCATCACATCGGCCAGCTTGTCATAGTTCTCCTGGGACATTTCGCGTTCGTAAATAACAATCGCATTGTCAAGGTCGCCGCCCTTGATAAGACCGGCTTGCAGCAACGGCTCAATTTCGCGTACAAACACGAAAGTACGGCTTGCGGCGATTTCATCCTTGAACTTCGTCATGTCTTCCAGCGTTGCAAACTGGTTGGGGAGGATGTTGGAGTCGTATGATACCAATACATTCAAGCTGAAGTTCTCGTCCGGCAATACGATGATGGAAGAGCCGGTTGTTTCGTCACGGAATTCAATTTTGGACTTGATGATATAGAAATCTTTTACGGCATTTTGTTCTACAGTGCCTACGCGCTCTATTTCGTTGACATAATATTGGGCGCTTCCGTCCAGAATGGGAAATTCCGGTCCGTTTACCTGTATCAGGCAGTTATCGATACCCAATGCATAGAGGGCTGCCATACCATGCTCCACTGTGCTTACCTTTACTCCGTTTTTGGAGATTACAGTTCCACGGGTAGTTTCGGATACGTTGTCTGCAACGGCATCGAAGGTTGGCTGTCCTTCCAGGTCGATACGTTGGATTTTGTATCCATGGTTATCCGGAGCAGGATTGAAAGTAACGGTTAGGTCAAGTCCCGTATGAAGACCTTTTCCACTAAGCGAAAAGCTATCTTTCAGAGTCTTTTGTTTTAACATTGGTTACTTATTTAATTGTTGTTTAAGTTCATTCAATTCTTTGCGGAGCTGGCGTAGCTCCACTTGCATTTCCGGCAAACTTCTTTGTACGATGGATGCCTTGAAATATTGTTTCAGCTCCATAGGAGGGGTGCCGATAAGCTGGCTGCCGTCTTTTATGCTACTGGGAACACCAGACTGTGCGCCAAGGTTTACTTTATTGCCAATATGAATATGGCCTGCAATGCCTACCTGACCGCCGAACATGCACCATTCTCCTATCTTGGTAGAACCTGCTATACCTACTTGCGCCGCCATTACGGTGTGGGAGCCTATTTCATCGTTGTGTGCCACCTGGATTAAATTATCCAGTTTCACGCCGCTATGTACGATGGTAGCTCCCATAGTAGCACGGTCCACACACGTGTTGGCACCGATTTCCACATGGTCTTCCAGAATGGTAATGCCTATTTGCGGGATTTTTTCATAACCCTCGGAAGTGGGGGCGAAGCCGAAACCGTCTGCACCGATAACGCAACCGGAGTGCAGGATACAGTGGTTTCCTACCCGGCAATCGTGGTAGATGGTTGAATTGGCGTAAATAATACAGTCATTGCCTACTTTGGCACCGCTGCCAATCGTGACGTGCGGATGAATGACCGTATTGTCTCCCACCTCTGCATGCTCGCCAATGCAGGCAAAAGGCGCAATGTAAACATCCTTGCCAATTTTAGCTGTTTCGGCAACAAATGCCAGAGAGTCAATTCCCACTCGCTTTGGTTTACTTTGCTCATAAAGATTTAGCAATTTAGCAAGACTTTCATACGCATTGTCCACTTTAATCAAGGTAGCTTTCACTTCTTGTTCCGGAACAAAGTCCTTATTTACCAGAACAATGCTTGATTGGGTTTCGTATATGTAGGGGGTATATTTGGGGTTGGATAGGAAGGAGATGGCTCCCGGTATTCCCTCTTCGATTTTCGCAAAGGTGTGAACGGTAGCATTCTCGTCTCCAACAATTTCTCCTTGGATAAATGTTGCAATTTGTTTAGCAGAGAACTCCATGTCTTATTCTTGTTAGATGGTTTCAAAACGCAAATAACGGACTTTTTTTTATATTTCCTTGTCCTGAGGTGAATATTTTATACTTATCTATGCAAACGTTGGTAGCATAAGTAGTATTTTTTTACTTTCTTGGACAGAAGAGAGATATTGAGCATATCCGATGCTTCGGCAATATTCTTGATGCTGCCGTCGTTGTAGAGGATGTCAATACTGTCATCTGCCTCGTCGTACATATTCTTCTCGATGCTGGGGGTAGAGATGAAATATCTCGCTTCGGAGAGAGGGATGTTCAGTTGTTCACTGATTTGCAAAGTTAGTGCTTTTTTCCGTTCCTCACTAATAGGTTCGGTAGAAATCTCAACTTTGAAGATGTTTCGGTTAATCATGCCGGCGCTCAAGGTGGACAAAACCTTGTCCGAATGGCGGCTCCATACCTTGAGGGCAGTCCAGATGTCATTATCGTCCAACTGAATGAAATTCTCCAAACATTCGGGATTGTTGTAGAATGCCTCCCGGCTGATGTCGTTGTATAGAAAGAATTTCAAGGCGGGTGAGGCAAAGAGGTCTATGCCGCGGCTTGCCAGTTCCTTGGCGCGGAGCAGGGCGCTAATCAGCATTTTCTCGTAGGCAACGGAGGTCTTATGCAGGTAGACCTGCCAGTACATCAGGCGGCGGGCGGTGAGGAAGTTCTCAATAGAATAGATGCCTTTGGACTCTACTACCAGGTGGTCATCCTTTACATCCAGCATCTTGATGATGCGGGCGGAGCCAATGTTGCCTTCGGTCACTCCGGTATAGAAGCTGTCGCGGCGCAGGTAGTCCAGGCGGTCCATATCCAGTTGCCCGCTTACCAGTTGGTGCAGGAAGCGCTTGGGGTATTCATCCTTGAAAATTTGAATGGCGAGTGTCAACTGTCCGTTCATTTCCTTGTTGATACGTTCCATCAGCATCAAGGAGATGTCTTCGTGGGAGACGCCCTGTACGATAGTATTTTCCAGTACGTGGGAGAAGGGGCCGTGGCCGATGTCGTGCATCAGGATAGCGGCTTCCACAGCTTCGGCTTCGCTGTCGAAGATAAAGTTTCCTTTGGTGGCAAGTTGCTGGATGGCCTCACTCATCAGGTAGAAGGCTCCCAAAGAGTGTTGGAACCGTGTATGCTGCGCACCGGGATATACGACAGAGGACAACCCCAGTTGCTTGATACGGTTTAGACGTTGCAAAAGAGGATGTCGTACAACATCGTACAACAACCCCTTTGGTATGTTGATGAACCCGAAGACAGGGTCGTTGATAATCTTTCTTTCGAACATTAAGCGTTAGCCGTTAATCACTTTTTTCAACTCTTCCGCCATCTGTGCCTGCACTTCTTGGGCTGCTTTTCGGCTGGCGGCGGCGAAGTTCTCTGTCTTGTCCACGTAGATGATGCCACGGCTGGAGTTGACAATCAGGCCGCAAGTCTTGTTCATGCCATACTTGCAGACTTCTTCCAGGGAGCCGCCTTGTGCGCCTACGCCGGGAACCAATAGAAAGTGTTCGGGAACAATCTTGCGGATATCTTCGAAGGCGCGGCCTTGTGTGGCGCCTACTACGTACATCATCTGTTCGTCACTGGCCCACTCCTGGGATTTGCGGAGCACTTTTTCGAAGAGGCGTTCGCCGTTGGTGTCTTCCGTCAGCTGGAAGTCGTGCGAGCCTTTGTTGCTGGTCAACGCAAGCAGGATTACCCATTTGCCTTCGTACGTAAGGAACGGGGTCACACTGTCTTCGCCCATGTAGGGAGCTACGGTTACGGAATCTATATCCAGCTCTTCGAAGAAGGTGCGGGCATACATGGCAGAGGTGTTCCCGATGTCACCGCGTTTGGCGTCGGCAATGATGAATTGGTCGGGATAGTTCTGCTTGATGTAATTTACGGTTTTCTCGAAAGCTATCCAGCCTTTCACGCCCATACTCTCATAAAATGCCAGATTGGGCTTGTAGGCGATGCAGAGGTCGGCAGTAGCGTCGATGATAGCTTTGTTGAAAGCGAATATAGGGTCTTCCTCTTTCAGAAGATGTTCGGGTATTTTCTTGATGTCGGTGTCAAGACCTACGCAAAGAAATGACTTCTTGCGCTTGATGTTCTCGAATAATTGCTGTTTGTTCATATTATTTTTTAGTTACGGGCTACAAGCTACGAGCTACGAGAGATAGCGTGTGGGCTGGCAGCTGGTTGTTTTTTTAGTTATGAGTTACGAGCTACTTGTCACTTGTTTCTTGTAACTATCTTACAGCTCGCTCTCTTTCAGCCTTTCTGCATTTTCCGCCACAATCAGGTGGTCGATGCAGTCTTGGATGTCTCCGTCCATAAAGGCGGCGAGATTATAAATGGTGTAGTTGATGCGGTGGTCGGTGATGCGTCCTTGCGGATAGTTGTAGGTGCGTATCTTGGCAGAGCGGTCGCCAGTACTGACCATCGTCTTACGCTTGGAGGCGATATCGTCGATGTACTTCTGGTGTTCCTTGTCGTAGATGAAGGTACGTAGGCGCGAGAGGGCGCGTTCCTTGTTCTTGGGCTGGTCGCGCGTCTCGGTACATTCGATGAGGATTTCCTCGACTATGCCTGTGTTGGGGTTCTTCCAGTTGTAGCGCAGGCGCACGCCGGATTCCACCTTGTTCACGTTCTGACCGCCGGCACCACCGCTTCGGAAGGTGTCCCACTTGATTTCACCTTCGTTGATGACTACGTCGAACTCTTCGGCTTCGGGAAGCACGGCTACGCTGGCGGCTGAGGTGTGTACGCGTCCTTGCGTTTCTGTGGCCGGTACGCGCTGCACGCGGTGCACGCCCGATTCATATTTCAGTGTGCCATATACATTGTCTCCCGTCACGGAGCAGACAATTTCCTTGAAACCGCCGGCTGCACCTTCGTTGGCGCTGGATATCTCCATTCTCCATCCCTTGGATTCGCAATACTTGGTGTACATGCGGAAGAGGTCGCCGGCAAAGATTGCCGCTTCGTCACCACCCGTGCCGCCACGAATTTCGAGGATGGCATTACGGCTGTCCTGCGGGTCGGCGGGGACGAGCAGCAGCTTTATCTGCTCTTCCAGTTCCGGTTGGCGGGCTTGGCAGGCATCCAGCTCTTCGCGTGCCATTTCCCGCATCTCCTGGTCTGTTTCGTTGGCGATAATTTCTTTGGCTTCTTCTATGCCGCCCAGTACTTGCATGTACTCTTTGCGGGCATTCATCAGGTCGCCCAGTTCTTTATATTCTTTGGTGAGCTTGACGTAACGCTTCTGGTCCGCAATCACTGCCGGGTCTGTAATCAAGGTCGACACTTCTTCGAAGCGGGCGACAAGCCCTTCCAGCTTTTCGAGTATGGTATTGTTGTCTGCCATATATTTAATACTTGAACTCTCCGAATTCGCTCTTGATAATCAGTTCTTTCTTGTCGCTTTCTTCCACGCGGCCTACAATCTGTGCATCGATGTTGAAACTCTTCGAAATAGCAATCACCTCTTCTGCATGTTCGGGAGAGAGGTACACTTCCAGGCGATGCCCCATATTGAACACCTTGTACATTTCGCTCCAGTCCGTATCGCTCTGCTCCTTGATGGTCTTGAACAACGGTGGAACGGGGAAGAGATTGTCTTTGATGACACGGCAGTTGTCTCCCACAAAGTGCAGTACCTTGGTTTGTGCGCCGCCCGAGCAGTGTACCATACCGTGGATTTGGGGACGGAGCGCATCGAGCAGCTTCTTAACTACCGGTGCGTAGGTGCGGGTGGGGGAAAGTACCAGCTTTCCTGCATCCAGCGGACTGTCTTCGACACTGTCTGTCAGTTTTAGCTTGCCACTGTATACCAGCTCTTCGGGTACAGCCTTGTCATAGCTTTCAGGGTATTTCTCTGCCAGGTATTTGGAGAATACATCGTGGCGTGCGCTGGTCAGTCCGTTACTGCCCATACCGCCATTGTATTCTTTCTCATAAGTAGCCTTTCCGTAAGATGCCAGACCAACAATCACATCGCCCGGACGGATATTGGCATTGTCTATAACATCTGAGCGCTTCATGCGGCAGGTCACTGTCGAGTCTACGATAATGGTACGTACAAGGTCGCCCACGTCGGCTGTTTCGCCACCGGTGGCATAAACGCCTACGCCCATCTCGCGGAGTTCGGCAAGCAGTTCGTCCGTACCGTTGATGATGGCTGAAATTACTTCGCCGGGGATGAGAAGTTTATTACGTCCGATGGTAGAGGATACCAGAATGTTGTCTACCGCACCCACACAAAGCAGGTCGTCGATGTTCATAATCAGTGCATCTTGTGCAATGCCTTTCCACACACCCAGGTCGCCGGTTTCCTTCCAGTACATATAGGCAAGACTGGATTTGGTGCCTGCTCCATCGGCATGCATAATGTTGCAATACTCCGGGTTACCGCCCAAAATGTCGGGGATAATTTTGCAGAAAGCCTGCGGGAAAATACCTTTGTCGATGTTCTTGATGGCGTTGTGCACATCTTCCTTAGATGCGCTGACGCCTCGCATCATGTATCGTTGATTACTCATGAGATAATAGGTTTGTTCAATTGAATGTGCAAAGATACATCTAATCTTCTACAACACAAAGCGAGGCACAAAGTTTCTCGCCTTTGTGCCTCGCTATAGAGTTGTGTATTTATCAGAATTGTACCTGGGGAGCTTGTTCCGCTCCTTCTGCCGCTTCGAAATAAGCTCGTTTCTCAAAACCGAAGAGACCGGCAAGGATATTTTTGGGGAAACGGCGAATGGCTGTATTGAAGTTCTTGGCTGCATTGTTGAAGTTGGTCCGTGCTACGTTGATACGGTTTTCCGTACCTTCCAGCTGTGCCTGCAGTTCCAAGAAATTCTGATTTGCTTTCAAGTCCGGATAGTTTTCTGTGATGGCAAGCAATTTACCGAGGGCAGAAGTCACCGCACCTTGTGCTTTCTGATATTCAGCCAGCTTTTCCGGAGTAAGGTCTGCAGCATCCACTTTGATTTGAGTGGCTTTGCTGCGGGCTTCTACTACACCTTCCAGTGTTTCCTTCTCGTGCGTGGCATATCCTTTCACGGTATTCACCAAGTTCGGAATCAGGTCGGCACGGCGTTGGTATTGGGTTTCTACGTTCGACCATTGTCCGCTGACATTTTCGTCCATGGTTACGAGTCCGTTATAGCCGGTTACACCCCAAATGGCGAGAAGAGCTATAACAACGATAATGATAATGGTTGATTTCTTCATACTTTTCATTTTTAGGCCTCACCTCCGATTCCTCTCCGATAGAGAGAGGGGAGGAGGGGAAGGCAGTTATTAATCATTTAATTATATTCTATGTAAACGTTTTATTTTCTTCCAGTATCCTCGAAGGTGTGTCAAAACGGTTGATGGCGCACAGATGACACATACTCGGCATTAGAACCGGGAACCGGCTCCACCGCCACCTCCCATACCGCCTCCGAAGCTACCACCGCTGAAGCCTCCTCCGCCACTTCCGCCGAAGAGACCTCCACCACCGAAGATGACCGGACCACCTCCGCCTCCTCCCCGGTAGTTTTCATCGTATGACTGCTGGCGGCGCACTACTTTATGTCCGCAATTGCGGCAGGTGTAGGTCACATCTTCCGTTTTCACTCCATTGCGGCGTGAGATGAGTATGCTGCTGCTACGTTGCAATTTATGTTGTCCGCAGTTGGGGCATTTGTTGACAGCGCGTTGGGCAAGGATGCCTATAATAGATGCCACTGCGAGGAAACCGATAAGTCCCAGTAGGATACCTCCTACGGAGAGGTCATCCTCCTCTTCCGTGTCATTCACCATAGTGCCGTCAAGACGTGAACAGACCGCCTTTACACCCGCGACCATTCCGGCATCCCAATTACCGTCTTTCAGATAGGGAATCATATATTTGGTCTGTATGCGTTTGCAGATGGCGTCAGGCAGGTCCCCTTCCAAACCGTATCCCGTATAAAACTGGATGCAGCGTTGATCGGTTACCAGCAGAATGACCAGACCGTTGTTTTTCTCTTTTTCCCTACTCCCCATTCATTGAGCAGCCGGTGTGAGAAATCAAAACAGTCTTCTTGTCCGATGGAGGGAACAACGGCAACTACCGTTTCAATACCCGTCTGCTGCTCCAATGCGTAGAGCATGCGGTCTATGTCGGCACATGCCTCTTTGGATAAGATGTCGGCAGGGTTGCAGACATAACGCGTCTTGTCCTGAAGGTGTACTTTAGGAATGTTCTTAGTGGTGTAGACTTCTTGTGCCTGCAAGGATATGAACAAGCACAGGAAGAATGCTATGGAAATAAATCGTTTCATATTACCAATGTTTGTTGCGGCGAAGATAGGAAAAATCACGTCAATGTATGTATTTCCCTACGAATTTCTTTACATGCTCGGTGTATTCCTGCGGATAATCCTTGTAAGACATGGCATGTGTGGCACCGGGTACAATCCATAATTCTTTGGGTTCGGGCTTGGCTTCATAGAGGGGATAAACCATCCACGTCGGTACAAAGGTGTCGGCATCACCGTGGATGAAGAGCATCGGCAAAGTACATTTCTTTACTTGCTCCAGGGCAGAAGCTTCGCGGAAATCCCATCCGTACTCCTGCCGGCAAAGCCAGCTTGCAGTATGCAGTAGGGGGAACGAGGGCAGTCCGAACTGTTCTTTCAACTCCCCGCGAAACTCATCCCATACGCTTGTGTAACCGCAGTCTTCCACAAAACACTTGATGAATGGCTGTTGGTATTGTCCGTGTTCCACTTCGCCGGATACCATCATGGTGGTGGCGGCTCCCATGGAGATGCCGTGTACTACCATCTTTGTACTGCGGGACGCTATGCTGTCCGTATGGCTGCGTCCGAAAAGCTCATCGGCGGTTTCGGTCCATTGCAACACGTCGAGCCGGTCTTTCCAGCCCATCTGTACATGGTTTCCTTCGCTCATCCCGTGTCCGTAAAGGTCGGGCAGCAGGATATTGAAGCCCATCTCCTTGCTGTACAAATAACCTATCATCAGCATGCGCACGGCGTTGTCCGTATATCCATGTACGATGACTGCCGTTTTGTCGGTAGGGCGGGCAGCGGCAACATAGAGCGCATGCAGCGTCTCTCCGCGGTCGTTCTCGATGTAGAAGTCCTTCAGTGCTCCTGCGGTCATCAGGCTATCCACCCAGGGGTGCAGTTCGGGGTAGCGCTCGTACATGAAATCGTAGGATGCGGCTATGTTGCGGCTGCGTGAAACGAGGTCGTCCGGTTTCAGGGAATAGCCCAGCATATAGTACCCTCCGCACAACAGTAGGGTGCAGAGGGCGGCCAGACTGAGAATTGAATATTTTATGGCTTTTTTCATTATTTATTCCAAATTTCCCATGCGGCAAAGGCCTGCAACAGCAACATCTCCAGTCCGTTCTTGGTGACGGCTCCTTGTGCCTGGCCTTTCTTCATGAAGAGGGTTTCGTTTGGATTATATAACAAATCGTAGAGCAAATGGTTGGGGGTCAGTAGCTCGTAAGGAATGTTGGGACAGAAGTCCACTTTGGGGTACATGCCTACGGGGGTACAGTTGACAATCACCGTGTACTCCTGCATGATTTCCGGTGTCAGCTCTTCGTAAGTGAGGTATTTGTCCTCTTTCTTGGTGCGCGATACGAAGGTACTTTTTATACCCAGGTTCTCCAGCCCGCGATATACGGCTTTCGATGCGCCGCCGGTGCCCAGAATCAGGGCTTTCTTGTGATGTGGTTGCAAAAGCGGTTCTATGGATTGTGTGAATCCTATGATGTCGGAATTGTAGCCAACCAGCTTTACCTTGCCTTTGGGAAGGCGGATAATCTTGATGACATTGACGGCGCCTATCTTGGCGGTGTCTTTGTCCAGTTCGTCCAGATAGGGGATGACTTGCTCCTTGTAGGGAATGGTCACATTCAGTCCACAGAGGTTAGGGTTTTCCTCTATAACTTCCATGAAATCCTCGATACGTGGAATTTCGAAGTTTACATATTCTGCATCAATGTTTTCTGCCGTGAATTTCTCATTGAAATATCCGATGGAAAAGGAATGTTTCAACGGGTAACCTATTAAACCGTATTTCTGCATAATGAGGGTGTGTTAAAGGGGAATTAATGATTATTTTCTGGCTGTATACAACGTACATATTCCGAAAGTGAGCCGCTTGAAGTGTACTTCACTGAAACCGGCCTTGCGGATAACTTCCTGCATCACTTCTCCTTGAGGGAAGGCACGGATGCTTTCCGGCAGATAAGTGTAGGCGCTGTTGTCTTTCGAAATACATTTACCGAGCAGGGGGATAACGACTTTGGAGTAAATGGTAAACAGTTGTTTCATCGGGAAGCGGTCCGGCGTGGAGAGTTCCAGTATGACAAGATGTCCGCCGGCCGTCAGTACGCGGCACATTTCGGACAGTCCTTTATCCAGCCCTTCGAAGTTGCGGATGCCGAACGCTACGGTTACAGCATCGAAACTCTCATCGGCAAACGAGAGAGAGGTGCAGTCCTCCCGGGCAAATGAAATCTTGTCCGAGAGGTGCGCCCGTTTTACTTTTTCGCGCCCCACATTCATCATGCCTTCCGAGATGTCGGTACCAATCAAAGCATCGGGTTGCAGTTCGCGGCATGCAAGGATGGCGAAATCACCGGTGCCGGTAGCTACGTCCATGATACGTCGGGGGTGGAAAGGAAGGAGGTATTTGATTGCCTTCCTGCGCCAGCTGCGGTCAATACCCATGGATAGGGTGTGATTCAGCTTGTCGTAGGCGGGAGCGATGTTGTCGAACATTTCTTCCACTTGTTCGCTCTTCTTACCGTCAGCGCCGTAGGGCTTGATGTGTTCTTGGGGGTAATCCATGATTTTTTTATGTGCTAATGTGCTGATACGCCAATGTGCTAATTGGCTGCGCTATTATGCCGCAAGGTCATTAGCACATTGGCATATTATCACATTAAGTAATTAGTTACATTCTTTTCAATGCGTTCGGCAATGTTGTCGGTATCTTCCTTTACGAACTTCTCGCCAGTGATGTGTTCGTACAGTTCGATGTAACGTTCGCTGATTGAAGTAACGATTTCGTCTGTCATTTCCGGTACCTGCTGTCCTTCCTTACCCTGAAAACCGTTGTCCATCAGCCATTCGCGTACAAATTCCTTGGAAAGTTGTTTCTGCGGTTCGCCTTTGGCAAAACGTTCTTCGTAGCCTTCGGAGTAGAAATAACGGCTGGAGTCCGGGGTATGGATTTCGTCCATCAGATAAATCTTGCCGTCGTGCTTGCCGAATTCGTATTTGGTGTCTACCAGAATCAATCCGCGTTCCGCTGCAATCTCTGTACCGCGTTTGAAGAGAGCCATTGTGTATTTTTCCAATACGGCATATTCTTCGGGCGTGGCAAGTCCTTGTGCTAGGATTTCTTCTTTGGAGATGTCGGCATCGTGTTCGCCAATTTCGGCTTTGGTAGTCGGGGTGATGATGGGTTCGGGGAACTTCTGGTTCTCCTTCATTCCTTCGGGCAGTTTCACACCGCAGATTTCACGGACACCGCTTTTGTAAGCGCGCCATGCACTGCCGCAGAGGTAACCGCGTACAATCATTTCTACGGGGAATCCTTCACACATCACGCCTACCGTCACCATCGGGTCGGGAGTAGCCATTTTCCAGTTGGGGCAGATGTCGGTGGTGGCATCCAGAAACTTGGCTGCAATCTGGTTCAGCATTTGTCCCTTGAAAGGAATGCCTTTGGGCAATACTACGTCGAAGGCTGAGATACGGTCGGTAGCTACCATGACCAACTTCTCGCCATTGATGTTGTACACATCACGAACCTTCCCATGATAGACACTTTTCTGTCCGGGAAAGTTGAAATCTGTTTTTGTTAATGCTTTCATCTTTGTAATATTTACGATTTGAGAATTTACTGTTTCTGTTCAATCTTGCTATTGGCTTGTTCGGCCTTGCGTCTTTCGCGCTCCGCTTTCGCTTCTTTGTCAAACTTTTCGTAGGCCTCCACAATTTGGGTGACAAGCTTATGCCTTACGATGTCTTTCTTGTTCAGTTCCACGAAGCTGATGCCTTTCACTCCTTTCAGAATACGGAGTGCCTGCACCAGACCGGATGTCTGGGAGGAAGGCAAGTCAATCTGCGTCATGTCTCCCGTGACAATCATCTTGGTGTTCATTCCCATGCGGGTGAGGAACATTTTGATTTGCTGGGTGGTGGTGTTCTGCGCTTCGTCCAGAATGACGACGGCATCGTTCAGTGTGCGTCCGCGCATAAAGGCGAGGGGGGCAATCTGGATGATGTTCAGCTCCATGTACTCTTTCAGCTTGGCAGCAGGTATCATGTCCTGCAGGGCGTCATAGAGCGGTTGCAGATACGGGTCTATCTTGTCCTTCATGTCGCCGGGCAGGAAACCGAGCTTTTCTCCGGCTTCTACAGCGGGGCGGCTGAGGATGATTTTCTTGATTTCTTTGTTTTTCAGTGCCCGCACAGCAAGCGCGATGGCAGTATAAGTCTTTCCGGAACCGGCAGGACCGATGGCAAACAGCATGTCGTTCTTGGCAAAAGCCTCCACCAGTTTCAGCTGGTTCTCGCTGCGCGGGATAATCGGCTTTCCGGTTACGCTGAATACAATGACATTGCCCGATTTCTCTGCTTGCGGGGCATTGCCTTTGATGATGTCTATAATGACCTCTTCTTTCAAAGAGTTGTACTCGGCACAGTGTTTTTCCAGTTTGGTGATGTTCTCCTCGAATGCACACATTTCCTCCTCATCACCCAATACTTTGATGACATTGCCACGGGCGATGATACGAAGCTTGGGATACAGGGCTTTTATCAGTTGCATGTTGGCGTTGTTTACGCCGTAGAATATTACCGGATCAATATCTTCAAGAACAATCAGTTTTTCTATCATTGATATGCTTTAAAGTTCAATTCGTTCTTTTAGTGAAACGTTTTGCAAATGTAGTGAAACGTTTGGATACTTAAATGGTTCTATCGGGTATTTTTTTTGCAGAGGCTTCGGGTAGATTGCCGGCAATTTGTTGCACGACGATGCCGTTTCCTTTTTTTGAGCATCCGATGCGTTGCCGGTTCAGCGTCTGCTCCTTCATGTTGAAGATGATATTGGGGTCGAAGTGCTGGCCGTTGACTCGTGTCTCAAAGTGGAGATGCTCGGTAGAGGCGCGTCCGGTACGTCCGGTCAGTGCGATGGGCTGTCCGGCTTTGACCGTGTCGCCACAATGTACAAGGTTTTTGAAGTTGTGGCTGTATATCGTTTCCAGTCCGAAGTCATGGCGTACGACAACGACATTGCCGTAGGCGCTGTAAGGCTTGGACATCCGTACTACGCCGTTGAAGGCACTCCGTATGGTGTCTTTGGCGCAGGTCTTGATGTCTATGCCGCTGTGGCGTCCCCGCCCCCGTCCGTAAGGGGAGATGACTTTTCCTCCGGGCAGAGGAAAGGAGTATTCCGTGTCCGGAATGTCCTCCAAAGGTAGCTCTATCAGTTCTCTTTGCGAAAACAGTCCTGGAGTGGCAACGCGGATATGGTTGGTTTCCATGGCGGAAAAGACCGCTTTTTTCCCTTGTGCCGTGGCACCAAGGGCTATGAGTAGGAGAGGGACAAGAACGCGTATTCTCATTTATTCAAAATATTGTATGGTCCCACCGGTAGAGGAAGCATATTTCTCCAACAGTCCCAAT
>ENA-OQDC01000879-OQDC01000879.1-human-gut-metagenome-genome-assembly--contig:-NODE-879-length-18122-cov-4.615004_pt1 | contig 18122 bp, 22 predicted proteins | sample MGYA00242770_ERZ504601 | MGnify/ENA primary metagenome ERZ504601 (study PRJEB26092, sample SAMD00036305) | human gut metagenome | host: Homo sapiens | study: EMG produced TPA metagenomics assembly of...
ATTTAGATGAGTTTTTTATGGTACGTATAGGATCACTTTATGACCAAATGTTATTTTATCCAGATTCCAAAGACAATAAAACAGGAATGACGGGTTTAGAACAATTAAAAGCATGTTTAAAAAAAGTCCATTATCTTAATAAAAAGAAAGATCGTATCTATGAAAATGTGATGTCGGAACTTGGACAATCAGGATGGTCAGTAATAAAAATATAAAGATATTGAAAGCAAAGAAGACCGCCGTTATTTTGCTGATTATTTTGAAAGAGAATTACTACCACTTATTTCACCACAAGTTATTTCTAAAAGACAACCATTTCCATTTATCAATAATCGTGAAATGTATGTCGTTGTACATCTTGAATCGAAAAAAAGGTAAAAGGAAAATGGGAATTATTTCTTGTGCTAATGCGATGGATGAAAGACTGATTGCACTTCCAAGTCAACCACAAAAATTTATTTTAGTAGAAGGAATAGATATTGTAAGTAATGATTTGATGGCAATATTGAATTCTATAGATGTCAGTCCGATTATATCGTCATTGTTAATTGATGGGCTATAGCTGGTATTGGTGGTATATTAGCATTTTTACCGAATATATTTATTTTATTCTTAGCTTTTAGCTGTGTTAGAAGATAGTGGATATATGTCGCGTGTAGCCTATGTCATGGACTCAGTAATGGGCAAAATCGGTTTATCTGGTAGAGCATTTATTCCTTTATTATTGGGATTTGGTTGTTCAGTGCCAGCAATTATGGCATCAAGAGCTTTAGAAGACCCAAAGGATAGATTGCGTACTATTTTAGTAACGCCATTTATGTCATGTAGTGCTAGACTTCCAATATATATTTTATTTTCAGGAATGTTTTTCCCAGAATATGCGATGTTTGTAGCTTTTTCTATGTATGTAATCGGCATAGTCATGGCGATAATTATTGCTAAAATCTTTTATAAGGTGAGCGATAAGAGCGATAAAAAAGTATTGTTGATAGAACTTCCAGAATATAAATCACCAAATGTAATGTCTATATTTTTATATGCTTGGGAAAAAGTTAAATCATATTTAGCCAAAGCTGGTACAACTATTTTCGTAGCTTCAATAATTATTTGGTTTATCTTAAACTTTAATTTCTCCGGTATGGTAGATATCGGTGATAGCTTTGGAGCTCAAATCGGTCGATTGATAGCACCTATTTTAGTTCCTGCTGGACTTGGATTATGGCAGATTGCAGTGGCTTTGATATCTGGTATTGCAGCAAAAGAAGTTGTTGTAGCAAGTCTGAGCGTATTGTATGGTATTTTAAATATCAATTCAGCAGAAGGCATGAATACTTTAGTTGGTCAATTAGCGCAAGTTGGTTTTCATGAGTTAAATGCTTATGTTTTAATGGTATTTTGTTTATTATATACTCCATGTATAGCTAGTATTGTAACTATAAAAAAAGAAACTAATTCTACAAAATGGACTTGTTTTGCAATATTTTTCCAATTATTGATTGCATATTTAGTAGCAGTTATTATCTATCAAGTAGGTAGCAATATTTTATATTAATATTTAATTTTTGTTTGAACAGTGTTTATGAGAGTTTAAATTATTTATAAAACTCTTGGAACACTGTTAATTTTTTTATTAAATATATGGGGAATAGTGCTATAATCAGTGTTATTGAGAGCGATTTTCATGATATAATATAAATAAAAGTATGATAAGTAAAGGTGTAAAGATGAATTTGAAGTACAAGTTTTTTGATTATTTGCCCCAAGAGGCAAAAGATATACGCACAGAAGTATTTGTAAATGAACAAAAATTTGAAAATGAATTTGATGATATAGATGATATTGCGTATCATTTAATTATTTGGGAAGGAGAAAAAGCTATAGCAAATGCGAGATTATATCAAGATGAAGAGAAAAATTCATATATAATTGGCAGATTAGCAGTGCTTAAAGAATATCGTAAATGTCATATAGGCACTAAATTGATGAATTTATTAGAGGAAAAAGTGAAAGCTTTATCAGGTGAAAAAATAAGTTTATCTGCACAATGTAGAGCGAGAGCCTTTTATGAAAGTTTAGGATATAAAGCAAGTGGAGATATTTATTTAGATGAATATTGCCCGCATATACATATGGAAAAATTAATCAAGTAAAGTTTAAATAGCATGGATAGAGAATAAAGAAAGGGTATGATTTTGTGAGGATTGTTGGTATTATAATTATCATTTTAGTATTGGGCTTTTTTGGAGGCTATGGCATAATGCAATCGCAGATAGATGACCAAAAAGAATTTAAAGGAGTAAAAAATGTTATTCCTATGGATAATAGAACAGAACAGCAAATTGAACAGCATGATGTAAAAGTGGAGAAATCAGGAATAATATCAAAGGAACAAGCTGAAATTATTGTTTTAGAAAATGCAGATATGGAAGCTAAAGATATCAGTCGATTAAAGACTAAAATAGAAAATTATTATGGTAAAGATATTTATGATATAGAATTTTATGCTGATAATAAAGAATATAATTATAATGTAGATATGTATGGCGGAGAAATTTTGGCAATGGATTATGAGATTGATAAAAAATATTATGCCAAATTATCTGGAAAACCAGTAGATGAAGCGGGTGCTATTGAATTAGTAAAAGCACAAATTCCAAATTGTACTACTGGTGATATTAAATTGAAATTAGAACATGATGATGACTATTTACAATATGAAGGTAGAGCACAAGTCAATGGTGTTTTATATGAATTTACCATAGATAAAAATACAGGAACTTTCGTAGAATGGAAATGGAAAAATCATAAATAAAAATAAGCTATAGCAAAGTAGAAATTTAATTGCTATAGCTTATTTTTTATAGACTAATCTTAGCCTTTAACAACGATATTTACAAGTTTTTTAGGAACGCTGATTACTTTAACGATAGTTTTACCTTCGATTAAGCCTTTGATTTTTTTCATCAGCAAGAGCGATTTCTTGTTGTGCTTCACGAGTAGCAGAGGAAGATACCATTATTTTGCTACGTAATTTACCATTTACTTGAACAACAACTTCAACTTCATCAGCAATAGTAGCTTTAGGGTCGAATGTTGGCCATGTAGTATGATGTACGCTACCTGTTTGACCGATTTGTTGCCAAAGTTCTTCAGTAACATGTGGTGCAAATGGTGCTAAAAGTTTAATTAAGTTGATAACTACTTCGCGAGCAAGACCTGCATTTAAGTTGCCATCTTTGAATACATAGAAAGCATTTACAAGTTCCATGATGGAGCTAATTGCAGTGTTGAAAGTACCACGAGTACCGATATCTTCAGTTACTTTTTCAATAGTAACATTTAAAATACGGAATAATTCTTTTTCTTCTTTAGTGAGTGCTTTTACATCAAAAGTTGGATTTTCTTTAACTTTATCAGCATAGGAAAGGATAATTCTCCATACACGCTGAATGAAACGCCAAGCACCTTCAACGCCTTGGTCACTCCATTCAAGGTCACGTTCTGGTGGAGCTGCAAATAAAATAAAGAGACGAGCAGTATCTGCACCATATTTTTTGATGATTTCTTCAGGAGATACAACATTTCCTTTAGATTTACTCATTTTAGAACCATCTTTGATAACCATACCTTGAGTTAAAAGGTTTGTAAATGGTTCATCAAATTCTACAAGACCTGCATCTTTTAATACTTTTGTGAAGAAACGGGAATATAATAAATGCAAGATAGCATGTTCAATACCACCGATATATTGGTCAACAGGGAGCCAATAATTGATAGCATCTTTGCTAAATGGAGCTTTATCATTATGTGGATCAGCATAGCGCATATAGTACCAGGAAGAGCAGATGAATGTATCCATAGTATCTGTTTCACGTTTTGCAGGTGCGCCACATTTTGGACATGTGCAATTTACGAAATCTTCAGCTTGAGCAAGTGGAGAAGTTGCACCAGTTTCAAATTTTACATCTTTAGGTAATTTTACAGGTAATTGTTCTTCAGGAACGAGAACTTCACCGCAATGAGGGCAGTAAATAATAGGAATTGGAGCCCCCCAATAACGTTGACGGGAGATGAGCCAATCACGTAAACGATAATTTACACGACGTTTGCCGAGGTTATTTTCTTCGAGCCAATCAATCATAGCTGTGATAGCTTTACGATTATTCATGCCAGTGAATTGACCGGACTCTACAAGTTCACCATCTTCAACGTATGCATTTTCCATAGTTTCAAGTGTTAAATTATGTTCTTTATTTTGAATAACAATTTTCATTGGTAAATTGTATTTTTTAGCGAACATAAAGTCACGTTCATCATGAGTAGGAACACCCATAACAGCACCAGTACCATATTCAAAGAGAACATAGTTTGTTACCCATACAGGAACTTTTTCACCATTGAATGGATTTATAGCATAAACGCCTGTGAACATACCTTTTTTCTCAGATTCACTAGAAGTACGTTCGATTTCATTCATATTGTGTACTTCTTCAATGAATTTTAAGATTTCTTGTTCGTTTTCTTTACCTTTGATGAATTTTTTTACAAGTGGATGTTCTGCTGCAAGTACAACATAAGATACACCAAATACAGTATCAGGGCGAGTTGTATAAACAGAAATTTTTTCATTGTAATCAGGTACATCAAAGCTAAATTCAGCACCTTCACTGCGACCAATCCAGTTATCCTGCATGATTTTTACGCGGTTTGGCCAGCCTTCAAGTTTATCAAGGTCTTTTAATAATACATCAGCATAATCTGTGATTTTTAAGAACCATTGTTCAAGGTCTTTTTTCACTACTGTATCATCGCAGCGCCAGCATTTACCATCAATAACTTGTTCATTAGCAAGTACAGTATGGCAAGTTTCACACCAGTTAGCAGAAGCTTTTTTCTTATAAGCTAAGCCTTTTTTATAGAATAATTCAAAGAGCCATTGAGTCCATTTATAATAATCTTCATGGCAAGTAGCAACTTTTCTATCCCAGTCATAAGAAAGACCCATTTCTTTTTGTTGACGAGTCATATTTGCCATATTATCTTCAGTCCAGTCAGAAGGACTAACGCCATGTTTGATAGCTGCGTTTTCAGCAGGCATACCGAATGCGTCAAAGCCCATTGGATGAAGTACATTGAAACCATTCATAGTTTTATAACGAGCAATAACATCACCGATGGAGTAATTGCGAACATGTCCCATATGTAAATTACCAGATGGGTAAGGGAACATTTCAAGTACATAATATTTTGGTTTGTTTGGGTCCATATTAATCTGGTAAGCTTTTGTTTCGTCCCAGATTTTCTGCCATTTTTTTTCAATGGATTGAGGACAATATTTTTCCATAAAATTAACACTCCTATACTATTTTTGGACATTAAAAAAGCCCCTGGCAAAATGCCAGGGACGAATTATCGCGGTACCACCCTGATTGATAACAAAAAGTTATCCTCTTTAAAATCTTAACGGGATTAGCGGTGCTTTTGCACTCCTCCACAGCGAGTTCAATTACATGATTATAGGCTCGCATCAACCGCCTACTTTCTGAAAAATCCTTAAATAATTTACTACTCTGTATCATTGGATTTGAATTTGATATAAACAAATATCATTATACTTAGCTATAATATTAAAGTCAAGTAATATTGTTACATTGTTAATTTTTTATATAATTAAATACCTGATATTTTATAGGTGTATAATTGAGAAAAAATAGAAAAAAATTGAGAATATAGCAGTTTTTAAAATTGATTTCCTACTAAAATAATAGTAAAATATTTATGAGGTGATTTTGATGAAGGTTTCAACAAAAGGTCGATATGCATTGAGAACAATGATTGATTTAACAGTGAATAATACAGGTAATCCCATTCCGCTAAAAGATATTGCAACTAGACAGAATATAAGTTTGAAATATATGGAACAGATAATTTCTTTATTGATAAAAGCAAAATTAGTAAAAAGCGTGCGAGGAAATAATGGAGGTTATTTATTAGCAAAATCTAGTATGCAATATACAGCTGGCGATATTTTGCGAGCAGCTGAAGGAGATATGGCTCCAATTGCTTGTATTGAAAAAAGATCATTGTAATTGTAATAGAGCTGATTATTGTAGTGTATTGCCATTTTGGTTAGGTTTGAATAAAGTAATAAATGGTTATTTAGATAGTGTTACTTTATCAGAATTAGCAAGACAAGCTAAAGAAAATAATGCAATGATTACTTGCCAACAAATGAAAAAGAAAATAAAAAAGATAAAAAATAATACCTTAGTATTTATGCTGAGGATTATTTATTTACAATAGATTATCATAATTAATCAATAAAATGAAAAAATATAGTAAGCATAAAAACAGCACTTGCTGTAGCTATTATGAGATTTTTCAATGATAAATACAGTTATTGCAGCAGATGCTCCTATTGAATTAAAAGGCGATGTAATAGAATATAATGCGCAGACAGATATGGCAATAGCTACAGGTGGCGTAACTATTATTCGTGATGGTGGCGTATTAACTGGCGGTCAAGCAACATATAATTTTAAAACACAGGAAGCCTCTATTACAGGTGGCGTAACTGCAAATAAAGATGATATGAACTTAAAGGCAGAAAGCTTGATTTCTAATGCTAATAAAGAAGTTGTAGCTAAGGGTTCTGTAGTATTGGTAAAAGCTGATAATACATTAACTGGAGAAGAAATACATTATAATCAAGCAACAAGTGATATATCCATGCCTTTAGGCGGAAATGCAACTGGACCACAAGCTGATATTCGCGGTGATGTATTATCAGGAAATTTGATGACAAATCAATATACAGCTACAGGTAATGTATATTTAAATAGCAAAACTAATGATGTACAATCCACAAGCGATACAGCAACTTACAGTGGCAATGGTCAAGATTTTAATTTTGTAGCTACAGGAAATGTAAATATTAAAAGTCCATCAAGAAATATTGTAACTAATAGTGACAATGCTACTTACAACAGTACAGAAAATGGTAAATTAGTACTTACAGGAAATGCAGTAGCTACTCAAAATGGTAATATTGTTAGAGGAAATACATTAACTGTTTATTTAGGAGATAATGTGAATATTAAATAAAATAGTTGATGGTTAGATGATAAAGATAGAAATGAGTGACACGTTTGCATATTGAAGTAAAAAATCTTATTAAAGAGTATAAAGGAACGCCTGCAGTAAGAGATGTTTCTTTGCATGTAAAGAAAGGTGAAATTGTAGGTTTATTAGGTCCAAATGGTGCAGGAAAGACTACAACTTTTTATATGATTGTAGGAATAGAAAAGCCAACATCAGGAAAAGTATTTATTTCTGATATTGATATTACTAGATTGCCTATTAATGAACGTGCAGATCTAGGTATAAGTTATTTAGCACAGGAAGCATCTATTTTTCGTAAATTGACAGTAGAGGATAATTGCGAGCAATTTTACAAACTAGAAATTTATCCAAAAAAGAACAAGATAAAAAGATTGATGACCTTTTAGAAGAATTTAATATCACTCATATAAGAACTCGTTTAGGTATGCAACTTTCTGGTGGGGAACGTAGACGTGTAGAAATCGCAAGAGGTCTAGCACTAGAACCTCATTTCATTTTATTAGATGAACCCTTTGCAGGAATTGACCCTTTAGCAGTAGCTGATATTCAGGGAATTATCAGTTATTTAAAAGAACGTGGCATGGGAATTTTAATCACTGACCATAATGTAAGAGAAACTTTGCAAATTGTAGATAGAGCTTATATTATGAATAGTGGACAAATTCTTTTAGAAGGCGATAGCGATACAATTGCTAATAGTGAACTCGCTCGTAAGTTCTATTTAGGTGAAGATTTTAAATTATAGGAGAAGATGATAGATGCGTATTTTAGATAAATATATATTAAAAGAAACAATTATGACCTTTATCTTTGGCATCTGTGCATTTTCAGCTGTATTTTTAGGGTCAGGAACATTATTGAGAATTGCTCAATATATAACACAATATGGTGCATCTTTTTCAGCTATAGTGCGTTTAATCATCTATAGTTTACCAGGCATTATAGTGTGGACATTCCCAATGTCTATGTTGCTTGCAGCATTGTTGACATTTGGTAGATTATCAGGCAATAGTGAAATTATTGCTATGAAGGCATGTGGTGTTAGTTTTAAACGATTAGTAACACCAGTTATAGCTTTTTCTCTTGGCGTTAGTATTTTTTCCATTGGCTTTAATGAATATGTAGTACCTGCATCTAACCAAGCTTATGCTGATTTAGTGCGATATGAAATTCAAGGAAATACATCTCCAGAATCTCAAGAGCATATAATTATCAAACAAATCCAAGATGGTAATATTCAAAGATTAGTATATGCTCGTAAATATGATGCTGAAACAGGAAATTTAGATAATTTATCCATACAGGAATTTGAACAAGGCAAAATGGTGCGTGTAGAAAATGCAGAATATGCTAAATGGAGTGTTGATGAATGGGTAATGTATAATGGCGTATTATATGATTTATCTCAACCAAACACAGAACGTATGATGAAATTTGACTCACAAGTTTTGCCAATAAATCAAACTCCTAAACAGATTATTAAAAGTCAGAAAAAACCTGATGAGATGACAATTAAAGAACTTCGTGAACAGATTAATATAATGAAATCTCAATATGTGGATACTAAAAAATTAGAGATAGAATTATATCAACGTTTCACAGTGCCAATGGCTAGCTTGATGTTTGCTTTAATTGGGGCACCACTTGGCATTCAGCCAAATCGTAGTTCTTCTTCTATCGGTTTTGGTATAAGTATTATAATTATTTTCATTTACTATACTTTGATGACTTTAGCTGGTGCAATTGGACAAAATTCCTTTATTCCGCCAGTTATAGCTGTTTGGATACCTAATATTGTAACTTTGATAGCAGGTATTTACTTAATTCGTAAAGAATCAAAATAAAATAATAAGTAGGTGGTATGAACCGTGTATGGCATTATGCTGATTGTCGTATTAATTTTAACCGGTGGCGTAATCGCTTTCATTGGCGACCGCCTAGGCAGTAAAGTTGGCAAGAAAAAATTATCATTATTTGGTTTAAGACCAAGACATACATCTATTTTGGTAACAATTATCACAGGTATATTGATTACAACTGTTACCTTTGGTATATTGGCTATTGCTTCCAAAGATGTTCGTACCGCTCTTTTTGGTATGAATAAATTAAAGGCAGAACTAAATGAAAAACAATCTATGCTTGAAGAAGCTTCAGGCGCTTTAGTCAATGTAAAAAACGATTTAAATACGACTAAAGAGGAATATGCTAAATCTAAAAAGGATTTAGAAGAAACTCAAGAGGATTTAGAAATTGCCCAGCAAGCGGCTGAACTTCTAAGACAAGAACAAGTTGCTTTGCAAAATAGAAATCAAGAATTGTGGTCAGATAATCAGACTTTGATAGAACATAATCAAAGTTTAGCCGAAAATAATCAATTTTTATTAGCTAATAATGAAAGCTTGAAAGCTGATAATTTAGAATTGGAAAAAACGAATAATGACTTGCAAGAAGGTATAGAAAATATTCGTGAACGACCAATAATTTATCGTGTAGGCGAATTGTTGGCTAGCGGTGTAATTAAAAAGACTGATGACCCAGTAAAAATTCAAAATGATTTAAATCAAATCATAGCATTAGCTAATAGTAAAATAATTGATAGATTGGGAACAGAAGGCTCTAAAGATGGCGTTTGGATTTATCCTATCGAATATCAAAAAGCGATGGATAGATTAAAGCAAGCTAAAGGAGATACAGTTATTCGCCTTATTGTAGCTGCTAATTTAGTAAAAGGTGATCCTGTATTGACTGAATTAGAGATGCATCCTAATCGTGTAGTTTATCAAGAAAATGAATTTGTATATCAAAAGATATACAATGTTCCTATTGATGGTAGTAATAGTGAAATGTTGATAAGCGATTTTCTACGTAATGTGAATATGACAGCTATAAATAATGGTATTTTGCCAAATCCTTTGACTGGTACAGTTGGTGTGATAAACGGCAATCAGATATATGCCATTGAAAAAGCTTTAGCTGAAAACAGAGGTAAAGACGTTTTAATTAGTGCCTTTGCAGCTGCTGATACAGAAGTTTTAGGACCATTGCGTTTGCATATCTATTTAAAAAATGAAACAGAGCAAGAGATTAATCATGAATGATGAAATTTTAGCTATTGATCCAGGTAGAGAAAAAACAGGCATAGCTATTTTAAAGAATAGTGATGTTTTAGAGCATAAAATAATTAATTCAGAAGAATTAGTGCAAATAATAAAGTCTTTACTGGAGAAATACATTATCAAGACGATCGTCATGGGAAATGGTACGAGCAGTAAGAAAAAATATGATTTATTAAAACGAGAATTTATAGATAGAGATATAGTTTTAATAAATGAATATCGAACAACAGATGAAGCCAGAAAATTATATTTTCAGGAAAATCCACCTAAAGGTTGGAAAAAATTAATTCCTTTAGGTATGCAAGTACCACCAGTGCCTGTTGATGATTATGCTGCTATTGTTATCGGTAGGAAATATTTAAAGGATAATAAATAATTTTAGATTTTGAGACTGTATTTTAGAAATTAGATGAATTTATTTAGTCTAGTTTTTAAAATACAGTTTTTTTATAAAGTGATTGTATATGTATGTATAAACATAAATACAAATATGACTTTTGTCACTTATTTTTATGCCTAGCTTAATGCTATAATGATAGAAGGTGATATAGATGAAGCGTTTTTATAAGAACATGACATATATAATAATTTTTTTTATGGTATTAATAATTTTTACAGTTACATACAACATATACACAGCACCTGTTGCTAAACATAAAGTTTTTGGTGTAGTTATATGACCATGAATAATCCATTCTATAAAATAATCAATAATGAAATTTTAAAAGTAGTAGAGAAAAATAATGATACATTGATTACTTTAGACCCAGAATTAGATGTAGATAAGCAAAATGAGCAGATATATAAATTCATAGACCAAAAAGTAGATGGAATTTTTATAAATCCTATTGATTTTGAACAAATAGAGCCAGCTTTACAGGCAGCAAAAAGAGCAAATATTCCTGTAATTATCATAGACGCTCCAGTTAGTGATGAAAGTTTAGTGAATTGTACGATTGTTTCGGATAATTATGATGCTGGTGTTCAATGTGCAAAAGATATGATGGAAAGATTAGATAGTGCGAATATTGTTTTATTGAAACATACAACAGCAAAATCAGCAAAAGAGCGAATTGAAGGTTTTTTGAGCGTAATTGATAATAATGAAAAATATAAAGTTATAAACGAAGCTGAATGTGATGGGCAATTAGAGATTGCCATGCCTAAGATGCAAGAGATTATTGAAGAAACACCTGATATAGATGTGGTAATGGCGTTAAATGACCCAAGTGCTTTAGGTGCATTGGCTGCTTTGGAAAAGAATAATAAAAATGATGTAATGGTATATGGAATAGATGGCACGCCAGAAATAAAAGCTTTGATTGGCAGAAATCAAATGATAGTCGGTACGGTAGAGCAATCACCTATCAAGATGGGGCAAATAGCTGTAGAAAATATGTATAATATTTTAAATGGCAAAAAATAGAAAAAATATAATAATACCTATTTCGCTAATAAACAAAGAAAATTTATTTAAATATGATGAAGATAGGTGGCAATAATGAATAGAACATATGGATTATTTTTCTTTATTGTTAAAAATACGATGTTTATTTTAAATGTGATAATTGTTTTATTTTATGTAGCAGTTATTGCGATTACAACAAAATATATCATTGGAAATGATTTGGCGAGGAGTTTTCTTGATAAAGTAATGTATATGCCTACGGCTCCAGTATATATTATTAGTGGGTCTGTTGGTTTATTACTTTGTTTAGCTTATTGCGTTTATTATCGAGAGTTTAATAATATAAGAAATAAAACAATAAATTACTTATATAGTTTGTTGGAAGTAGTAATTTCAGTAATACTTATTTTTTTGATATATTTATCATATAATGGAATAATTTTATTTGTTTTTTTGTGATTGTATGTATCATCTGAAAAAAGGCTTGAAGTATCAAGTCTTATTAGTTACATTAGGTCTTATATATTTATTGGCAAATTATGAAATAGTTACATATTTTTATCCTTTAGTTAATATAGAAGAATATTTCCTAGTCTATGATGCTAGCATAAGAAATTGTTTAATAATCATAAAGAGATTATTAGAAGGCTTTAATATAATATTGTTTATAATTTTTATGATTATTTATATCTTGAAGCAGATACAGGAAAATGAATATATCAGTAAAAAATTATCCATGGTGGCAATGATAAATAAAAAAATGCAAAAATATGTTATTGTTACGGAAAAAATTTGGTGAAAAAAATGAACGCAAGCGTTTGGCTAGAGAACTTCACGATACGATAGGACATGCTTTGGCAGGAATGGCTGTGGGCGTTGATGCTTGTATTACTATGATTGATAAAAATCCGCAATTGGCAAAAGCGCAATTAAAGATAATCTCTAAAGCTATACGTAAAGGAATGAAAGATGTTAGAAATTCACTAAATAAGATGCGACCGGATTTTTTACAGCAGTATAGATTAAAAGAAGCTATTGAAAAAATGAAAGAAGAGATATCTGATGTAACGGATTTGAAGATAAATTTAAATTATCAAATTGATGAAACTGGTTTTGATACTAAGATAGAAGATATCTTATTTAGAGTTATTCAAGAAAGTATAACAAATAGTATACGACATGGATTGGCTACAGTTGTGGATATTGATATCTACAAAGAAAATAATTTATTGTGTTTAAAAATAAAAGATAATGGTAAAGGTTGTAAGGCTATAAACTATGGTTTTGGTCTAAAACAAATGGTAGAAAGAGTTTCTCAAATAAGAGGAGATATAAATTTTTATAGTGAAAATGGTTTTACAACTGAGATAAAAATACCTTTATAGAGTAAAAATCTTATAGAGAAGGAGAGTTATTGGATGCGGTATTTCCAATAATAATTGCGAAAATGATAAAAGTATTAATAGCAGATGACCAAGAATTAATAAGAGAGTCGTTAAAAATAATTTTAGGCGCACATGATAATATTGAAATTGTTGGTGTCGTAGGTAACGGATATGAAGTATTAGAAACACTGAAAAAACATAAAGTGGATATTATTTTAATGGATATAAGAATGCCTAAAATGGACGGTGTATATTGTACTAAGGTCGTAAAAGAACAATATCCAGAGATAAAAATAGTGATATTGACGACTTTTGATGATGATGAATATATATTTAGTGCTTTAAAATATGGTGCAAGTGGTTATTTATTAAAAGATGTAGGCATGGAAGAATTGTATGAAGATATTATGGTTATCTATAATGGCGGAGCTTTGATTAATCCAGATATAGCTACAAAAGTAGTAAGTATGTTTTCTAATATGTCAAGAAATAGAAATTTAATCATTAATGTTGAGGAAATTGTCTAGATGAATTATCTAAAAATGAATGGAAGATAGTTCAAAATATAGGATTGGGTTTATCAAATAAAGAAATTGCTAAAAAAATGTTTTTATCTGAAGGTACAGTCAGAAATTATTTAAGTTCCATTTTATCTAAATTAGATTTACGAGACCGCACGCAATTGGCTATTTGGGCTGTACAGACAGGTCAAATTGCAAAGGATTTTGATAATGATTAAGAAAGTTATAATGAGTTTTATGGCTATAGTATTTATTTATGTAGCTGTAACAAATCTATATACGAATAAGGTAGTAATACATTTAGGTATATTTGTAGGCAATTGGGAATTGCCAAATGGAAATGATTATAAAGTCATAGATGATGCTATAGCCCGTTTTGAAAAATTACATCCTAATGTAGAGATTGAATATGAAAGTGGTATTTTAAAATCTGATTATTCTTTGTGGTTAGCCAATAAAATTGTAAATGGTGAGACCTGATGTATTTATGATTGTAGATGAAGATTTTTAATACGCTTAGTTCTTTAGGTGTTTTAAAGGATTTAACGGAAGAAATAGAAAATGATAAGAACTTTAATAAAGATGATTATTATGAGAGTACTTTAAAAGCTGGTCAATATGAGCATAAACAATATGCTTTGCCCTATGAAAGTAATCCTATGTTGATGTTTGTAAATAAGACTTTATTAGAAAAAGAAAATATACCTATACCAGAAAATGATTGGACTTTAGATGACTTTTATAATATTTGTCAACAAGTTACAAAAGATACTAATGGTGATGGTGCTATCGACCAGTATGGTTGTTATAATTTTAGTTGGTTAAATTCTATGTATAGTCATGGTATAAGATTATTCGATGAAGATGGAAAAGAATGTTTTATCGACCAAGACGAAGCGAAAGAAGCAGTTATTTTCGTAGAAAAACTAAACAAATTAAATCAAGAACATATCATTACCAAAGAAGAATTCAATACAGGTAAAGTGGCATTTGCTCCTATGTCTTTTGCGCAATATCGTACATATAAGCCATATCCTTGGAGAGTAAAAAAATTCTCTGATTTTGAATGGGATTGTATAAAAATGCCGTTGATATCATCTAATGATAAAGGAAGTGAAATTTCTTCATTATTGATGGGAATATCTTCGAGAAGTAAAAATGCTGATATAGCTTGGGAATTTTTGAAAATGCTCACCTATGAAAAAGAAACACAAAAGGATTTATATAAGTATTCACAAGGAATTTCTTCTTTAAAATCAATCAATAAATCTGAAGATATTGTATGCCTTTTAGGTAAAGATAATAAAGAAAATCAGATAAATGTAAATCTTTTAGATGAAGTTATGAATAAAACGTTAGAACATAGTAGATTTAAAAAATATAATCAAGCTTTGAATTTAATTGATATAAAAATTAATGATATGATAGAAATAAAAGCGATATTGATATAGGTTTGTTGGAATTACAAAAGGATATAAATAAGTATTTAAATGAATAATGAGAAATAGTTTTATACTGTTTTTGATGGTAATAGTAGCTTAAAATTCTGTTTTTAGGCTACTATTTTTTTATTGCTCATAATGAATGAAATAAAATTGTGACAAATGTAATACTCATTTAGTGATTGTAGACATATGATTATTTTCGTAAATATTGATAGAATAGTTGATGTAAAGAGAATTATTAGAAAATATAAAAAACGAAGGAGCAACTACTATGAAGTATGTAATATTAGTTAGCCATGGAAAATTTGCAAATGGCTTAAATGATGCTTTATCCATGTTGGCAGGAAATAGAGAAGATATCTTATCTGTTGGTCTTGAAAATGGAAAAAGCGTAGATGAATTTGTAGCATTATTCACTGAAAAAGTAAAAGATATTTCAACTGATGATGAAGTTATTTTACTAGGTGATATAATCGGTGGTTCACCACTTACAAATGCCACAAATGTTTTAGTTAATAAAGGAATTAAAACAGTTATTTTAGGCGGAATGAATTTACCATTAGCTTTGACAACTGTTTTGATGAAAGATACTGTTTCCTTAGATGAAATAGCAGACCAAGTTTTAGAACAGGCTCGTATGGCTATGCAAGAATTTAAAATAGTAGAAGAGTCTGAGGATGATATTTAATTTTAGGCAATTATTTTAGGAGGTTTTTATAATGTCAGTTTCTTTTATTCGTATTGATGACCGTATGATTCATGGTCAAACTTGTACTCGTTGGGCTAGAGAATATCCTTGTGATGGATTAATCGCTGTAAATGATAAAGCAGCAAAATCCGATGTATTAAAAGCAGCTTATAAAGCAGCTAGTGGTAAAAAAACATTTGTTTGGACTGTAGAAGATTTCAAAAAGAAAGCTCAAAAAGTTTTAGATAGCGATACACGTTATTTCTTAATTACAAAAGACCCTATTGATATGAGAAAAATTTTAGTTGAACAAGGTTTTAAATGTGGTATTACAAAAGTAATCGTAGGTCCATGTAATGACCGCGAAGGTTCAACAACACTTGGAAATAATCAGTCCATTACTCAAGAAGAAGCACAAGCTTTAGAAGATATCAGTAAAGCTGGTTATAGCATTGAATTTTCTTTATTACCAGATGTTTCTATTGGTAATTGGGATAAATTCAAAGGTAAATTTGGTTTTTAATTAGATTGTATATAAGATGAATTGGAGGGAGTTTCATGGAAATAAGTTGGCTCCAAGCTATTATATTAGGTATATTTGCTTGTTTAGCTAGTATGCCTGGTATGGGTGGTACTGTAATTGGTAACTATACATTAGGTCGTCCACTCGTTGGGGGCTTAGTTTGTGGTATTGTTTTAGGTGATATTCAAAGCGGTATTTTAATTGGTACTGCAATGCAGGTTGTATACATAGCACTTGTTACTCCAGGTGGTACAGTTTCTGCTGATGTTCGTGCCGTAAGTTATATCGGTATTCCTCTTGCAATGATAGCTGTTAAATCTTTAGGTCTTGATCCAGCAAGTCCAGCAGGTATTGGTTTGGCTACTTCATTTGGTTCCATGGTAGGTACACTTGGTACAGTTTTATTCTATGGTACTGCTACTATCAACCTTGCATGGCAACATATTGGTTGGAAAGCTGTTGAAGAAGGTAATTTTCATAAGTTATATTTCGTAGATATGGGTCTTCCTTGGATTTCTCATATTATATGTTCTTTTATTCCAACTGTAGTTATGTGTTTATATGGTCAAGATGCTGTAGAAGCTATTAAAACTTATTTACCAATGGATGGTATTGCAATGCAGACATTGTTCACAGTAGGTGCATTACTTCCATCAGTTGGGGTTGCTATCTTATTAAAACAAGTTGTTAATGATGTTATGGATTTCATTCCATTTTTCTTAGGTTTTGCTTTAGCTGCAGGTTTAGGATTAAACTTAATCGGTGCTGCTATTGTTGGCGGTATGTTTGCAATTATCAATTATAAAATTCAAATGCTTCGCATAGAAGCTAAAAAAGCAGCAGCTAGTGGAGCAACAAGCTATGATGATGACGATGAGGAGGATATTTAAATGGAAAAGAAAATTTCTAAGAAAACACTAAATAAATCTTTTAGAAATTGGTACTATGGACATTTAACATGTTTCTCCCAAGAACATATGCAGACTTTTGGTTATTTATGTGCTATGTTGCCAATTATCGAAGAATTATATAAAACAAAAGAAGAACAGAAAAAGGCAATGCAGACATATACAGCCTTCTTTAATACAGAACCACAGGTTGGTAGTGTAGTTGTAGGTATTACTGCAAGTTTGGAAGAAGCAAAAGCTAATGGCGCAGATGATATCAATGCAGAAACAATTAATGGTCTTCGTGCAGGTCTTATGGGACCACTCGCTGGTATCGGTGATTCCTTGGTAGTAGGTACATTAATTCCAATTTTATTAGGTATTGCAATGGGTCTATCTACTGGCGGTTCACCAATCGGGGCAATCTTCTATATAATCGTTTGGAACTTACTTATTACTTGGGGTATGAGATTTTTATACTTCAAAGGTTATGAACTCGGTGGTAAAGCAATTGATTTCTTAGTTGGTGAAAGAGCTACAGCTATCCGTGAATCTATCGTAATGTTAGGTACTATCGTAATTGGTGCTGTTGCTGGTACTTGGATTAATATCAGAACAGGCTTCACTATGACTGCCGAAGGTGCAGATAAACCATTTTTTAGTACTCCAAGATACATTAAATGGCGTATTCCCTAATATTTTATCAGCTGTATTTGTTATTTTCTGTTGGTATTTATTGACTAAGAGAAATATGTCACCAATTTATGTTATGCTTTTATTAGTAGTTATTGCTTTTGTTGGTGTATTAGTTGGTTTCTTCGATACAGGATTAACTTATTGATGAAAGGTGATTTTTTATGCAGAGCAAAATGAAACAAGCTTATATTGGAGAAATACAATATCAAACGAAGATGTTGAATAATTTAAAAGTTTGGCTTAGAAATATGATAATGCTTTCTTCTATATCATTAATATTGATTTTATTTGGAGATGAGATGTATTCTTTCTTATCAACTGTAGGTATAGT
>ENA-OQDC01000880-OQDC01000880.1-human-gut-metagenome-genome-assembly--contig:-NODE-880-length-18108-cov-4.664090_pt1 | contig 18108 bp, 18 predicted proteins | sample MGYA00242770_ERZ504601 | MGnify/ENA primary metagenome ERZ504601 (study PRJEB26092, sample SAMD00036305) | human gut metagenome | host: Homo sapiens | study: EMG produced TPA metagenomics assembly of...
AACCAGCCTTTTTCAACGCTTTTATCTGCATGTCCAGGTTCTGGTCTCTCGTGGAAACTCGTGCGTAACCTATCTTTACCATATTGTGAATTTAAGTTATCACTGAAGAATATCAAAAAATGGTCATTTTTTGAGAAAAAAACAAAGATTTAGCAGTTGCTTTTTTGAGGGGAGGAGTTGGAAAACACATGCGGGAGTTTAAAGTAGCCATATAAATCAAATTTTAGTTATGCTGTTTTTAGGGGTCGACATAGTAAATAATCTATTAGAAACAAAAGAATAAATTTATGTTGAAAAAGCTACTACCTTTAGCCGCCTTTGCGGCTGTATTCTGGAGCACCGTGCCTTTTACGGGCCGCAGTTCGTTTTATCAGCAGACCTTGTCTGGCAGGAGAACTCAAAATGCAGCGCAGGCTGACAGTTCGAAAACCGATAGTATCAATTCAGGAATGCCCGGATGGATCCGTTTTAGAAATGTACTTCCGGATTCTCTCAGGAATGATTCCCTGAGGACCGACTCCCTGATGCCTGATTCGCTGGGACTTGATTCACTGGGACTTGATTCGCTCAGAGTGGATTCTCTCAGGACGGACTCGCTGCATGCCGATTCCCTGTTGCTGACCGAACATGAGCTTGACTCCCTGCAGCGCCTTTCCGAAACACATTATATAGATACCATCATTCTTGCCACTCCAAAGGTTGTTCCTCCGCGTCCGAATGAATGGACCCTCAAGACGAACCTCCTGATGGACCTTACCTGCAGTCCTTATTTCGGTTTTTCATTCGGACTGGGAAACCACTGGACGCTTGAGTTTGAGGGAAGCTATAATCCTTTCACCTTCTCCGGCGGCCGTAAGTGGAAGCACGGCATGGGAATGGCCGGCGGCCGCTACTGGACCAAAGACCGTGAAGGAGGACATTTCGTCGGAGCGCATGCGCTTGCAGGAACCTATAACATCAACAAGACCTACTTCGGCTTCATGCCTGTAGACAATACCGGCAGCCATCGCTACGAAGGATGGGGTGCCGGTGGCGGCTTCAGCTACGGCTACCGCTGGAACTTCAATGAGAGCTGGGGCATGGAGGGTGAAATAGGTGTAGGCTACGTCTATTCCAGGTTCGACAAGTTCAACTGTTACGCATGTGCCGAACGCATTGAATCAGGCACCTATAATTATGTGGGTCCTACGAAACTTTCCCTGAACCTTATATACCGGTTCGGCCGCAAGAAGCGCGAGGAATACAAGAAGGCTATAGCGCCCCGTCCCGTTCCGTTTATCCGGGAAAGACTCGTACGCGACACGATCTATCAGACGGAAATAGAGACCAAGATAGATACCCTGGTACAGAAGGATACGGTTGAGGTGGAAGCTCCCGTGCCGGTCGTTTCCAACAAGAACGTCACCCTTCACATCCAGTACAAGTCGGGCAGTTCGATGCTGCTGCACGATTTAGGCAACAATGCCAAGGAAATGAACCAGTTCCTGGCCGTTCTGGACAGCATGAAGACGAATCCCAACATCACCATTAATTCTATCCGCGTATCGGGCTTCGCTTCCATCGACGGTTCTTCCTCCACCAACATGCGTCTGAGCCGCGAACGTGCCGAGGGTGTGGCCAAGTACCTGAGATCCAAGTATACGGACCTTCAGAACAAGATTACTTCCGAAGGACGCGGTGAAGACTGGGACGGACTTCTCAAATACATAGAGGAGGCCGTGGGACTTCCGCGCAAGGATGAGGCCGCATACATACTCCGTACGGCAGAGACCGAGGCTGCCAAGGAAAGCCAGATACGCCGTCTGGACGGAGGCAGGTTCTACCAGACCATTTACCGTGATATCTTCCCCAAGCTGAGACGTATAGAGTGTCAGATCGGTTTTACTGAAATCAGGATGCAGAAAACCAGGAAAGTGAAGGTGGAGGATACCCAGACCGTCAATATAGCACAATAACCTCTCTTACACACTTTAATAATTGGAATGCAGAACCTTCCCCCGTGAGGGGGGAGGCTGCCTGTCCTGTATTGTTCAGGGAATACTGACCAGAATCTTTTTTATAAATATTTTTATTGTTTAAATTTTTTAGTAGTTAAAGTTTTTATGAAGAAAACCAATTTCCTGTTTGCCGGTATACTGGCGCTCAGCCTGCTGGCATCGTGCAAGAATGAAGAAATGAAGGGCGGAGGTTCGGATACCCCGGGCGAAGAGGCAATCGCCACCTTCCGTATCAGAATCGGCGGCAGTACGGCTGCAAGAACAGCTGCATCGAGCAGGGCGATAGCCACTGCGGAAGAAAGCAGGCTTACGAGACTTGACCTGCTCGTGTTCGACAATGCTGCTTCCGCCGACGTGTCAAAACCTGCTGACGGCGCTACACTTGAGACAATCAGCAAGGTGAACCTTCCGGAGGACGGCGGGGCTGCTACGGCAAAGATCGTGACTGAACAAGGAAAAAAAATCGTAGTGGCAGTAGCCAACAACAATCCGGAGGGCAAAGCACATTTCACGTACAACAACGGCATGACCTGGGAGACATTCAAGGAACTGGCAGCGGAGGCGGCATCCGTTTCGGAAGGCGGCACCAAGATTGATTTCAATCTGGCACCTGAAGTGGACGGCTTCCTGATGGTAAGCGATCCGGAATATATGGATGTTACCGTAGATGGCAACAACACTGCTTCCCTTTCACTGAACCGTCTGTCCGCCAAGGTTCAGGTGGCAGTAGCGACTCCTCTGGGAACGGGTACGGAATTCCCTGCAGACGTAAAGGTGACATTCAGCGATCCGCTTTACCTGCCTTTCCAGTATCAGACAAAGGTTTATCCGGTGATGCCTGACATGTCCGACGGCAACAATAATGTGGGTGGTGTGGAAACTGAAAAAGTTCCCCGTACGGTTACCGACTATGTGGGAGGAAAGACTCCGGATTTCGCACTGTTCCATGTGCCCGGTACGTATACGCTTCCTGCCGGAGAAGGCAATCCGGGAACGGAACCGGACTGGGCCAATGCCAAGGACAACAAGGTTTATGTGAGCGAGAACATCATGGCACTGGCCAAGCCGAAACGCAATTATATCACCTCCCTGCTGGTGAAGCTTGATTTCGCCGATATTGACTATAGTGATGACGATACCGGTACGGGAACCGGCATCAATGTGGTTTACCAGTTTAAGACTGAGGCGGATGCTATTGCGAAAAATGCCAATGCGGTGATTGCCATGAAAGGAGTGTACAAGGATCCCGTAAAGGCTGACGAGGTTGCAGAAGCAGCGGGTGCCGATCATGCCGTAGTCAGTTTTGCCAAGCCTACCGGTTACTATCGCGTGGACCTGACGAACCGCAACGTGGGTACCCTTCCGCAGGCATACAGCGTTTTGCGCAACACTTACTATCAGGTGAAGCTTACGGCAGTAAACAGTTTCGGATGGCCTGACCCGGATGACGTGACCGACCCGGATGACGGAGGTGAAGTCGGCGAAGACGTGATTGAGATTGCTGCCGAAGTCGACATTGTCGACTGGGTGACCATCGGCCAGGAACAGGAACTGTAACTAGCTTCTTTAAAATCGTTTAATCTCACCGGGGGATGCATGGCCGTGTCCCATGGACATGCATCCCCCGGTCTTATAAGACAGAATATATGTTTAGAATCAACAGAAATCTCATAGGCGGGGCCTTTCTGCTTCTTGCCGGCTTCAGTCTCCTGCCGGGCTGTGTGGCGGACGACCGTACGGACTGCCGCTTTCCGCTGCGTCTGGAGTTCCGCCAGCTTGGCGACGGGGAGTTTCCCGTATCTTCCGGCAGCGGTGAAGACGTGCCCGCTTCACGCGCTTCTCTTCCGGGTGAAGAGATGGAAACGCTGACGCTTTACCTGTTCGAGCGTGAAAGTGGAGCCCTGGCTGCCAGCATTGTGCCGGAATCCGATGCCGTGACCGGCAAGGGTACCTACAGCTGGCCCGTACCTCCGGGAAATTGATCAGCTTGTGGCCTGGGGAGGTACTTCGGGCGGCCATTCGGTTTCCAGCGAGAAAAATCTTGAGGAAGCGCTTCTTTCCGCCTCTGCCCTTTCCGAAGGAGACACGCCAAAACCTGCGCATCTTTTTATGGTGCCGTCGGCGAAGTTACCATTACGGGCGATTATACGGACAGTTATACGCTTGAACTCCAGCGCAAGTCAAAGCTTCTCCATCTCACGGTAACCGGTCTTGGCGAAGCGGAACGCTCCCTGTTTTACTGCAGCCTGAAGGCTCCCGGCAGCTATGACTTTACAGGTACGTCCGTCAAGGAAGCCGCTGCCGTGGAATGTCCGCTGCTGGAAATATCCCATGAAAGGGATGTCATCCGGGAATCCTATCTTCCCGGCCTTTACGAGGGCGATGATTCCTATATCCGGATTGGTATCTCGGGTGACGGGAACCTTGTCCCTGACCATGTGATTTATGAGGGCAGCCTCTCGGGGCTGCTGCTGCGTAATCCTTCCACTGACCTGGAGACGGAGAGCGAGTATCGGATTACCCTGAATTATTACGGCCGGGCAACTGACGGCTCGGTGCATTTCGACCTCTACGTGAATGACTGGCAGGTAATCCATCAGAACTCGGACCTGGAATGAGCCTTGAACCGGTGACGTTAATCCATGCGAATCAGCGGTTGGACACCCGGCGCTGATTCGCCTGCTGAAAATACCACTGCGGGCTGATGCCGTAACTGTGGCGCGGCATGCTCCGGTCCCGATGAACCAGAAACATCCCGGGGCCTTATGGCCCCATCGCATACAGGCCGGAAAGGAACGGAAGCGACGCGGTTTCCGGCTCCCCGGTAAGATAAGAAATGATAATTTCCTGATATAAAAATACTAATTATTAAGAGCAAATTATGAATACTAAGTTTTTGAATGTTTCACAGGGACTTTGTTTCACGCTTCTGGCAGTTATGGCGTTCCTGTCGTCGTGTACGGCGGAACTGGACAGTCCGGGGCTGCTTTCCGGAATGGAAGGCGGTCAGGAAGTGCGTCTGGAGCTGAAGGTTCCTGGCGCCTCCGGAAATAAGTCAACGTCGCGCGCCGTTGATTCGAATGTGGAAAGTACTGTGAATGACCTCTATGTCCTAGCTTTCAAAGGAGAGACCGATGAAGTGTTTGAATACTATAAAAAGGCGGAGAAGTCAACAGCAAAAGATAAGGAAGAATGGAAGGTCAAGCTGCCTACCCCGGGCTACAAGCAGAATTTTGTCCTGATAGCCAATGCGGAAGGTGCAGACGATTACGGACTGAAGACAGGGATAGAGTCACTGAAGCCGGGAACGAAGCTGAGCGAAGTGAAGAAACAATTGCAGGCACTGCTTACAAAGGATGAGCAGAAAAGCGGTTTCAATGCCGCTTCGGCAGCTTCCCACACTCCTTTTACAATGTATGGCCAGACCGGCCTGACGACCATAGAAAAGGAAGAAGTAAATGCTGCGCTGGCAGTTTCCTTATACCGTATTACGGCACGCGTGCAGGTATATCTGGGCGCAGGCGGAGCCGGCCTGGCAAACTTCAAGCCGGAGTCGGTACGCCTGTATAATTTCAGTGACAGGGGCCAGGTGATTCCCGCGGAACTTGCTGGCGCCGTGACGGCTCCGAGCGTGCCTGAAGGGGCACAGCTTTGCAGAGGGGAAGCACGCTATACGATGGCAAACAACAAGCTGGAAAACTCCATTTATCTGTTTGAGACGGCCCAGCCCGCGGAGGGAGCGGAGGACAACCATCTGAGCCGTCCGTGTCTGGTAATAGGGGGTAAGTACGACGGTGCTGAAAGCCCCACCTATTATCGTGTGGATTTATGGTATAAGAATACTGCCGGACAGACTGAAGAAATTATCTACCGTGATGTCCTGCGTAACAGCAGCTACAATGTGACAGTGACCGCTGTTACCGGACCCGGATACGGAACGGAGGACGAAGCATTCAGAGCGAAGCGTGCGGATATTCAGGCGGATGTGCAGGCCTGGGATGAGACTGACCTGGGCGACATAGCCTTTGACGGCAAGAACTTCCTGGGTATCGGTACGATGGAGTTCACCGTGGGAAAATTCGGCGAGGGCGGTATGATTCAGACCGTGACATCAAGTCCCGGCCTGACATGGACAGCCACACTGCTTAATGAGAACGGAGAAGGCACTCCTGACTGGATCAGATTCGATAATGGAGAAGGAACGACGGCCACGGGAGGCAACGCAGGCGGGACAAGCCAGAAGAAGGAAAATGTAAGCTTCACCGTGCAGCCCAAGCCTGAGGGTGTGACCGGTAACCGTACTGCCCTCATGCGGTTTAAGGCCGGAAATCTGCAGGTGGATGCCAAAGTGGTTCAGGACAACAGCGAACAGGTGTTTATCAGACTGGTTAGTGATGAAACGGTCGATATTCTTGACGAGGACGGTCAGACAAACCAGATTAGGGTGGAATACGGGCCGGCAAATACGGAACTGGTATGGGTGCTGAAGCAGGATGAAGAACTGGGTATAGGACTGCAAGAATCATATGCCGACGGTACCGAAACTGGAGGGACATTAAAAAATGAAAAGACCATTGACGTGCCGACGAACATGTTACCCCAAACCGACAAGGCGTTTGTGACCGGCAAGGCAACGATGATGCTGCTTGCCCGTGGACAAAACGGAGACGCCAAGATGGTGAAAGTGCAGTTGCAGCAGAGGAAGCTTGGAATAGAGCTTGTAAGGAAAATTGTGTATGCGTATGGAGTAGATGAAACAGTGTATGTACGTTCGAATTTCGACTGGACCGCTACATTTGACAAGCCGACTGGACAGCTGGCAGAACTGACCAATGGATTCACGCAGGAACAGTTTGAAGGTGTGGCCACAGACGAAAGTGACAATGACAATGCGAAGGTCGTATTTAGTATGAATTTCCCCGGATTTAAGGGAAGGATGCTGCCGGCAACCATAAAGTTCAGAAGTAAGGATACGGGTGAAGAATATGAATTGGGACTGAACATGGTGGATGTTTTTGAATATGATAAGATATATTATGAGGTTTCAAAGGGATACATAAGAACCTTTAAGGAAGTTTATGAAGGTGAATATCCTGATGGATTGAGCTCCAAAGAAGGATGGTATCTTCCAACTAAAGAACAGGCACTCAAGCTTACGGGATTGACACAAACTGCTACTTGGACAAATGATAAGAGTCTTTCAGATGACTCACCAGGTAAAACAGAGAAGTTCGATTATTGGTCACTAAAATATGGAACAAACTTAGACCACACTTATGAATTTAAGGCTAACTGCGCATCAAACGGGCAATGGATTTCTTATGGTAAGGTTGGACATTTTCGTGTTTATACCACTGAAGGGAAGTGCGGTCCAGATAAAATACCGGCTGTTAGATGGAGAGCTACAGGAGGAGTAAAAGGTAGTGTTACTTTCGCCTATCAGGCACATGATCAGAAGCATTGCACCTGGTGTACAGCTTATGAATGGCCGTCTATGTTTGGATGGAGATACGTACCAGATACCCAATGGGGGAGCGTTACTATTACATGGGGCCAGACTTATACAACTACCATGAATGTTACTACTAGTATGGGGGTATCTTACTCCGGAAACTGTAAGCACTTTTTGCGAGATAATTATCCCAAAGGTAATAGTGCTATTCAAGGTGAATTGAAATGGACAGGTGAAGCATCCCAAAATACATATTACTTACGAAAAATCGGTACCGCTAAAAATTAATAATGTAATGAATATTATAAAAATGTAGATATGAAAGATAGACTCAGATACAGACTACAGATGCTGTGCATTCTGTGTCTGGCAGTTATGGGACTGCTAGGCTCGTGCGTGGCAGAACGGCTTGGCGACACAGGACTGTCCGGTGACGGAGAAGGAAAGCAGGAAGTTCGCCTGAAGCTTCAGGTTCCGGGGCTGTCAAAAGCAGGGCGAATGATGGAACGCGTGCCGTTAATGAAAGTGTGGAATCAACTGTGAACGACCTTTATATCCTGGTCTTCAAGAACAAGACAGAAAAAGAGACAGATGATACCTTTGAATATTATGCCAAGGCAGAGAAAGCAGGTGATGCGGAAAACTGGAGTGCAATGCTGCAGGCACAGGACTATGCACAGAACTTTATAGTGGTTGCCAACGCAGAAGGTACGGCAAACGACATGCTGGTGCAGGCAATCGAAGGGATTGAGAAAGGAGCAACAAAAACTACGGTCAAGCAGACGCTGCAAGTGGTGCTGACGACTACAGAGCAAAATAGCGGGTTCAATGCTACGAGTGCAGAAGATCACAGCCCCTTTACGATGTGTGGCCAGACGGCACCAACTGTGATAAAGGCAGGAGGAAACAATGTACTGACCGTGAATTTGTATCGCATCATGGCACGCGTGCAGGTTTATTTTGGAGATAAGGCAGGAAGCGGTGTAAGCAAGTTCGTGGCAGAAACGGTGCGTCTGTGTAATTTTAATGATCGGGCGCAGGTAATACCTGAAGACTCGGTATGGTAGTAACGAAACCGAGCATACCGGAAGGAACAAACCGTTGCCCGGGAGATGCAGTCTATACTGTTACAGAAAACAAATTGCAATGTTCGGCTTATCTGTTCGAAACCGCCCAGCCGGGGGATACGGAAGAGGATGCTCATCTGAATCGTCCGTGCCTGATTATCGGAGGAAAGTACGATGGTTCCAAAAATACGACTTATTACCGTGTAGACTTGAAGAAGGATAAAGAATACCTGGATGTCCTGCGTAATCACAGTTATGAAGTGACGGTGACAGGAGTGGGAAGTGCCGGGCATGGTTCATATGATGAAGCCTTGGCAGCAAAGGCAGAGAATGACATTTCCACCAGTCTCATCGTGTGGGACGAAACTGAAGTGGGCAACATCGATTTTGACGGAAATAACTATCTGGGCGTCGGTACGATGGAATTCACCGTAGGGAAAGGGGGAGCAACACTGATCCAGAAGCTGACATCGAACCAGGGATGGACAGCCACACTGCTTACCGAGGACGGAACTGATGATCCGGGTTGGGTAAGGTTCACAGAAAGTGGTGAAAATACAACATCAGGTAACGGAGGAGAGAACACACAAGACGTTTCCTTCATTGTGGATGCGAAACCTGCAGAAGTAACTGCTGACCGCACGGCCATCATGCGGTTTACAGCCGGAAAACTGCAGGTGGATGCGAAAGTGGTTCAGGGTAACGGTAATCTGGTATTCATCAATGTCACAAGCAAGCGGGTGATAATAGAGAATGGAAATGATGTGACGACAAATATTGAAGTGGAGTACGGGCCGGTAGGTACAGACCTGGTGTGGACACTGACGCAGGATGAACAGTTAGGTATTGCTACCGTAAACGAACAGGTCACAATCGGTTCTGCAATAGGTAATGAACAGACCAATAAGGCGACCATCAGTTTGAAGACCAACGAACTGCTGTCTGCTGATGGTACGATGAAAACCGGAAAAGCACTATTGAAACTGTTTGCCCAGGGAGAAGGAGGAGAGCAAATGGCAGAAGACGTAGAACTGTTGCAAACCAACTTTAAGGTCGAACTGTCAAAATACTCTTTGCCGGCTTACGGGCAAGGGGAAGTAAAACTGTATGTGGATGCCAATGCTCCATGGACAGCCACATTTGATATGGGACAGGATTCACGGTTGGGAACATTTACTACCGGATTTGTTGATAAGCAATATACAGGTGGGGCAAATACGGGTACTTCGGACGAAAGTTCTATCATTAAGTTCTATATGAACGAAGCTAATTTTACGGAAAATCCAGTTGCTCCGAAAGTACTTTTTACAACAGACGGTGGTCATATCTATGAGGTGACCGTAAATATGGGCGGTGTATTTACAGACCAGGAAACTCCATACGAGATATTACAGAAAGAGATGAGCTTTGCTGACGCCGTAGTAAATGGAAAAGTTCCGGAAGATGGGTGTGTATTGGTCAATAGAAACCAGGCATTGTCTATAACTAAATATTGGAAAGAAATTTCAACTTGGATAAGTGATCCGGTGTTCCAATTGGATGATACCTGCCCGAATGGGACTTATTTCTGTGCATGGCTACACGAGGGGCATCAAAATGAAGAAGAAGCAGGTATATTGCAGGCTTACTCTGTTAAAAATGCTACTACTTATTGGTCGAATGTTGGCGGTACGATGGAGCTTCATCACGAAGGCCCTTGGACTTGGCTTCAAGCGGGTGACGTTTGCCACAATTTTTTGTCGGTATAAATCATGGGAAAAGACGGAGAAGGAAATAACCTTATATGCTATTGCGCTTGCACTTAATCCTACGAAGTGGACCCAAAAAGATCATGAGACATTTGATTTTTCACTGTCCGATTTAAAAACAGTATCTATGCCTATAATAGGAGGTGAAGGTGTCAAGCATGAAATTCCGAATGATAGAACAGGAGCAAGTGAACAACACAATGCTTCTTGCCATGACTATATTTACTGGAATATCACCGGTGAAAACAGTGAAAAACTGCCTGTTCCTAAAACCAATACCGATAGAGTGAAAAAGTAATGACTTTTAAAAGAAAGATAAGTTAAACATTATTCTAATTATAAGATAGAGGCCATCTCATTTGAGATGGCCTTTGTTTTTATTTCTTTTTCATACTGTGATTCATCTTTACTGTTTCTTTGGGCATGTTTCTATGAAAAACAGCATGTGTCTGCTCCAGCTTTTTTTACTTTTATTTTTGCAAAAATATACAAATACGTATGCCTTTAAAGTATTTTGATGCTAATTTTTGGTTTCTATGATTAATTTGTTACCTTTGGGCGTTTCTAATGAATGAAAAGCATGAAAGTTATTTTACTACAGACAGATATTTGTTGGGCCGATCCTGCAGCCAATGTGGCTTACATGGATAAACTCATCAGTGCCCATTCACAAGATACAGACTTGTTTGTTCTTCCGGAAATGTTTTCTACCGGATTTTGTACTTCGCCGGAAGGTATTGCCGAATCGTCTGATAGTGCTACTCTTCGGTGGATGAAGCAAAAAGCTGCCGAACGTAATTGTGCCATTGCCGGAAGTGTTTCAGTCGAGGAAAATGGAAAATTCTATAACCGCTTCTACTTTGTGCATCCTGACGGAAACGTGCAGTGGTACAATAAAAAGCATCTGTTTACGTATGGAGGGGAAGACAAACACTATACGGCCGGACAGGAACGGGTGGTTGTGAACTTCCGTGGCGTTCGTTTCCTGCTGGAAGTCTGCTATGACCTGCGTTTCCCGGTATGGTCACGCAACCGGGGCGATTACGATGTGGCGGTTTATGTAGCCAGCTGGCCTTCGCCCAGAGTAGAAGCCTGGAAAGCTTTGTTGCGTGCCCGTGCTATCGAAAACCAGTGCTATGTACTGGGGGTAAACCGGGTAGGAAAAGATCCTTATTGCGAATATAGCGGAGGAACAGCGGGCATAGATCCGTATGGCAAAACACTTTCTGCCTGTGCGGATGGGGAAGAAGGCTTTGCAGAAGTCATGATTGATATGGAGGAATTGCAGTCGTTCCGGAAAAAATTCCCGGTATTGAACGATGCCGACTCTTTTACACTGAATTAATTTCTATATTATATGAAAAATAAACGCTTATTGTTGGGCGACCAGGCCATTGCGCTGGGAGCCATTCACGCGGGGATTTCGGGAGTGTATGCTTACCCGGGAACTCCCTCTACTGAAATTACGGAATATATTCAAAACTCTCCGATAGCAAAAGAACGTGGTTTGCACAGCAGCTGGTGCACCAATGAAAAACAGCCATGGAGGCTGCATTGGGTGTTTCTTATGTAGGAAAACGCGCCTTGGTTTGCATGAAACACGTGGGAATGAACGTGTGTGCCGATGCATTTGTCAATTCTGCCATTACAGGTGTGAATGGAGGGGTAGTGGTACTGGCTGCCGATGACCCGTCCATGCATTCTTCTCAGAATGAACAGGATTCCCGTTTTTACGGCAAGTTTGCCCTGATTCCGATTCTGGAACCGTCTTCCCAGCAGGAAGCTTACGACATGATGTCGTATGCATACGACCTTTCGGAACAAATGCGTACGCCGGTACTGATGCGCATTACTACCCGCATGGCGCACTCTCGTGCGGCAGTCGAAGTGCAGGAGTCAGGAAAGGAAGTGACTTGTACGGGGCGTCCGTCGGTCCCTTCTGATTGGGTACTTTTGCCCGGTAATGCCCGCCGCCGGTATGTGGAAGCCATCGCTACTCAGGAAAGTTGCGCGATGAGGCTGAACAGTCTGCATTTAATCGGTTGGCAGGTCAGGAAGGAATGGCTGAGAAGGGAATCGTGGCTTGTGGAATTGGTTATAATTACGTGATGGAAACCTATCCGGAGGGATGTCCGTATCCTTTGCTGAAGATTTCACAGTATCCTCTACCGGTGGAAGCCCTGACTCGTTTGGCTGACTCTTGTAAAGAGATTCTGGTAGTGGAAGACGGACAGCCTTTTGTAGAGGAACAGCTGAAAGGCATTCTTCCTTCTAAATATGTAGTGAAAGGTCGTTTAAGTGGTGAGTTGCCCCGTACGGGAGAACTGACACCAGACAATGTGCGTCAGGCTTTGGGACTTTCTTGTGAACCGGTTTATGCTGCCGCTCAGAATGTAGTTCCCCGTCCTCCTGCTTTGTGTAAGGGATGTGGACACCGTGATGTATATGATGCCCTGAATAAAGTCGCTGCCGAATATCCGGATGCTAAGATTTTCGGAGACATCGGCTGTTATACATTGGGCGCACTCCCTCCGTTCCGCACGTTGAGCAGTTGCGTGGATATGGGAGCTTCCATTACTATGGCGAAAGGGGCGGCAGATGCAGGCTTGTTCCCGTCTATTGCAGTGATTGGCGACTCCACATTTACTCACTCTGGAATGACCGGCCTGCTGGATGCCGTGAATGACAAGTCCAATATTACAGTCGTTATTTCCGATAACCTGACTACCGCTATGACTGGTGGCCAGGATTCAGCCGGAACCAATAAGTTTGAAGCCATTTGTTTAGGTTTGGGAGTAGAACCGGAACACGTGCGGGTAGTTGTGCCGCTTTCTAAGAACATGGAAGAAATAACCCGTGTCATTCGTGAGGAAATAGAATACAACGGTGTATCTGTCATCATTCCGCGTAGGGAATGTATGCAGACTTTGAACCGGAAACTGAAACAGCAAAAAGTACAGAAACAATGAAAACAGATATTATACTTTCAGGAGTTGGCGGACAGGGAATCTTGTCCATCGCTACGATTATCGGAGAAGCTGCCCTTCATTTAGGGTTGAACTTGAAACAAGCCGAAGTACACGGAATGAGTCAGCGCGGAGGGGATGTGCAGTCTAACCTTCGTTTGTCGGATGCCCCGATTGCTTCCGATCTGATTGCCTTGGGAACGGCGGATATGATTATCTCATTAGAACCGATGGAAGCTTTGCGCTACCTGCCGTATCTGTCGAAAGACGGATGGATTATCACTTCGGCTGCTCCTTTCAAAAACATTCCGAACTATCCGGACGAAGAAAAGCTGATGCAGGAATTGAAGTCACAGCCTCATGTGGTCGTGCTGGATGTGGAAAATCTGGCGAAAGAAAATCATATGCCTAAGTCGGCTAATGTCATTCTGTTAGGGGCTGCCGCTCCTTTCCTGAAAATTCTGGATGCAGAAGTCTTGCGCGAAAGTGTAGGCCGTATTTTTGCGTCAAAAGGCGAAGAAGTGGTGCAGATGAACTATCGTGCCTTCGATATAGGTCATGAATATGTCAAACAGTTGAAATTCTGAGAGCCTATGAGTCGCGTGTTTAGTGAAGAGCTGGTAAATTCCGTAGCGAAGGAAATGAAAGTGGCCGACTTGGCCAATGCAACCATAGGGGATGTGTTGCTGGTAGCTTCCCGCCTGGAAGAACTGACAGGTATTCCTTTTATCCGGATGGACCAGGGGTCTCCCGGTCTTCCGGCCAATAAAATAGGTATTGAGGCAGAGAAGAAAGCTCTCGATAGAGGAGTTGGTTCGCAATATCCGGCAGCTGCCGGAGTGGCAGAACTGAAGCAGGCTGCTTCACGTTTCGTGAAAGCTTTTATCGATATTGATATTTCTCCACGGGCATGTCTGCCCACTACCGGTTCTGTGGCAGCTTCTTTCGGTGCTTTTATTGCCTGTACCCAGCGAATCCCGGGAAAGAACAAGGTCTTGTTCATTGATCCGGGTTTTCCGATACAAAAATCTCAGTTGCGCATTTTGGGTATTGAGTGGGAGTTGTTCGACATTCATGATTTCCGTGGCGAACCGCTGCGTGCCAAACTGGAAAGTTTCCTGTCAAAAGGAGATATTGCCGCTGTGGTATATTCTAACCCTAATAATCCGGCATGGATTTGTCTGGAAGAAAGTGAGTTGAAGATTATCGGAGAACTGGCTACGCAGTACGATGTGATTGTGCTGGAAGACCAGGCTTATTTCTGCATGGACTTCCGTCATGCGTTCGGCCGTCCTTACCAGCCTCCTTTTGTACCTACGGTCGCACGTTATACCGATAATTATATTCTGATGTTGTCGGCATCCAAGATTTTCAGCTATGCCGGTCAGCGTATAGCTTTAGCCTGCGTGTCCGATAAATTGTTTGATACACAGTATCCGGCACTGGCAGCCCGTTATGAAGACTCTGGCGTATTCGGTCCGACTTTCATTGCTTCTATCATGTATATGATTACCTCTGGTTGCACAGCTACTACCCAGTATGCCATGGCCGAAATGTTGGAAAAATCCATTTCAGGAGAAATCAACTTTGTAGAAGATGTGCGCGAGTATGAACGTCGGGCACGCCGGATGAAGCAGATTTTACCGACCACGGTTTCTCGATAGTGTATGATAAGGATGTCACTCAGCAGGTGGGCGATGGCTTCTTCTTACCTTGGGATACCCCGGACTGACAGGAGGCGAATTGCTGCGGGAACTGATGATGTATGGCGTGAGCAGTATTTCCTTGTCTACCACCGGAAGTGAACAGCAAGGAGTGAGAGCCTGTACGTCGCGCATGCGTGAAGAACTTTATCCGGTGCTGGAGGAACGTATGAAAGCGTTTCAGGCCGACCATCCGCTGAAATAAGAAATCACAAAACTACTACTGAAATAAAGAAAAACACAGCTTATGATTTGGAATCCGAACAAAGAATGTATGCCGCGTGAACAGATGCGCGAGCTGCAAGGAAAACGCTTATGCAAACTGGTGCAGTATGTGTACCATAATGTACCTTTCTATCGTCATAAAATGCAGGAAATGGACCTGACTCCAGATGATATCCGGAGCATAGACGATATAACCAAACTGCCTTTTACTACCAAACAGGATTTACGTGACAATTATCCTTACGGACTGATGGCGGCTCCTCCTTCAGAGGTGGTGCGTGTACATGCTTCTTCCGGTACAACGGGCAATCCTACGATTGTGGGCTATACACGTCGTGATTTGTCCATCTGGTCGGAAGTGATGTCACGCTGCTTGTCGGCATACGGAGTGACCCGTGACGATACTTTCTCCGTAAGCTATGGCTATGGATTATTTACCGGAGGATTGGGGGCACATTATGGAGTAGAGAACTTAGGAGCTACCGTAATCCCGGCTTCTACAGGAAATACGGAAAAGCATGTACGTTTGATTCGCGATTTGCACATCACGGGTATTGCCTGTACCCCTTCGTATGCCTTGTATCTGGCAGAGGTGGTAGAAAAGATGGGTATCCGTAAAGAGGAATTAGGACTGCGCATCGGTGCGTTTGGAGCAGAACCTTGGACGGAAAACATGCGTCAGGAAATACAGAACCGTTTGGGTTTGAAGGGATACAATATTTATGGGCTAAGTGAGATTATGGGCCCGGGTGTATCTTACGAGTGTCAGGAACAGTATGGTTCTCACATCAACGAAGACCATTTCTATCCGGAAATTATCGATCCGGTTACCCTGGAATCTCTTCCGTACGGCACACAGGGAGAACTGGTGTTTACCACATTGACCAAAGAAGGCATGCCGCTGTTGCGTTACCGCACGAGGACCTGACTTCGCTGATTGCTGACCCGTGTCCGTGCGGCCGTACCAGTGTGCGTATGACGCCGATTATGGGCCGAAGCGATGACATGTTGATTATCCGTGGTATCAATGTCTTCCCGTCGCAGGTAGAAAGTGTTATCTTGGGCATGAAGGAATTCGAGCCGCAATATATGTTGGTGGTAGACCGCAAGAACAACCTGGATACTCTGGAAGTGCAGGTCGAAGTGCGTCGTGACTTCTTCAGTGACGATATCGGTTCCATGCTGAAGCTGAAGAAAACACTGTCCGACCGCTTGAAGAGTGTATTGTCCATCAGTGCCGACGTGAAACTGGTAGAACCGAACAGCATTACCCGTAGCGAAGGAAAGTCTAAGCGTGTGATAGATAAACGAGTGTTGGTATAACTAAAGCAAAAAACTATGATAATTAAGCAATTGTCTGTTTTCTTGGAAAACAAGACCGGAAGAATCAATGATGTAGTGCATACTTTGGGAGCAAACGGTATTAATATGCATGCTTTCAGTATGGCTGAGACAGCCGATTTCGGTATTCTGCGACTGATTGTGTCCGATGTGGACAAGGCGGTGGAAGTATTGCGTGAAAAGAACTTTGCCGTGATGTCGACCGATGTGGTTTGTCTTTCGTGTGCCAATGTGCCCGGCTCGTTGGCTGTGGTATTGGAGTACCTGGCCGAAGAGCAGATTTTCATTGAGTACATGTATGCCTTTGCACAAGCCGATCAGGCTCATGTGGTCATCAAGCCGAATGACATGTCGCAATGTCTGAAAGTGCTTGAGGCACATAATTGTCATGTGTTGGCAAAAGAAGAATTGTAATCCATTTATATATAGTAAGAAAGGCCGTTTCATCTGGATGGTGAGACGGCCTTTTTTGTGCCTTTAAAGTTGCTGTGTGGAGAAAGAATCCTTTTGGTTTCATTGGGTATTTTTTGTAATTGTTGTTGATTTTGCCTAAACCTTATTGTGGCAAAGGGTGTTTATTTACTTTGCAAACGTTTTTATATAACCAATATAGATTCTCTAATAAAGCGTTATGAGTATTGAAACATTGAATTTACGAAAAAATGTGTGGTGGATGTGTATGATGGTATGGGTTTCCTTGTTTTCATCTTGTTCAGTAGAGGATGGCCTTACTCCATCGGGTGATGAGTATTTGTCTTTGATTTTTGCGAAAACACTTTCTCGTGCTGATTTGTCGCAAGAGGGTGCCGGAAGTTTCAGTGAAGGAGACTGTATTGGGCTTTATGTAGCATGTGAAGGAAACATCTCTTATCGGGAACTAACCTTGACGGGAGTTGAGTGGTATCCTCGTTTGAAGCGTTCTGAATTTGGAAAAGGACGTTTGACTTTATCGGCGCATTATCCCGTTTTACCGGAATCTTCAAGAATATCTCCTGAATCTTCTTCATTTTCGGTGGCTTCCGTACAGTCGGGAACTGGAAAGGATGCTTCCGATTTACTGTTTGCTCAAACCGTATTGGAAGAAGGAAATTATCAGTCAGCATTGATGTTTAATCATGTTTTACACCGTTTGAAAATACAACTTCAAAATGATGTGGAAGATGTGGAGGTCTTTGTGCGCAGTAAGGTAGATGGAAAGGTGAATTTGCTGACGGGAGAAACTTCCTTACGTACTGACGAATATCAGTGGATTACTCCACAGAAAAATACGGATGGAAGTTTGGAAGCTGTTATATATCCGCAGGAGGCAGCTCCTTATCGGGAAGGAGATGGTTTGTTGAAAATCATTTCCCTAAGGTAAGGAATCTTTTTTTAAAGCTCCTGAGAATGTGTCAGGTGGAAACGTGTTATCTGACTTTGAAGCTGGAAAACAAGTGACCGTTCGTTTGTCACTTAAGGAAAGTGATGCTCGGTGGGCGAATAAAAAGGTTTGGGTTCATGGAATAAAATCCCCTGAAGAAAAGGATTGGAAATTGTTATATCCTAACTTGTATACTTCTACTGCATTGGTGTGGAAGAGAGAATACGGTTGGTATGATTGTAATAAACT
>ENA-OQDC01000881-OQDC01000881.1-human-gut-metagenome-genome-assembly--contig:-NODE-881-length-18078-cov-2.055262_pt1 | contig 18078 bp, 23 predicted proteins | sample MGYA00242770_ERZ504601 | MGnify/ENA primary metagenome ERZ504601 (study PRJEB26092, sample SAMD00036305) | human gut metagenome | host: Homo sapiens | study: EMG produced TPA metagenomics assembly of...
GCGTACTGTATTAGCAGATGGTACTTTGCAATCAAGTATTGCTAACTATGAAGAAACGGGTAATGCGTCATATGTTACGGCATTCAACCAAAATTTTTCTATCATTGAGGAAAAAGTGTTGCAAAACCGTATTTCCATCTTAGACTCTGTCATTTGTATCGTGTTTGCTGTTCTCGTGCTTTTATACATGAATCCACTTATTGCTGTTATCTCCATTGCAGCCATGGCAATCCCAAGCTTATTGCCAAGTCTTTTTACCAAGGTACTTGGCACAGCACAGGAAACAGTCATGAAATCAACAACATCCTACAATGAAACAGTAGCTGATCTTCTAACTGGTTATGAAGTGATAAAAACTTACCATGCAGAGGATGAGATGTTTCATAAATTTTCTAAGACAGCAAAACGATTAGATAGCAACAAAGAACATTTTTCATCCTTGATGGCAAGTGTATATGGTTTAACTACACTTTCATCTGTCGCTGTCCAATTTTTTATCATGGGGTTGGCTGGATTTTTTGCAGTTAAGGGATATATCACCATTGGCAGTATTGTCGCAGTCACTCAGCTTACCGGACAAGTGATTTCTCCTGCCTTCGAGCTTTCTGCAAAGATTAGCGAACTAAAGTCTGCCAGACCTGTATTGGATACTTTGCATACTCTTTCTCATCCTGAAATCCATGAGGAAAAAAAACAGGACACAAACTCAAAAAAACATATTTCACTACGAAATGTAAGTTTCAAGTACGATGACAGAACTATCTTAAAAAATGTATCTGCCACTTTTGAAAAAGGAAAGAAATACGCGATTCTCGGAAAAAGCGGAAGCGGAAAAAAGCACACTATTAAAACTCCTTGCAGGATATTATCCGGAATTCGAAGGAGAGATTTGTACAGATGAAATCGCAGCTCTTCCAGACAGACTGGCTATGATTCATCAAAAAACTTTTTTATTCAATGATAGTGTTCGAAATAACCTTACTCTGTGGAAATCATACACAGAAAACGAAATTTCAGAAGTTATTAAAAAAGCTGGATTAAAGGAAGTAATGGAACATTTGCCCCAAGGACTTGATACAATCATTGAAGAAAACGGTAGTAACTTTTCAGGAGGGGAATGTCAACGGCTTGCTATCGCCAGAGCATTACTGAGTGGAAAAGATATCCTGCTAATGGACGAAGCAACATCGGCATTGGATGAACAAACCGCAAATGATGTAGAAAACAGCATTTTATCATTGGAAAATATCACATGTATCAGCGTGACTCACAGACTCTCTCGTGAAAATATGAAAAAATATTCAGCAGTTTTGAAAATGGATAATGGAGAATTGCACGAAGATGTTCTATGACATTTCTGCAGAATCAGTAGAAATATATCGAAGAAATCATGTAAATTGTAACCTATTGCCTTACAGAATTGATGCAGATGTGCTATATTGAAGATGCAAAAAGAACAACCGCCCATAAGGGGTTGACCAATTAAAGAATGTACATAGAAAATGCCACCCAAACTCGCCAAAGTATCATATCATTCTGAGGGTGGTTTTTCTATGGCTTAAATCATCAGTGACAAATCATGTAAATGAATGTCAGTAGTGATAAAATGAACATTCCAACGGCCATAAGGTCTTTAAAATCAAAGTGATTTTTATTATCGTTCATCAGCCCCCCCAATTCTATGTAAAATAGAGGTCATCCACCCTGTAACACGGTTGTTCTACTTGAAGTGTTATCATATTCTTACTGATATTTCAATTCCCTGTTGCCCGTGCAGCCCTTCTCTAATAGTCTGCATTTACTCAAACATCTTCTTATAAAAATCAATTTTAATTCAACCGATCGTTCTCCTTACACAAACACTGCCAGCTTTTTTATGCAAAATCCCAATCCCAAAATCGCCTTTCACTTTCCTCAAGCAAAAGACGATTTTTACGATTTTCTTCTATTGTGCAGTATCCTTTGTAATCAGCTCCACTTCCACCGGGATGGTTTTTCCACTGTTTCTCCCTGCAAAATCTGAATCGCGGTCTCAACTGCTGTCTCTCCCATCAGATTCGGTTTCTGTGCCACGGTTGCTGCCATTTTCCCTACTTTGACTGCTGCGACTGCATCGTCTGTCGCATCAAAACCAACTACCAGGATTTTCTTGTTTCCAACTGCTTCCACTGCTCCAAGTGCCATCTCATCATTATGTGCAAATACACCCTGAATTGCAGAATTTGCCTGCAGCATATTTTCCATCACGCTCATTCCCTCGGAACGGTTAAAATTCGCGGTCTGTTTGGAAACAACATTCAGCTTTTCATCTGCCACCAAATGGAATCCTTTTCCTCGCTCGATCGTTGCACTGGCGCCGGAAACGCCCTCCAGTTCTGCTACTTTTGCATTTTCTCCAAGAAGTGATACCATATATTCTGTTGCCATTTTCGCACCTTCCACATTGTCGGAAGCAATGGCACAGTCTACGTCTACTCCGTTTACACCACGGTCTACTGAAATCACTTTAATTCCTCTTGAAACCGCGTCCTTCACTGCCGGTGCAACTGCATCAGAATCCACCGGATTTACGATCAGGACACTGATATTTTTTGAGATCAGATCTTCGATATCGCTGGTCTGTTTTGCCGCGTCATCCCGGCGTCTACCACGATCAGTTTTTCCCCTTCTGTTTTTGCCTTTTCTTTTGCACCTTCACTTAAATGTGACAAAGAATGGGTTATTCAAGGTGGAAACGGAAAATCCAATACTGCCGTTTCCGGACATCTCACCTGATGCGTTTTCCGTTTCTCCGTCAATCGTAATGGCATTGCATCCTGTCAATCCAAACACCAGAACTGCCGCTGCCAGTATGCTTACAACTCTCTTCATTCTCATACCGCACTCTCCTCTCTTATCGTCTTCTGTCAGACAATACCGCGATCAAAATTACAATTCCTTTTACCACATCCTGATAATAAGAAGATACTCCCAGGATATTCAATCCGTTATTTAACACTGCAATGATCAAAACACCGATGAATGTTCCCCAGATTTTTCCGCGTCCTCCGTTCATGCTCGTTCCGCCAAGCGCTACGGCTGCAATCGCATCCAGTTCATATCCTTCTCCCAGTGTCGGCTGTGCAGAACCAAGACGGGATAATAAAATCAACCCGGAAAGTGCCGCCATACATCCGGAAATCGCATAAGCTGCCAGTTTTGTGCGGTCAATATTGACTCCTGCCAGATTGGCTGCTTTTGCATTGCTTCCTGTCGCATAAATATGACGTCCGAAAGTTGTTTTCTGCAGTACGAATAAGAAGATCACAAAAATCAGTAAAACAAGATGACCGGAATCGGAATGTGATAAAAGTTTCCTTTTCCTACCACTTTCAGTGTAAAGCTGTCTCCCAGGTTGGAGATCGGTTTTCCATCCATATAGATCATCGTCAGTCCACGGAACACGGTCATTGTAATCAACGTTGCAATAAAGGGCTGTAATCTGCCTTTTGTTACAAGAAATCCACTGATACATCCAAATCCGGTTCCGATCACCAGCGCCAGGATCATTGCCAGTCCCACCGGCATTCCGCCTGAAATAAATCCTGCACACAATGCCGTCGTCAGAGCAAGTACCGAACCTACAGACAGGTCAATCCCGCCTGTCAGAATGACACAAGTCATACCAAATGCGATGAGCCCGTTAATAGAAGACTGTCGAAGCAGTGATAAGAAGTTCCCCACTGTCCGGAATTCCGGACTGATCGCTCCGATCACAACAATTAACAATACAAGCGCGATCAGCGCTCCCAGATCTTGTATATAATTTGCCGCTTTTTTCTTATTCATTGAGATTTCCTCCTGTCGCCAGAATCATAATATTTTCCTGATTTGCCTCTTCTTTGCTTAAAAATCCTCTCACCAGACCTTCTCTTACTACCATTACCCGGTCAGACATTCCGAGCACTTCCGGCAGTTCGGAAGATACCATAATGATCGCCACTCCCTTTGCGGCAAGATCATTGATAATACTGTAGATTTCCTTTTTTGCCCCAATATCCACACCGCGGGTTGGTTCATCCAGAATCAGCACTTTCGGATTCGTGTACATCCATTTTGCAAATACAACCTTCTGCTGGTTTCCACCGCTTAAGTTATTACATTCATGCTGCGGTCCAAAACACCGGATATGTAACTCCTCGATCCCCTTTTTGACCAGCTCTTTTTCTTTCTCTCTCTGGATCACCCCGTGTCTGGAAATACGCTTCAGATTTGCGAGAGAAATATTTTTCATAATGCTCTCTTCCAGCATCAGCCCTTCTACTTTCCGGTCTTCTGTGATAAATCCGATTCCGTTTTTCATTGCCTGTTTCGGCGTTTTGTTCTCGATCTGTTTTCCATTCAGAAAAATCTCTCCCGTCACATGCGGCATATTTCCGAAGATTGCCTGCATAATCTCCGTTCTTCCGGCTCCCATCAGCCCGGATACTCCCAGCACTTCCCCTGCATGCACTTCAAAAGAAACCTTTTCAAATACGCCCGGACAGGTCAGATTTTTTACTTCCAGAACACGATTACCGATGCTTACGTTCCGCTGCGGATACCGCTCTCCAATCTCTCTTCCGATCATCATTTTGACTACATCATTCATGTCTGTCTCAGAAATCTTCTTTGTGTCGATATAAGTTCCATCCCTCAGGATCGTAATCCGGTCGCACAGTTCAAAAATCTCTTCCATCCGGTGCGAGATATACACAATGGAGACACCCCTTTCACGCAGCGCGTTTGCAGCCTCAAACAGTACTCTCGTCTCACTCTGTGTCAGTGCTGCCGTCGGCTCATCCATGATGATCACCTTTGCATTTACCATCAGCGCCTTTGCAATCTCAACCATCTGCTGCTGTCCTACGGAAAGCTCTTCCATCCGCTGTCCCGGATTCGATCTCTACTCCAAGGCGTTTCAAGATTTTTTCTACTTCCCGGCGCATTGCCTTTTTTGTCACATACACCGCACTTCTTTTTGATTTCTTTGCCGAGAAACATATTTTCTTCTACTGTCAGATCAAATAACACGTTCAGTTCCTGATGGATAAATACAATCCCTGCTTTTCTGCTTCTCTGGCATTTTGTAGCAGACTTCCTGTCCGTCCACGATCACCTGCCCCACATCTTTTGTATAAACACCTGTCAAAATCTTCATCAACGTCGATTTTCCCGCACCGTTTTCTCCCATCAGTGCATGAATTTCTCCGGTACTGAGTACAAATCCGGCATTGTTCAACACGGCATTGTTCCCAAAAGACTTGTTGATCCCTCTCATTTCAATTTCCATAAGCTGTTCTCCTCTCTTAGAAAATACAACCCGACTGTAAAATAATATTTGCATAAGGCGTTGTCTCTCCGGTTCGAATAACTGCCTTGCATGTTTTGTCATTTTTTTCAGATCGCTGTGCAAAACAAATTGTATCTCTGGTTTGAAACCCGTTTCATGCTTTGCAAAAAATTGTTCGATCTGACGGAGTATCTCCGGATTCTGAAGTTTCATCTCCTCTGCCAGTATGATCTTCTCTACTTTCATATCTGCCCCTACTTCTTCCAACACATCCATAAAAGACGGCTGTCCGAATTTTACGGCCAGATCGGTCCGTTCTGTCTCATCCGGGATCGGCAGTCCACAGTCTCCGATACAGATTGTGTCCGTATGTCCCATATAAGACAACACTCTGGAAATATCACTGTTTAAAATCCCCTGTCGTTTCATGCTCTTCCTCCCAGTTTTTCCAATTCTTCTTCGACTTCCTGTGCCATCGGCATTCCGCTCTGTGCCCCGAATTTTTCTGTGGATAAGCTGGCTGCCACATTCGCATACCGAAGTGCTGTCTCCATATCCGCTCCTTTTGCTCTCTGCAGGGCAAATGCACCGTTTAACGTATCTCCTGCCCCGGTCGTATCTGCCACATTCGCTTTTCTCGCCGGTACACTCAAGATTTCTCCATTCTTCAAACAAGTAATCACACCTCTGGAGCCCTGTGTGATGATCAGTTTTTCCGGATACTCTCTTAACAAGTCCTCTGTAGAATACTCCTCTCCAAAAATCAGGACCGCTTCATGTTCATTTGGTGTTACATACGTCACTTTTTCGATCACTTCCAACGGAACGTTTGACGCCGGAGCCGGATTTAACACTACCGGAATCTGATTGTCATAACAGAAATCTACAACATAATACACCGTATCCAGCGGAATCTCCTGCTGCAGCACAACCATATCAAAAGTCTTCAGCTCCTCTTTGATCCTGTCAATATAATCTCTGTCCACTTTCCCGTTTGCTCCCGGAACCACGATGATCGTATTGTCATTTTCTCCGACTGTGATCATAGCAATCCCTGTCGGAACTCCCTCTAAAACCTTGATATGTCCCGTCTCTACACCGACTTTCTTGAAATTCTCCAATAACCGGGTACCATTTGCGTCATCTCCAACACATCCGAACATCTCCACTTTTGCTCCGAGCTTTGCCATAGCAACCGCCTGATTCGCACCTTTCCCTCCCGGAATATAATGAAGGCTGTCTCCTCGAAGTGTCTCCCCTTTTAGCGGAATCCGCTCTGCGGTCACCGTCATATCCATGTTAATGCTTCCTACTACTGCCAGTTTCATTCTGCTTCTCCTTTCTTTTTCGTCGTCTGACGCCTAATCAGCTCAACATCAAATATATTTTCTTTCTGATACGAAATCTCTTCTCCATGATGGATGATCATCTGTACTGCCAGTTTTCCCATTTCTTCAATGGGCTGGGAAATGGTCGTCAGCTCCGGTGTCATTCTCCTGCTGAACTCAATATTGTCAAATCCGACCAGCTGTACATCTTCCGGGACTCTTCGCCCGTTCTGATGAAGCACCTTATAGACTGCCATTGCCGCCATGTCATTGCTCGCCAGGATTCCATCGGTATCCGGGTATCTGCGAATCAGTTCTTCTGCTGCCGCAAGTCCGGCATCGTAATCATAATCACAGTCGATCCAGACAGCTTTTCTTCCATACTTTCTGCACACATCCTCATATCCCTGATAACGCTGCTGCCCGCTGGAAAACTTCATCGGTCCCCGCAGGCACACAATATGCTGACAGCCGCATTCAATCAGATGCTCTGCCGCAAGTTTTCCGCCTTTGTAATGATCTGATTCGATAAATGCGATTTCCCGTCCCTCAGAAAGCTTTCTGTCCATCACGACAACCGGAAGTCCGCATTCTGCAATCTTCTTTCCGGTCCGATCGCTGTTGGTCATGATCACAATTCCATCTGCCTGCATCTGTACAAGCATCTGAATGTTCATCCGTTCTTTCTTCGGATTATTTGCTGAATTGCATAACAGCATCTTATATCCGTTTTGAAAGGCTTCCTCCTCCACTGCTTTGGCGATTTCACTGAAAAATGGATTTTCAATATTCGGAACGATCATTCCAATAATCTTTGATGATTTCTTAAACAATGCCCGCGCCTAGTTCATTTGGTTTGAACCCCGTTTCTTGAATAGCCTCAAGAACTCTTTGCTTCTTCTCCTCATCCACATTCGCTGTTCCATTCATCACTCTCGATACAGTAGCAGGTGAAACTCCTGCGATCTTTGCAACTTCTCTGATACTTGCCATCTTATGTCCTCTTTCTTTTGCTGCTGTGAAACTTTTTGAAACCCGTTTCATATCTTGATTTTATTATAGGCATAACTCCTGACATCTGTCTAATCTCCTTTATAGACTTTGGTGGTATTGTATAGATATCTCTCTTTTCTTTTTATTCCTATCGCCCAAAAATCTCTGCCTTTTTTTATGCATAATCCCTATTTTATTTTTCCGCTCCATTATACTTGACTGTTTCAGTCCATATTAGTAAGATGAGACAAAACGTCATGGGAGGTCAGATATGTTATTTACCAAAGAATGTGATTATGCAATCCGCATCATGCGTGCATTATCTTCCGGAGAGTTAATCAGTGTCTCACGGATCTGCGAGATGGAGCATCTGCCCTCTGCCATGACTTACAAGATTACCAGAAAGCTGGAAAAGTCCGGATTTTTAAAAAGCTGTCGGGGTACCAACGGGGGATATGCGCTCAACTTAAAGCTTGCAGAGATTTCTCTCTATGATCTCTGCGCTGCCATAGATCCGGATATCCTTCTTTTAGAATGTATGAAAGAGGGTTATCCTTGTTCTATGAACAGTCCGAAAAAATCCATGTCTGGTACATCACGAATTCTGCCGGCTGCAGAATATGCTGGTGCAGGAAATGAAACAAAAATCTCTTGCCGAATTATTTCGGTAAGTGTTTTTTTGCCTTAATCTTTACTATTTTAGTACAGTTTTATCAAAGGAGGATTTTACAAAATGAATCAATGTTATGAATGCAATACATGCAAAAGCGCAGACAAGCCTCTAGAAGGCTTTATCCGCTCGCTTCCGATGGAAACTTCCCATCACCGCGTGGAAGGACAGAGCACAAAATGTGGATTTGGACTGCAGGGAGTCTGTTGTCGTCTCTGCTCCAACGGTCCTTGCCGCATCACTCCAAATGCGCCGAGAGGAATCTGCGGTGCCGATGCCGATACGATCGTAACCCGCAATTTCTTAAGAGCAGTGGCTTCCGGCAGCGGATGCTATATCCATATCGTTGAGAATACTGCCCTCAATCTGAAGAAAACCGCCCAGATCAAAGGAGAATTAAAGGGTCTGAAATCTCTGGAGCATCTGGCGGAGATGTTTGGAATTACAGACGAAGATGTCTATGTAAAAGCAGAAAAAGTGGCAGATGCCGTACTTGCCGATCTGTACAAACCGGAATATGTTTCTGCAGAACTGATTGAGAAAATCGCATATGCACCACGTATTAAACGCTGGAAAGAACTGGGAATCATGCCGGGCGGTGCAAAAGCAGAGGTATTCAAAGGTGTTGTAAAATGTTCCACCAATCTGAACTCCGACCCTGTGGATATGCTTACCGACTGTCTGAAGCTTGGTATTTCCACCGGAGTGTACGGGCTGACCTTAACCAATCTGCTCAACGATGTTTTGCTCGGACAGCCGGAGCTTCGCCTGGCCCCGGTAGGACTGCGTGTGATCGATCCGGATTACATCAACATTATGATTACCGGACATCAGCACACGATTTTCGTAGATCTTCAGGAACGCCTGATTTCAGAAGAAGCAAAGACAAAAGCGCAGGCTGTTGGTGCAAAGGGATTCAAACTGGTAGGATGTACCTGCGTAGGACAGGACTTACAGCTCAGAGGCGCACACTATACCGAAATATTTGACGGTCATGCAGGAAACAACTATACAAGTGAAGCAATCCTGGCAACCGGAGCGATCGATGCAGTTCTTTCAGAATTTAACTGTACTCTTCCGGGAATCGAGCCAATCTGTGAAGAATTGAAGATCCGACAGATCTGTCTGGATGATGTTGCAAAGAAAGCGAATGCGGAACTGATGCCGTTTGAATTTGAAAACCGCGAAGAACAAAGCAGCATTATTATTGATAAAATCATCGAATCCTACAAGGAACGACGGGGAAGTGTTGCGTTACACCTCATGGAAGAACATGGAAATGACCATACATTAACGGGTGTCAGTGAAGGTTCTTTAAAATCCTTCCTGGGCGGAAAGTGGACGCCGCTAATCGAACTGCTGGCATCCGGAGAGATCAAAGGTCTTGCCGGTGTGGTGGGATGCTCCAACCTGACTGCAGGCGGACATGATGTCTTGAGCGTGGAACTGACAAAAGAACTGATCTCTCGCGACATCCTCGTCCTTACTGCCGGATGTTCTTCAGGCGGAATCGAAAACTGCGGACTCATGACTCCGGAAGCTGCCAAATATGCCGGTCCAAAGCTGCGCGCTGTCTGTGAAAAACTGAACATTCCGCCGGTTTTGAATTTTGGTCCTTGTCTTGCGATCGGCCGTCTGGAAATCGTTGCAACAGAAATCGCCGCAGAGCTTGGCGTAGATCTTCCACAGCTTCCACTGGTGCTTTCTGCCGCACAGTGGCTGGAAGAGCAGGCACTGGCTGACGGATGCTTCGGACTTGCACTGGGACTTCCGCTGCACCTTGGACTTCCTCCGTTCGTAACGGGAAGCAAAACTGCAGTCAAAGTACTCACAGAAGATATGAAAGAACTGACCGGAGGACAGGTCATCATCAACGGAGATGCGAAAGAATCTGCTGATATCCTGGAGCAGATTATTCTGGAAAAACGCCAGGGCTTACATATATAGGAGGTGCCGCTATGAGACGAATTATGATCGATGCCTCAAAGTGCGATGGATGCAAAAACTGCACCATCGCCTGTATGCAGGCGCACCGGGAAACACCGGGAACTGTTTATGATCTGGATCTGACGGACATCCGCAATGAATCCAGAAACCACATCGAAAAGCTGCCGGACGGAACCTATCGCCCTATTTTTTGCAGACACTGCGATCAGCCGGAATGCGTGATGTCCTGTATGAGCGGTGCTCTGACAAAGGATCCGAAAACGGGAATCGTATCTTATGATGAAACGAAATGTGGCTCCTGTTTTATGTGCGTTATGAACTGCCCGTTCGGCGTCCTCAAAGCAGATACTGCCACCCGTACCAAAGTCGTAAAGTGCGACTTCTGCCTGCAGGACGGTGCAGAACCCAACTGCGTAAAAGCCTGTCCAAAACAGGCAATCTATGTTGAGGAGGTGTCATTATGATGCATGTTATTATCGGAGTGGGGGCTGCCGGGATCACCGCAGCAAAAACCATTCGCAGCCAGCAGCCGGATGCCTCTATTACCATGATTTCCACAGATGAGCATGTACACTCCCGCTGCATGCTTCACCGTTATTTGAGCCATGAACGTCAGGAAGATACCTTGTCCTTTGTAGAACCTGACTTTTTTTGAAACCAATAAAATCGAATGGATCAAGGGTGTTTCTGTAAAAACAGTGGATGTAAAAAACCAGCAGGTTCTGCTTGATAATGACACATCCTGCCACTATGACAAACTCCTGATCACAACCGGTGCAAACAGCTTCATCCCGCCTGTTGGACAGTTCCGTGAGGCAAACAATGTATTCGGACTGCGGCATCTTTCGGATGCTCAGGCGATCCGCCCGCTGGCCGATCAGGCAGAACAGATTCTGATCGTTGGTTCCGGTCTGGTTGGAATGGACGCTGCCTATGCATTTCTCGAGCAGGGTAAAGAGGTTACTGTTGTGGAAATGGCAGATCGTATTCTTCCGATCCAGTTAAATGAAACTGCCGGAACTGCCTATCGGAAATTATTTGAAGAACACGGATGCCGTTTTCTTCTTGGAAAAAAGGCTTCTGAAACGCATATGAACAGCAATGGTTCAATCGACTATGTCCTTCTGGATGATGGCACCCGGGTAGACTGTGATCTGGTCATTGTTGCTGCCGGTGTTCGTCCCGCAGTTGAATGCGTACTGGATACTCCGATCGAAGTAGATCGTTTTATTAAAGTGTCTGACACCATGGAAACCAGCTTTAAAGATATTTACGCTGCCGGAGATGTAACCGGATTATCTGGAATCTGGCCAAATGCCATGAAACAGGGACAGGTCGCTGCTCTCAATATGTGCGGAATCGAAACTGTCTACGATGATCGTTATGCTATGAAAAATACGATGAATTTCTATGGTCTGGTCACACTTTCTCTTCGGACGCGGTATCGAAGAAGAGGGAGATGTAGTCCTGGAACAGGAAGATTCCCACAATTATAAACGTGCAATTTTACGAGATGGAAAATTAGACAGTATTTTATTACAGGGAAGTATTGATTATTCCGGAATTTATCAATATCTGATCAAACATAAGATCGACCTTTCCGGTAATGGAAAAAGATGTTTTTCATCTGTCTTTCGCTGACTTTTTACGGAGTGAAAGAAAACGGCGGATATTGTTATCAGATCAGCATAAAGTAAAGCATTCCTGCATGGATCATTGCTTCTTGGCAATGATTCCGGCAGGAATGCTTTTTATTTTATTATCTCGCAGATTCACCAACTGCAGCTGCTCCGCTCAATCCGTCTTCACTCTTTTTCTGGTCATAAACCTCTCTGTCTAAAAGCTGCTCGGATTTTGCCACAAGAACTGCTGCTGTTGCCGCACCTGTCACATTTGTTGCTGTACGCATCATATCGACAACGCTTGAGATCGGAACCAGAAGTACAATATCTCTACCGGAAGTCCTGCTGCAGTAAACAGTGCTGTGGTTGTTACTGTGGAGGTTCCCGGAACTCCTACTGTTCCGATGGGAAACGATCAGTGTCAATACGATCAGAAATACATACTGGACTGGGACGTAAATGCTTTTTTCTTCCCAGATAGGACAGCAGTACAAACAGAACTACTGTAATCGCCACTGCCGCTATCGCTAAAACATCAATATCCATTATTTTACTCCTTTAAATGCCGCATCAAGATCTGCGATCAGATCTTCTACTTTTTCAATTCCGATTGAAAGCCGGATCGTGTTTGGTTTGATTCCCTGATCTAACAATTCTTCCTCCGTACACTGGCTGTGAGTGGTGGTTGCCGGATGAATCACCAGAGATTTCACGTCTGCTACATTTGCCTAGCAGGGAAAAGATAGACAGCTGATCGATAAATGCCTGGGCCGTCTGCGCATCTCCCTTAATCTCAAAAGTAAAGATAGAGCCGCCTCCGTTCGGGAGATATCTCTTATATAATTCATGGGTTGACTCCGTTTCCAGTGACGGATGGTGTACAGCCTCTACCTGCGGATGATTCGCAAGATACTCCACGATCTTCAGCGCATTGCTCACATGCCGCTCAACACGCAGAGATAATGTCTCCAGCCCCTGCAGGAAGATAAAGGAATGGAACGGAGAAAGTGTTGCACCCGTATCACGCAGGATCACTGCACGGATATAGGTTACAAATGCCGCACTGCCTGCTGCATCTGAGAACGATACACCATGATAACTCGGGTTGGCTTCTGAAATCCACGGATATTTTGCCGGATGCCTTCCAGTCAAACTTTCCACTGTCAACGATCACGCCTCCAATCGCTGTTCCATGACCGCCGATAAATTTCGTTGCGGAGTGAATCACCAAATCTGCACCATGTTCGATCGGCCGGATCAGATACGGTGTTGCAAATGTAGAATCTACTACCAACGGAATATTGTTGTCTGTGCGCGATCATCTGCCACCTTCTTCCAGATCTGATCAGATTTAGAATTCGGATTTCCAAGTGTCTCTACAAATATCGCTTTTGTATTTTCCTGAATGGCTGCCTCAAAAGATCCTTCTTTCTCAGGGTCCACAAACGTTGTTGTCACATCGTTTGTGAGCGGAAGAGTATGCGCCAGAAGATTGTATGTGCCGCCGTAGATGGTCTTGGATGCCACAATATGCTCTCCCGCCTTTGCAAGTGCCTGAAATGCATAGGCAATTGCTGCCGCACCGGATGCTACAGCCAGCGCTGCCACACCGCCTTCTAATGCTGCAATACGCTGTTCGAAAATATCCTGTGTCGGATTTGTCAGTCTTCCATATATATTTCCTGCATCACGGAGTCCGAAGCGGTCTGCCGCATGCTGTGAGTCGTGAAATACATAAGAGGTTGTTGCATAGATCGGGACTGCTCTTGCATCTGTAACCGGATCTGCCTGTTCCTGTCCAATGTGTAATTGTTTTGTCTCAAATCCCCAGTTTTTAGAATCTCTGATATCTGCCATTTCTATTTCCTCCTTCTTTGGAATCTGTTTCTTTCTTAATTCCTTGTAATCATATTAACATAGTAGGATTTATTTGTCCAATATAGATTGAGAATATCCTATTATAGATTTATTTTATAGCAGACTCATTGTTTTGTATGGCTGCTTTAACCGTATCCAGAAACATTTCATGTATTCTGTTGTCCTGATCTAATTCCTGATGAAATGCCAGCCCAAACTGTGTCCCGTATTTTACTGCCACGATCCGATCATCTACTGCCGCAAGAACTTCTACTCCTTTTCCAACTTTTTCAATATATGGAGCTCTTATAAATGTCATCGGTATTTTCCCGATTCCCTTTCATTTTCCGTACTTGTACGGAAACTTCCAAGCATGTCTGCCTAACCGTTTCTTTTCACCGCTGTCCGGTCAATGTGCAAAAGATAAATAATTACCGGTTCATTTGTCAAATTTTTCCGCCAGAAGGATCAGGCCCGGCACAAAGTTGCCAGCACCGGCAGTCCTTCTTCGATTTTCTGCTTCAATATCTGATACATGTCCAGCTCTTTCAGAAGTTTTCCCTGCACAGTACTCTCACCTCCGGGAAGGATCAATCCATCAAACGGTTTCATCAGGTCCTCTTTTTTGCGGAGTTCCATACATTCTATTCCCAGGTCTTCTATTTTCTTCCGATGTTCCGCAAATGCTCCCTGTACTGCAAGTACTGCGATCTTCATTCTATCTGCCCCTTTCCGCCATCAAAAGTTCTATCTCCTGTTCATTAATTCCTACCATTGCCTCTCCCAGATCCTCAGAAAGCTCTGCCAGCATCCTGTAGTCTTCAAAGTTTGTTACCGCTTTTACAATTGCTTCTGCCCGCTTTCTCGGATCTCCTGACTTAAAAATACCAGATCCCACAAATACGCCTTCTGCACCAAGCTGCATCATCAGCGCCGCATCCGCCGGAGTTGCGATGCCTCCCGCCGCGAAGTTTACAACAGGAATACGCCCGTTATGATGTACATATTCAACCAATTCATACGGTACATTTAGGGCCTTTGCTTCCTCAAACAGCTCATCCTCCCTCATGGAGACCAGTTTTACAATTTCCCGCTTCATCATTCTCATATGTCTGACTGCCTGTATCACATCTCCTGTTCCCGGCTCTCCCTTTGTACGGATCATAGAAGCTCCTTCATTGATCCTTCTAAGCGCTTCTCCCAAATCTCTTGCACCACATACAAATGGTACCTGGAATTTGCGTTTATTAATATGATAAACATCATCTGCCGGAGAAAGTACTTCACTCTCATCAATATAATCAATTTCGATTGCCTCTAATATCTGTGCTTCAACAAAATGTCCGATCCTGCATTTTGCCATAACTGGAATGGATACTGCTTCCTGAATTTCCTTGATCATCTTCGGATCACTCATTCTGGATACTCCGCCCGCTGCACGGATATCAGCCGGAATCCTTTCCAGCGCCATCACTGCACATGCTCCCGCCTCCTCTGCAATCCTTGCCTGTTCCGGTGTTGTCACATCCATGATCACTCCGCCTTTTAACATCTGTGCTAACTGCTTGTTGAGCTCATATCTTTCTGCACTCATTTGCTGTACCTCCTCTTAATTGCTATCATTTTTATATGAATACTACATTAAGATTGGCTTTTCTTAAACATCCAGTTTTAACGTTTTTAACCATGCCAGTTTTAAAAACAAAAAAGCTACCGCTATTATTTCCAATATTTTTCTACTTCCTGCTCAGCCTCTTGGAAAGAAAGCTGGAACTTTTCCTGTACCTTTGCACACACGCATTCTTTTTCCATTCCCATTTCCTGTAATAATTCTACAGTTGCCTGTCTTCTGCCTTCCCTTCTGCCTTCTTTCAATCCAGTGTTTTTATAAACCGTAGAAAAGTATTGGTGATCTCGAATCGCACGCTCTCTTGCCTCATATTCCAGACGCTTCTCCTCATCCGCACTGATCCGGTTCAAATCCTCATACGCCTTCTTAATATATTCGCTTTTTTCCCGCTGCCATTTCAAATTCCTCCTGGTTTCTGCATTGATAAACTGAAGCCATTTCAGCAGCTCTGTCTCCGGATACTCATATTTTGCCAGTTTCGGGAGTTCCAATGTGTGGATCTCAACTTTATCACTGTACATCTTTCTCCCCTGATCTGACCAGAAGTGAAAACAGGAGTAATATTCTTCATCTTCAAACATGGTAAAATTCAAAATCCCGATATGAATACATTTTTCTAATTTCTGATAGTCTTCTCCTGGTTTTAATTGATCGGTAAACATCTTCCCCAGATAGAACAACGTGCGTTCTGCCCAGTATTCACTAGCTGTCACCTGAATTTCAATGTCATCTGCTCCTTGTTATTTAACAAAAACCCCGTACATCCAAAATTTCCCAACTTATCATCTTTATCCTTCTGGCGCAAATGGGACGGCAAAATCCTGCTCTCAACGATTTCTTCCAGATTGATCCCAAGTACTGCTGCCAGAAATGCATTGCGCACCTCTTCATCTTGCATCAGTTCTTTAAAACAGAAATCTACTTTTGGCTTCATTAAAAATTGTGTTGTTTTTTCTTTCTTCATACACACTCCTCCTTTGTTCTGATGGAAACCAGAATATTTCGGCGAGTATGTATCTATATCGTTGATTTTATTATATCTTTTGACGCGATGTTTCACAATCGCAAATACAGACAAACTCCCTCTATTCTTTTATCCATCTCTTTACTCTTTATCTGGGAATAACTTTTGAATGGCAATTCTTTGCCATATTTGAAAATTGAAAGGGACTCCTTTCAAGATTGGTTTTATTATACTTGAATTTTGATCAGGATACAATTAAATTTCCATAAATATCCTGTAAAAAGTTACTGTAAACAATAACTCTGCAAGCCACAGTAACAGAGCAGTTCCACATGGAACTGCCCATACACCACCGGAAACCAGAGTCTGATTTCCATTCCTTTTCCGTAGACCGACACTGCTTCTACTTCTATCTTTAATTCCTGTCCGATCTGCCGTACCAGATACAATCCCATCCCTGTCGATTTTTTCTGGCTGTTCTCTCCTGTAAAATCCTTTTTCAAAAAAGATAGCGGAGTTCATATGGTTTTACGCCACACCCATTGTCGCAGACAGAAAGGCTGACTCTGTTGTTCTCATTTCCGGAACTGATTTTCAGCTTCGGACACTTTTCGGCTTCATATCCTGTGTATTTGATGGAATTCGCGATCAGCTGACTGAGCATAAAACACAGACTTTTCCGGTCTGACAGTACGGTTTTCTCTTTCAGATCCAACTGCACCAGGATCTGCTTTTCTTCCAGATACAGACGGTATTCATCCAGCACCTCCCGGCAGCATTCTTCCAGACTTATCTCTTCAAACAAATACTCTTTATTCACTGCTTTAACCCTGGCATAATATAACATCTGCTCTACATAGGACTGCATCTGCAGTCTGACATGCTCCATTTTTTTGTATACTGTCGGTGACATCTCCTCACTTCTGTTCTCAAGTCAAAAGTGTAAAAAGAGAATATGGAATTTTCACTTCATGTGTCCATAATTCTACATACCGTTCATATTCTTCTTCCTGTATCCTCCCTGCATCAGCCTGCCTGTATGCTTTTCGAAGATATACCCCGATCTCCCGCAGGATTTCCTGTTCTTCATTTCCTGCTCCCCCGATCGCAAGTCTCTCATTTTCTTCACTCGGATCCGCCAGAAATGTAAGAAACCGCTCTTTCTTTTTCTGCTCTTTCCTTACGTTCCAGATTACTGCATACAAGAAAATAATTACAAAACAACTGGTTTCCAGTCCTGCCAGAACTTTGAACTGCTCTATCCCCGACAGCCACAGAAAGAATAGCGATACCAGTTCTGTACACATAAGGATCACAAACCATATTTTTTCTTCTTTGATCTCGCTCCAGATTCGTCTGATATATTCCATATTACTGCTCTCTCTTCCACCGATATCCTCTGCCACGGATTGTTTCTATCCGATTCTCCAGACCAAGCGCTTTTAATGTCTTTTTCAGCCTTGTCACATTGACTTGAAGCGCATTTTCATCAATGTATTCGGTTGTTCCCCACAATACCTTTGAAATGCATTCTTTTTTCACCTCTGTTCCTGCATATTCCAAAAGAAGTTTTTAAGATCTTCCCCTGATTTTCCGGAATATGACAGGCATCTTTCCCCTGACAGACCGTATAGGTTCTGGTATCCAAAAAGAAAATCGTCTCCATCCAGTAAATGTGCATTCCCATTGCCCGTTTCAGCAGATTTTCTGTCCTTGCCAGCAGACGGTCTTTATGACACGGCTTCGTCAGATATTC
>ENA-OQDC01000882-OQDC01000882.1-human-gut-metagenome-genome-assembly--contig:-NODE-882-length-18061-cov-3.770826_pt1 | contig 18061 bp, 14 predicted proteins | sample MGYA00242770_ERZ504601 | MGnify/ENA primary metagenome ERZ504601 (study PRJEB26092, sample SAMD00036305) | human gut metagenome | host: Homo sapiens | study: EMG produced TPA metagenomics assembly of...
TACTTATAAGCGTTATCGTTGGAATTACTAATATGATTCCTTACTTTGGACCTTACATCGGTGGTGTTATGGGTGGTATCATAATTGTTATTGTAAATCCTATCCAGGTTATATTCTTTGCAATCCTGATACTTGTTATACAACAGTTTGACGGACTTTTCCTTGGTCCTAAGATACTTTGGCGAAAGCACAGGACTTAAGCCTCTGTGGGTTATATTCGCAATTGTTGTGGGTGGAGCACTTTTCGGCGTATTAGGAATGTTCCTCGGTGTTCCTGTTATGGCAGATTATATGCTATATTACGAACCTTGTAGTTGAACATTTCCTCAAAAACGTAATATCAGTGTCCAGCCTTACGACTCACCCGATGAAATGTAGAATCAAAAAATTATGGCTGCTGACCTTGATATGTACCTTTATTACTGATTTTTTCAGTATTACCAGTACATATATCTTAAGGTCAGCAGCCATTTATTATTTTATATATTTCATCCCACGACCTCTTAAAACGCACAATCCTGCGGTTTAATCTATTGTGGTAATAAATGTACTCATTAAGTCTGTTAATCGGATTACACCTGTTACAATGTCTGTGATATCCCATACCATTTCCTTTCCTGAATATGATATATTCTTAAAATATTAGTTAAAAACGTTTCTACTATATAATATTCAACAAAGTCATATGTGATACTAATACATTTAATTATCTTACAATAACATTTTAATCTATTTTATTAACGGCCTGATATGTATTAATAATTCAATCTATCTTATCTGTCTGCAATAAGCTTGCATATAGGATTTCCCATATCTGAGAATTTCTTCTCGTATTCTGTCATAACATTTCCTTCATTAAGCCTTTCGTCACTGTGAAGGTCATAAGTACACTCTACAAGATTCCAGCCAGCTTCCTTTACTTCCTCAACTGAAAAGTCAAACAACACCCTATTGTCTGTCTTGAATTCAACCCTGCCCTCTTTTTTAAGCATTTTGTCATATCTTGCAAAGAACTGTCTTGATGTAAGTCTTCTCTTAGCATGTCTGTCCTTTGGCCATGGGTCTGAGAAATTAAGATATATTCTATCTACTTCATCAACACCAAACACTTCATTAATATTCTCTGCATCCATTCTTATAAATCTTAAGTTAGGAAGCTGTAATTCGTCCTGCTTCTCAACTGCTCTTAATAGTACGCTTGAATACTTCTCTATTCCAACATAATTAATATCTGGATTCATCCCTGCAAGAGTTGTTATAAATGTTCCCTTTCCCATTCCAATCTCTATATGTATAGGGTTATCATTTCCAAATACCTCTTTCCAGGTTCCGCACATTCCCTCTGGTTCCGTGAATACATATTCGTTCTCAACCATAACTTCTCTTGCACCCGGTACATTTCTTAATCTCATAATAATCTCCATTCATTCTTTATACTGTATAAGCTTACAACCATTTTATAACATCAAACCAAGATATTTTACTTTAATATAATAAGTATGTCAAAGGTAAATTAAAACATCACCAAAATCCCATTCCACACAGCTTTAAATATTCGCCTGCAAATTTAGTTTCATAATCTTAATAAATATGTTAATATTACAAGCAAATATGTATAATATGAACATATCAGTATAATAAATGGCATTTTGTGCCTTTAACACTTACTTCATAATATCATTAACGATGGGAGATTGTAATGTTTAATAATTCTAATAAAACAACGAAACACTCTGTTAATAAGTGTTCAGTTCTATTTAATAAATTCAGAAAATGCCTTGTAAGAACTGCAAGCATTATTACCTGTACAGCAATTGTGGCAACATCTGTAACACCAGCTTTTGCAGCTGGAATAACAAGCGGAACAACTGCCGCCAGCAGCTATGTTATATCTAATGGAACAACTGCTGCCAAGAGTTCTGTTATATCTAACGAGGTATCAACAGACACTTCTGTTTCGTGGCCACAGGCTCCGGATATTACCTGTGAGAGTGCAATATTAGTCGATGCAGATACAGGCTCTATACTATACGAAAAAGATGCACACCGTAAGTGCTATCCAGCTTCAACAACTAAAATCCTTACAGGACTTCTTACTATTGAGAACTGTAATCTCAGTGATACACTTACATTTTCTACTGCCGCAGCTAATTCAATTAATCCGATTGAAGATGCCAACCTTGGTATGAAGGCCGGGGAAGAACTTACTGTTGAACAGGCCTTATATGCACTTCTTCTGTATTCAGCCAATGAAGTTGCATATGCACTTGCTGAGAAAGTCGCTGGCTCAATAGATGCGTTTGTGGATATGATGAATAATAAAGCTCGTGAGCTTGGTGCAATTGAAACACATTTTGCTAATGCCAGTGGCCTTTACAATCCTAACCACTACACAAGTGCTTACGATATGGCTATGATTGCACGAGGCTGTTATAACAACGCTTCGTTTGTAAACATTGACTCAACTTCCTCAAGCTATACAATTCCTGCCACTAATGTAACATCTACACCCAGAACAATAAAACACCGTCATAAGATGCTTAAAGGACGCGAGTTCTACTATGAATACTGCAAAGGTGGAAAGACCGGATTTACTGATGAATCTTTAATGACTCTGGTAACATTTGCTGAAAAAGATGGAATGAGGCTTATATGCGTTGTATTCCGTTCACCAGATGACTCTACAAGATTTATAGATACACGTTCATTATTTGACTGGGGATTTAATAACTTTAAGAAATCGACTACATCTGACACACAGATAAGCTCGTTATTCTCTACTGATAACTACTACTCATCAGATGTATTTAATAAGTCAAAACTTAACTTTAATATGAATGCCTCATTTATAACAATTCCTAACAGCGGTTCAACTTCAAGCGTTACAATGAGCCTTGATAAGAATTACGATATAACTAATGAGCAGGGCAGGCTTGCCGCTAAGCTTAATTATCTTTATGGTGATAATGTTGTTGGTTCTACCACACTCTCCATAACAGGCGGTGATAATTCCAATGAAAGCCTTCTGCCATACCTTAGTGCCAAGAACAACTCAACACAGTTATCACCAAAACGCTGTATTAAGATTAATATATGGGTTATAGCTGGAATTGTAGCTGTAATACTTATTATATTTACAATTATTAACAATGCTTCACTTTCTAAGAAACGTAGTAAATACTCTAAGCGCAAGCTCCGTTTCTAGAAAATCACCAAAATACTACAAAAGGGTTACTGCCCTAGCCAGACAATCATTATCTGAATGTCTTTTGGTCAAAGCAGTAACCCTTTTTATTTTAATTAATTATATTATTTGTGCAGCTTTTCAGCACATATAAAGTTCCGTAAGGAACTTTTAAGATGAGCACTTTTGTGCTCATTATACCATATATCCTCTGTTAATAAGCGTATCACTTGCTGTTTCATTGCCTGCACCATATTTAGAATATGTAAGTCCGGAATACACCTTTTCTGTATTCTTCATAAGCGGTGCTGAATTATCCTGTCTGCTTACTTCATAAAATGACTGTCTTAGCTGTCCAAGCATATCGTATATTGAATTGACAACATTTTTATCATATGAAACCTGTGCACCGATAAGAGTTCTTTTCATATAGTTATAGAGTACATAAAGATTACCTGAAAGCTCATACTGCATATCAAGACCTGTTATAAGCTGGTCTATACCTCTCATAGCCATGTGTAGTTTTTCTTTAAATACTGCATTATCTGATGTTGACACTGCATCTTTAAGATAATCTCTTATTATGTCGTACACTATTACTACAAGCTCTGAACGTGTCGCCTGCGATATTCTATATGAATATGTCTTAATAGCTTCTCTATCCATACTTCACATCTCCAATCAATTCACCCTGACAGATTAGTTCTGAAGAAGCTGTAATACTTCTGATGGTCTTTGGTTAGCCTGTGAAAGTATTGATGTAGCTGCCTGTGTAAGAACTGTCTGTGATGTATACTCTGTCATCTCCTCAGCCATATCTGTATCAATCTTAGCTGATAAAGCCTTAGTAACATTCTCACTTGAAACCTCAAGGTTCTTAGTAGTATGGTCAAATCTGTTCTCATATGCACCAAGCTTTGAACGTGCAGAGTTGACATAATTAATAGCTTCGTCTACATACCCTATTGAAAGCTGTGCTGTGTAGCTTGTCATTACATTGATATTATCTGTACCTATTGTGTAAGTAGTTATCTTAGGAATATCCAGAACAATAACCTGATTTTCATTAGCACCAACGTGAATACTCATAGTTCCGACATCAGTCACTTCCTGATTAATATCCGTAGCTGTTCCACCTGCTGCCTGTGACTTTCCGTTCTGCTTAGCTGCTGTTGTATCATTAAATGTTGTTCCTGCAACATTACCCGGAACATCCATAACGAATTCCTTATTATTAACGTCCTTAACTGTAATCTTAGTACCCTTGGTTGAGATAATAGCTGAATCTTCAAATCCAACTCTCTTACCTGTTGGGTTGCCTGCATCATCAACTTCATTAGCGAATTCAGCTACAACATCACTACCTTCTGCGTGTATGCCTGAACCATCTTCATTGTAAGCATCTGATATACCAAGCATAGCAGCAAGGTCTTTATTACTGCATGTTACATCTAACTGCTGATCTCTTCCATACTGCTCTGTCATTATAACAAGTCTGTTGCCTGTGTAAGATGTATCTGGCTTATATCCTGCATAATCACTTCCGTTAGTCTTCGTATCATTAGCAAGGCTTGATACAGCAAATGCTCTTCCACCCGCCATATTAGCACCATCCATAACCTTATCCATAATTGTATCAAGTGTATCACCTTCTACAATATCAATGTTATATCCATTAATAGATATTGTTCCTGCCTGATCAGCAGTTACCTTAGCTGTGCCTGACATTGTAATAGTATCACCTACTGCTATTGCCTGTCTTGCATCCTGTGTTACTGTAACTCCATATATTCCAGCAGTAAAACTGTCAGATATCTTAAGCTGGTTCACACCCTGATAATCTGAATATACTCTTCTTGAAAGATTACCATTAATAAGTGGCTGTGTATTGAATTCTGTCTGCTCAGATATTCTGTCTATTTCCTGATTAACATTATCAATCTCCTGCTGGATAGCTTCACGCTCATCATCAGAGTTAACATCGTTAGCCGCCTGAACTGTAAGTTCCTTAAGACGTGTAAGCATAGACTGTATCTCTACTATAGCACCTTCTGCTGTATTGATAACAGAGATACCATCTGTTGTATTATTCTTAGCCTGATCAAGACCTCTTATCTGAACTCTCATCTTCTCTGAAATAGCACAGCCTGCCGGGTCATCAGCTGAACTGTTAATCTTATATCCTGATGAAAGTCTTTGTATAGAGCTTGAAAGTGCATCCTGTGCCTTCTGTAACGCATTGTTAGATACAATGGCTGATACGTTAGTATTAATTCTCATACTTTTATTCTCCTGATTTTATATTCCCGCCACATCTACTGGCGTTATCCTTTGAATTCGTCAAATCATACATTTTATATATCGGACATATCCTGTAATTCTTTAACCGCTCTTATGCCCCAAAGAATACTCCTGTTATTGCTGAAGCGATCTTATAAAGACGATCTGATGGAATCTTTGCTCCTGAGTCCTCGTATGTAGTATATTTAACATCTGGAACTCTTACACAATTAATTCTTACATTGTCATAACCGAACTGTTCTTTAAGATCTCCCTCAATCTGCTGGAAATACTTATAAATGCTTCTGTCTTCGGAAAGCACAATTCTTGAATCCTGCTTTACATACATACTTACGTCTGACTGTGTAACCTTTGCCTCTACTGACAATTCACCCCACGAAGCTGTATTCATCTTAATAGATATCTTTCCCTTGTCATTATCATCTGCAACAAATGTAAGATTGATAAGACCTGCCTGTCCATTTTTAACATAAGGGACACGGTAATCATTTCTTCTTGCAAGATTGCTTATATATCTAATCTGTCTGTTGCTTATTCTTAATTCTTCAAATGTATCATAATCAACAGGGTCTTCAGCAGTTCCTGTAAGTGAGCTCTCTATAGCTTCTTCAAGTTCATCACCAGCAGCTTCTTCAAGGTTAGTATACATAGCCTCAAGCTTATCCCTGCTGTCTAACACTTCCTTAAGCTTGTCATTGCTATCAATTATGTTCTCTCCATATATTGACTTACTGCCCTGGTTTCCGTGCTTTCTTGTGTAAGCCATAAGCTGTCCTGTAGCCATAAGTTCATTAACCGCATTAATGTTACCAATGTTCTCATTAATTCCAGCTCTTCTTAACTCCCTTACAACCTCAGCATCAGCCTGTTCTGCTTTCTTAGTTACTTCTTCTATGTAACTGCTGTCAAGTTCATTTTCCACTGCTTCATCATAATGTTCAGCAAGTCCGTTAGCAAATGCTTCAACATTCTGATGTTCAATTGGTGACTCATTGTCCGAATTCTTCAATGTGTTAGGAGTGATAAACTTCTGTGACTTTGCAAATAATGACTCAAAGTAACTGATAGTTTCCTTATCTCCAAGACCTACTGAATCATCAATAGTTACATCTATTCCAGAGTGCTTGCGGCTTGTGTAGGCACTGATAAGATTACCCATAGTAATCTCTTTGCCCTGCTTCATAAGAGCACCCGCACACACTCCGGCATCTCTTGTAAATATATTCATCATCTGGTATATACCGATGAACTGCTTTTTCTTAGTTTCGTTAATTCCACCTGTCTTGTCAAGCTTATAGAGGAACTTTGAATATTTCTCCTCATTATCCTTAGTAGCACCCTGATTCATACTGCTAAGATAATCATTAACTGTCCATATATCAGTATTCATAGGATTGATTCCGTCATCTATCATCTTAACAACAGTTTCCGGCTTCATATTATCAACAAGATTATTAAGGGTTGTATATATTCTTCTTGCCCTCTCAACATTTTCCTTATTGATATCTATGTTATTAGAAGCAAGAAGCTTAATAACATCTCTGTTCTCCTGAGTATTCTCAAGATTGAGTTCGTCCATTATACCCTCTGCACTGTTATTAACAGCCTTAATAATAGAGTCATCTAAGTCTTCTCTTACCTTAGTGCCTGTTGTTTCATATGTATCTATCGCCTTGGCATAACGGCTTGTCATTCCACTCGCAATGCCTGATACCATAGAAATACTCAACTTATATGGGTCACTCTTCATAAGCTTTTCATACATCTGTGCTGGTGCAGTCTCAATATCGTAAAGTGCCTTTCTTACATCAAGGACATCATTATACATCTGTGTATTGCCAGCATATAATGTTCCATTAGCTTCAAGAGCTTTAATCTGCTCGTTAATCTGTTCAAGAGGCGTGTAGAGAAGTGATGTATTACTCTTTTCAAGAATTACACCTGTACCTGCTGTAAGTAAAAGCCTTGCCTCAACAAGTGTGTTATAAGCTTTCTGTGCATTGTAACCATATGGCTGCTGGTATGCATAATTACCGCCCATCTGATTATTATATACACCCTGATTATAGCCCGTATCCTGCACATAACCATACTGGTTATTAACATTGCCCTGCCAGCCGCCTGACATCTGACTGTTTACATTACCCTGCCAGTCACCTGACATCTGGTTATTAACAGTCATCTGATTGTTAACAGCCTGCCGGCTTTCTGCTGTTTCACTCCAGCCTACCTGCATTACGACCTTCAGACTTGCTATTGTAAATGCTTTTCCAGATGAAACAACATTTACAATATCATCATAGCTTGCATTAGCCAGTGTTACTATTGCGTTCTTTACATTATCCCATATAGATGGATCGTTTGTAAGTGGAGTATCTTTAGGGTCTTCACCAATAGCAAGCTGGTCAGCAATCTTTGATAATACACTATCCTGTCCATCCTGTGTATCAAGACCATTTAAATTAAGTCCGTCAAGAACAGCTTTATATTTTAAAGTCTTTTCTGTGACTGGTATATTATTATTAATCAAATCCTGTGCATTATTAAGGTTTCTTAAGTTCACTTCAAGCCCGGCTTTATTCATAAGCGACTCAATCTGTGGACGCATAGCATTAAATTCCTTAAATGAAATCTCATATCCGCTGTTAGCCGGTCTTGTACTGACAGCATTTTCTGCCTTATATATTCCGTCAATAGTTGGTGCAATATCATTGGCAATCATATAATACTTAGCACTCTCTGAAAGCTCTGTTATTGAAGCCGCCTCATCAAGTGCTGATTGTACCTGCTGCACAGTATCGTCATCAACGCTTATTCCAGCACCGCTTAATCTCTGCTTTAATTCATTAGCTGCACCTGCCCCTGCAACACTCTCAATTGCATCAGAGCTTACGCCAGTTCCATATGCAACATAGCTGTCTGAGTGCATTGCAAGCTCAATTCTAATCTTATCAATAATTGATACCATATCATCCTTAGAGGCATCTGTTATATTAAATCCATCACCTGCTATATCGACTGCTTCCATACCAGAAAGCTTTTTAACAAGTGCCTTGAAGCTTATCTGTGCTGTACTTGCAGAATTCATAATCTGCTGTTTTACATCATCAGCTTCCTTTAATAACGACTCATATGTGTTATCTGCCAGCCTGCTGTTATCCTGTCCCTCTGACATAACAACACCATTAAATATCCCATTGACACCATTAGTCCTGTTGCTTACATTTTCCTTATAATTAATAGATGTTTCTTTAACATTATTATCCTTGTTAAAATTACCTGCGTATATTGATACAGACATATTTATCCTCCATACATTATCTGCGGCTAATCTACAGCCGGTTATTCCATTTCCTAATAACAGCCTATATATCCTGCTTAGATAATTCTATCGCCTGATTATAAAATAACCTGTATTATATTTCGGTTACTTCCACCAAAAAAATAAGCAAAATGAAGCAGATTACAGCATAAATGTAATCAACCACATTAATAATTACATCAATACCATATACCTGCTTCACTTAAATCCTGCCAACCTGATATCTGACTTATATATCAGACTGCTATTTAAACTGCTCTTATATATCTCTTATATTATTATTATATTATTGTAGGCTTGTGTGCTTCCACATCACCATTGAACTCATACACAGCTATTCCATACCTATGTAAATCCACAAGAAGTGACTCACCATAGCCATCACACTCACCCTTCTTACTTGCAATTATCTTCTGCTGGTTCTTCATATCATCACCTAATACAAGCTTATATTTGCCCTTAATTGGCACTCCAATTCTATGACTTGGTCTTTCAACAGGTGTGAAATTAAGAACGAATAACAAATGCTTCTTCTTATCCGGACTTATTCTTATAAATGAGAATACACTGTTGTCCTTGTCATTGGCATTAATCCATCTAAAGCCTTCTGAATTATAATCAGTTTCATATAAACATCTGTAATTCTTATTAAGCTTAAGGCACGCACTTGTAAAATCCTTTAATTCCTTGTGGCTCTCATCCTCAAGAAGATACCAGTCAAGAGAACGCTTCTCACTCCACTCGTTCCACTGTCCGAATTCCTGTCCCATAAATAAAAGCTTCTTGCCCGGATGTCCACACATATAAGCATATGCAAGCTTAAGATTAGCGAACTTGTCCTCTCTGTCACCAGGCATCTTGCCTAACATAGAACATTTCAGGTGAACAACTTCATCGTGCGATAATACAAGTATAAAATTCTCGCTGTAAGCATACATAAGAGAAAATGTCATCTTACCATGATTAAACTTTCTAAAATAAGGGTCAAGCTTCATATATTCAAGAAAATCGTGCATCCAGCCCATATTCCACTTGAATGTAAATCCAAGACATTCTCCGTTATCAGGGTCACCACTTACCATTGGCCATGCTGTAGACTCTTCTGCAATTGTAACCGCTTGTGGAAATCTCTTTCTCATCATACTATTAAAATGCTTAAGGAAACTCATAGCTTCAAGATTACCATTACCGCCATACTGGTTAGGAACCCAGTTGCCTTCTGTCCTTCCGTAGTCAAGATAAAGCATAGAAGCAACTGCATCTACTCTTAAGCCATCAATATGGAACTTATCAACCCAGAACATTCCATTGGCAATAAGGAAATTCGATACCTCATTCTTGCTGTAATCAAATACCTTAGTTCCCCAATCAGGGTGTTCGCCCTTTCTTGGATCTGCATATTCATATACACAGCTTCCGTCAAAGTTCGCAAGCCCATGTGCATCTTTTGGAAAATGTGCTGGTACCCAGTCAAGTATTACACCAATATTCTTGCTGTGCATATAATCCACAAAATACATAAAATCCTTAGGACTTCCGTATCTTGCTGTTGGTGCATAATATCCTGTAACCTGATAACCCCACGAGCCGTCATATGGATACTCTGCAATTCCCATAAGCTCTATATGTGTATATCCCATATCTGATACATACTTGGCAAGGTCTGGTGCTATATCACGGTAATTCATATAACCGTCCTCTGTACCATCTTCCTGCTTCTTCCACGAACCAAGATGACATTCATATATAGACATTGCTGACTTTAAATGGTTCTCTTTCTTCTTATGTTCAACCCATACGCTGTCTGTCCACTTAAATCCATTAAGGTCAGTAATAATTGATGCTGTCTCTGGCCTTAACTGTGCCGCATTGGCATATGGGTCAGCCTTGTAAATAGCCTCACCACTCTGTGAAATAATAAGGTACTTATACATCTGTCCAGCCTTGGCACCCTCTATAAATAACTCATATATTCCACCATCTGAAATCTTCTTCATATCATAGCCATAGGCTTTCCAGTCATTAAATTCACCTATGACGTACACGTCCTTCGCCGCTGGTGCCCATACCGCAAAATATACTCCGGGCTTTCCATCTTTCTTCGCTATATGTGCACCCATTTTATTATATATCTCGTAGTGTGTTCCCTGTCCAAAAAGATATGAGTCTAACTCAGTTATTCTTATCTGTTCATAATTAATTGTCACAGCCATATATTACTCCGCCCTTCCACATTAATAATATTACTTCGCATATACTTTTGTATTAACATTATTTTATCATAACATTAAATTAAATACTATTAATTTTTTGACAATTGGTCATTTTTATAATAAAATTTCTCATATATTTTGATAATCCAATTAATTACTTCTATCTTTCACTTGACATCATAATTATAGGAATTTATCATAAAACTATTAATAATCAAAGGAGAATTCATAATTATGATTTATTATCTGATAAGTCCGAATTATATTAATGTTGTGACTTTTGCCAGCATAATATTTGCATTTGCAATAACGTGCCTTGCTATATATATGGGTAAAAATATCCTTCCCCGTGATGGCGGCAGAGCTTACGCAATTAATGGCTCAAAGTCAGTCGGCAAGCCAAGAGGAGCAGGAATTATATTTATCCTCGTATTTACAATAACCTGTATGATATTTGTCAATTTAAGTTCTGAGATAATCATTTATCTTATACTTGTACTTGCAGCAATGCTCTTCAGGTTAACCTTGATGATGCTTCGTCATCACCTTGGGGCAGCTTAAAAAGGTATTAATAGATTTCGTAATTGCGGTTATGGCGGCAGTTACATATCTCCACTATAATCCTAACACATTTGACATATCACTCTTTAAGCTTACAGTTACACTTAACCCAATCATATACGGTGTTCTCATCGTTATATTAATATGGGTCAGCATAAATGTAACTAACTGCTCAGATGGTGTTGACGGCTTATGTGGAACTCTTTCGGCAATTACACTTTCATCTGCCTATGTATTATTTATGATATTTGACATTGAAAGCTCATTCCGCCACACAATACTTATTATGGTAGTATGTATTCTTGGTTATCTGTGGTTTAACGCATCACCTAGCAAGCTGCTTATGGGCGATGCAGGCTCAAGGGCAATAGGAATATTTATAGCATTTGCTTTTCTTAAGTTACACAGCCCTCTGCTTTACATTCCACTTGCCATAGTTCTTATAATTGATGGCGGACTTGGTCTTATTAAGGTTTCATTTATGAGATTTCTTCATATAAAGATTATGCAGAATATAAGAACACCTATCCACGACCATATGAGAAAGAACAAGAGCTGGTCTGATGCACAGGTCGTATTCAGATTTGCAATAATACAGCTTGTTATTGCGGCAGCTATAATATATGCAGTTATATAGCAGCATCTGTTGATGCAGCAATTTCATTCAACAGATATCCTGTCATAATCAAAAAGGCAGTAATCTTAATTATATATAATTCCCAGAAATATCCTTTCCTTCAAAACATTATATATAATTAAGATTACTGCCTTTTTTATTTATATTTAATTAGTTATTTTACACGACAGGCATAATAGAATATTATTTAAGTAATTTCTTTCTTTTGTGTTCTTCCAATCTCTTACGTCTTCTGTGTTCGCGTTCCTTAACCTGCTTGTCTATTATCTTATCAACCCCTTTTTCATCTGTCTGCTTAACAATTCTTACATCATAATACAATCCGTTATCATTATGTTTAACCTTAAGCTTTCCCTTAAATGTGCCATGCTCTTCACACACAAATACTGAATAATATGTCTTTGAAGTTGTCGCAAACCATTTTATAAGTCTTTTCATAGACCTGCCACATATATAACACCTGCACGACCTTGCAACCCTGTCATCAGCTGCATTATCCCTTGTCTTAAAACCTCTTGAAATATATTTCTCATATGTCCCAAAGTTGGCATATATCTCAGTTTTTCTATCTTTAGGTATTCTGTATGTGTCAATGCTCTCATACACCTTTACGCTGTCAAAATCCATCTGCTGAAATATCCTTGCCGTGTATACAGCATCATTAATTGCTGAATGATACTCTGCATCCTCGCTGAAACCAAGCTCCTCAATAGCCATCTTAAGACTTCTTCTTGTCTTGCCGTCTGAGTATACCTTGCTGTATAACTTCTGCAAATCATAATACATAAATGGAAATGGAAAATTGTTCTCAACCCCGAAATGCTTCATATTCCTTTGAAACTCTGTAAGGTCTGAACTTCCCCATGTTATAAATTCATAGTCATCACCGCACCATTCAAGAAATTCTTTCGCCGCACCTGCAAAATCATCTCCCACTTTGAGTTCATCTTCCGTAATTCCAAGCATTTCTGATACTTTACCGTGAAGTTTAACATATTCTACAGGTCTGATTATTCTTTCCCACCGTCCGGTTATATTCTTATGTTCATCAAGCTTTACAGCTCCTATCTGTATAATCTCAAATGGCATTTCTTCTATAGAATATTCTTTTCCTCTGTAGCTCTGATTCCATTCAAGGTCTAACACTATATAATTCATAACCAATTCCCTTCACAGTAAATTATTGATATTTATTTTGTATATCTTTGGCAATAGGAGCAAGCTGGGATACAAGATTATTCATATCCTCAAACATAGAACTCTTGGTTGTTCCTAAGTCGTTGGCACGCTCAATATGTGCAAGCACCTTCTGTAACTGCTGTTCCTGGTCATCAAAGCAGCCTTTAACATCTGAAAGTCTTTTTTCAGAAGACTGTGTAACCTCGCCTATCTCCTCCTGAACCTCCTTAGCTCCGTCTGCTGCTTTTATAATCTGTTCAAATACTCCATATGCTGCATCTGCATCTTCAACATTCTTTCCAAATACTGACTGTGATTCCTCAATATTATTATTAAGCTGTGTTGTACCCCTTTCTACCTCAGAGATACTTCCCTCAACTGTGCTTACAAGTGTCTTTATCTCCTCTGCAAGGTTCTTGACCTCGTTGGCAACAACCGCAAAGCCCCTTCCCTGCTCTCCTGCTCTTGCCGCCTCAATGGAAGCATTGAGTGCAAGCATATTAGTCTGATTCGCAATTGCTATAATCTGCTGCATACAATCTTTAATCTGCTGTACAGACATCTGAACACCGGCAAATGCACTCTTTATCTCATCAAAACTCCTGCTTACTTCTGTTGAACTATTCTTTAATTCATCTATCTTTTGCTGTGCCTCTCCTACAGAATCAACAATTTCATTTTTTACACCATCAAAGCTTGTTGCAATCTGACCTACATCAGCAAATACAGATGATAATTCCTGTACCTGGTCTTTTAATCTTTCATTCTCTTTAGTTGCAAGCACAAAGGCTTTCTGTATATCTGCCATCTCATCAAGTGACTCTACTTCCCTCTCTGCAAGCTGTTTCTGATATTCAATAATACTATCTGCAACGTGTATGACTGGGTGCATATCTAAAGTTTCTTCTTGTGCCGATATAACATTTTCTTTCTGTGTTTTCGATTTTCTGCCAAACATATAATATCCTCCTCTTTACGATATTTGCTGTCATTTTATGAGTATTAAATTTACTTCATTTGCAAAATGGACTTTAAACAGTAACATTTATTCAAATACTACACAAGTCATTGTCTGGTTAACAAACTGCTGGTTGTAATGCTCGCCATAACCTATAAGACCAGCGTGGTCTCCTAATACGGACATAGACTTAAGATATGTTTCAAAATAATGCTCCTGTGAGAAGAGTAAATATCTGAATACACAATTAATAGAAAATACACCTGATATGTGTGTAAAATCTTTCTTTATCTGATTAATAGTATTTTCAACAACATGGGATATATCCTGTAATTCGAGTAATGTAAGAACATCAGAATCATTAACCTGGCGATAACACTCAAGCTTATCTCCAACAACTTCTTTAATAGATATTATACATATATCCTGACCATTCATCTTACCTAATGGATTCTTAAATGTCTGTGTCGCCATCTCCTTATCACCAATATTTAATATATCCTGATATACTTTTCTGGCTGGTCTTCCATTAAGCTCTCCTATAAGATACTTACTTCGGTCAGTCTTAGATGCAATAAAACGGCAAGCTGGAACCTGCTTATATATATTCTCCTTATAAACCTTAATCTTACCATCATTATTACGAATAAGTGCATATACATCAGCATCAGCATAGATCTTTCCATTAACTGATACTTTTCCTCCATCACCAGTTCCACCTACAAGTGATATATGCTTCTTTCCAAGAACACTGTAGATTGTAGTAAGCACACACGCATCATTACCTGAACAAAAGTCAATGCATATTGTATTATTCTGTGATGCGGCAACCTTATTTATATCTTCCTCAAGTCTCCCAATATACTTTACAGGCATAGTCGAAGCCTGCTCAAGTACATTAGTCACTACACTTAAATTCCCCTCCATAGCAATAACCGCTACGCCATTATCAGCTACAACCGTCTGTCCTCCGTAGCTTCCTCCAATACAGCCAATGCTTGGAACACCTGGAAAATACCTTTCCAGCTCTTCTACATGCTGCTCAAACTGCTCACTATTAGACATCAATAATAATAATTTGGGTGCAGTAATCTGACTTAGAGCATGTGCGAGATTACCACCCTTATCTACTCTGTATATCTGTTTCACGTTGTTCACCTTTCAAATAAAATTGATAATATTTTAACGTAATTATAATACAGCTTATTTAAGATTTCAACTATCTTGATTTTAACACTTACGAATTACGCTCCTGCCAGAACATAATAATATCTGGCTATTATCATTATAGCGGCAGCCTGCATTTCTATAATAGATACATAGCCAGATATTTTTTACCGTTAATATATTCAGGGTGAACTTTCTAACATTTTAATTCTTCAAGCTTTGACATCAAATGCTGCGATATCTGTTATATATGCCTTTTGAAGCATATACTATTTTTAATAATATTTATAACTTATACAATATTACAAATTACATCGTCATTTCAGAATACCCATCAAATAACCTGTCAATCTCTTTCCACCCTTCGCACCTCACAAATCTGTCATCAGGAAGTTCTTCGTGTATGTTCCAAGGGCGGTTAAATACTGCCACCTTACAATTATTAAAATGCATAACATGCTCAAAAGCTGACGGCGAATCTTCTATTGCAAAATCAAATGTCATATCATAAAGCTGCTCTAAAGTCATATTGTATGCATAGTTCTGTTTACTGGTTTCACGACCATATTTATCAACACAATATAATGGAACTCTTTTAAGATTGTGTTCATCAAGCCATTTTCTTGATGACTCATACGAATCAAAAGGTCTTCCCGTAATAATAAAGATTTCGTGGCCTTTATCAATCCATTTATTAATAGTATCTGCTGCCCCTGTGGTTTCTTCATAATTTAACAGATTTTCTGGCAGATGCCCTGCTATCATCATCTCTTCATACTGTACATCACTCAAATCAAAAGTCTTTTTTAAATTAAAAAACTGCACTTCACGGTAAGGCACATCAATCCCAAATAATTCTTTTGCAATTTTAGTAAAATGCTTTGCTGTTTCACATAATACATCATCAAAATCTATATATACTTTCATTAGTATTTACCCTTTCTTCTGCCCTTACCGTCTTCTCCATCTCTTTTAGTTGATCATAATTTTCTACCGGGTGATATACTCTCTGATTGTCAGAAAGAGATTCCTTCATACAGCCAACTATACTTTTTAGAATAACTTGAATCTGTTCACGCGTTCATTCATCTTATCTGCACCCTCTGCGAGGTTAATACTTATTGCTGTATTCTCTTCTGAAGATGCTGCAGTACCCTGTACCACACCTGAAAGCTGTTCTATTCCCTGTCCAATCTGTTCTAATGACTCTGCCTGAGTGTTAGCTTTCTCCATTGTGTTCTGTGCCATTTCTGCAAAAGAATTCATATCTGAAATAATCTGGTTAAAAGCTTCTGCTGTTGTTATTGTAATTTCATTTCCTTTTTGAATTTCAACTAAAGTCTTATCAATTAATTCTCTTGTATTAACCGCTGAATTAGCACTATCTGCTGCAAGCTTTCCAATCTGGTCTGCAACTACCGCAAATCCCTTTCCTGCTTCACCTGCCCTTGCAGCTTCAATAGAAGCATTAAGTGCTAACAGATTAGTCTGGGAAGCAATATCTTCAATATCGGTAATAATATTACCTATTTCCTTGGATATTTCTGTAATATGTTCCATCTCTGTCAGTAAAACATTCATTTTTTCTTTTTCTTCGTTTGCTTTGTTTGCAGAAGCCTTTACACGTTCAGATGCGTTCTTTGTTTCACTTGCTGTATCCACTGCAAGGTCAACAACTGTATCTATCGTTGCATTCAGTTCCTGGATAACTCCTGCCTGCTCTGTTGCACCATCTGCTAACGACTTCGATGCACTTTCTACTTCTTTCGCATTATGTGTAACCTGTTCTGCAATACTGCTTATCTCTGACAATGTACTGTTAAAACGCTTTAAAATATACAGAAGCGAATCCTTTAATTCTGAAAAATCACCCAGAAACGGTGTAATATCATCACCATTTCTTGTTAAATCACCCTGTGCTATGAATTTAACCTCCCGTGAAATCTCGCTTACATAATCTGAAAGTATATTCATAGCTTCCTTAAGCTTTGTAATTGTTTCACCAAACTCATCATCAGATTCATATGTAAGCATATCCACGTTAGACAGCTCACCCTTTCTAAGGCTGGCAACTGCCTCATCAATCTGACGTACTGGTTCTGTAATTGAGTCTGATATTATCTTTCCTATAATTGTTGCAATCACTGCAATCGCTAATCCTGTTATGATAATGACAATAAAAACTAATTATTGTACATATATTAGCAATTAACTTTTGCCGTATCTAATTCCGCCTGAAAATCATCGCGTACTGAATTTAACTTTTCTACAAATTCCTTATTACTTTCATACATGCTTCCAATCATAAGATTAGCAGCATCAGCCTGTTTGCCTTCTCTACTAAGCTTATATATTTTATCTGAGGCTGACCTGTAATCCTCTCATGCAGAGCTTGCCTTTTCATAATCAGCTTACCTGCCTGTGCTTTCTTATTGAATTAATTATTTTCTCTACTAGAGATATATCCTTTATCTGATTCTCCATATCATTAGTTTTCTTTTTTCACAGGCTGCCATAGCTGCTGTATCTGTTTCTACAA
>ENA-OQDC01000884-OQDC01000884.1-human-gut-metagenome-genome-assembly--contig:-NODE-884-length-18045-cov-10.476448_pt1 | contig 18045 bp, 17 predicted proteins | sample MGYA00242770_ERZ504601 | MGnify/ENA primary metagenome ERZ504601 (study PRJEB26092, sample SAMD00036305) | human gut metagenome | host: Homo sapiens | study: EMG produced TPA metagenomics assembly of...
TAGCTTTCGTAGACATAAATGAATCCTCCTATGTAATAAAAATATTCCATTTCCGGTAGTTGGAGGATATGACCAGGGGGAGCCCTGGTATTTCTTATAGGATAAACGATTGCAAGACTAACTTCCAACCCCTATTTCACAGTGTAGAACAATATAGGCTAAGGGTGGAAGTTAGTTTTTTCATTTTAGGGGTAAAATTAAGGTGTCGAATCTTAAAAAATAACCCAAAAGAGCCCTTTATGAGTATTGTAAACACCTTAGCCTTAGAAGATTGGCGTTATCAGCAAATATGCGAAAACAACGCATTGATACCGTCCGCTTAAAACTGCTGAAGATTGCTGCAAAAGTAGTTCATTCAGCAAGATATATCACATTCAAGCTGTGTAGCAGCTGCCCTTATAAGAATGAATTCTATGAGACATTTTCAAATATCGGTAAGCTGAATGTACAGTTGGAATAGCAACTATTAACGAACCTTGACAGCCTAATAACTGCTTAGAACTTTGCCAGAGGGATTTTATACCCTTTTGACAGGTTAATTGAGTGATGTTATAGCTGCATGGATCAATTTTTAGATTCATGGTACAGTTATCAGTTCAGATACTGTTCCGTGAATAATTCAGGTTTAAGTTCTTTTTTTGACATTTTCACGGATTTAATTCTGCTCCACTGGAAAATCCTTCCCTCGCCTTCCTCTGTCAGAGATTCTGTCATATCCCTTTTCATATACTTTCCACAACAAATACAGAAAACAGGAACCCCCTCCTGCACAAACCGTTTTCCCGCCAAGAATCATACCTTCCGTCTGGGATACCGTCTTCGGAAGCATCAGATACAGCTTAAATTCTGCCACAGCCTGATCCACCTTTTCTTTCCAGAACCCAAAGTCAGACCACCTTGACGGAATCCATCCCTCCGGCCAGGTCAGATGTGTAAAAAGAAGCCAGACCACCGTCCCTGCCATTACACTGTACAGCAGGTTGCAGAACCAGTACTCTGCATCTTTCACTGTATAGTTCTTTTTTTCTCTGCTTATTTCCGTCCACAGACTGCCAGAAAGAACCGCCGGAAGCAGCAGTAATGCCGCCAGTCCTGCATTTTTCGGTAAAGTCGAGGATACCACAGTTCCCTGAAGTCCATATTTCATCAGAAATCCGTTCACTGTACTTTCTTCGGTTTCTCCATTTCTCCTTCTGATAAACAAACGATTATAAAAAAGTTCCGTCTCGGTATCATCCGCAGAAGCCGCCCCGAAAACCAAAATTTTCTGCCCCCAGTCCGCAACTTTCCTGACAGTATAAGTACGTCCCTGAAACAGAATCTGACCACCCGGAACCTTATTGCCAAAGAGCTCCCAGGCAGTTGTACCATCAATCACGCAACCATCCGGATCACCTTCTGTCAGAGCTGCTGCCTGCCAGTCATACCCTGCGGGATTTCCCTTAAGATACACAGTCATCGCCTGTGCCTGCCGGTTTCCTTCTTTCGCAGAAATCTCCCTCAACCCTGCATCTGCATAAAAACATACATCATAAGGCTTCTCACTTTTTCTTTCCTGCTTCAGGATATTTTCTGCTCCTTTCCTGTCAGGATAAGCTGCGGACAGAAACACCGATACTGCTGTATCATTTCTGATCTGCACATAATTATAGACTCCCAGAAAATAAATACAGAAAATAATCAGCCACACAGTCAGAGTACCGGCTTTCCTTAAAAAGGCACTCTGACTTCTGACACTCATTCCTCCAGCAGCCTGATCCGGCTGCCGCTGCTGATCTCTCTGTCACTGGAAGTCACGATTTTCTGGTCACTTGATAAATCCCCGTTCTCCAGCGCAGCAGTGGAAGAATTTTTATCTTTCACGTTCACATACGTTTTTCGCGCTACCAGTACCTCACCCAGGACGGTGTTCTGTGTATCTGTCACATAAACATAGTATCTGCCATTTTCCTCATACAATGCGCTCAGCGGAACACAGACATTAAAAGGACCTGCATCCTGAGAAATTGTAAATTCCGCAGTATCTCCTATGGAAAGAGTTCCCTCCGGTACCTGTACAGAAAGAATGTACTGATTTTCATTACTGCTGTCCTCTTTCACAGACTCCACTTTCGCTCCTGTAATCTCTTTTTCATCCGCACCTTTTAAAATTACCTCTCCGCCACTCTTTATGTATTTCAGATCATCTTTGCTGACCTCTGCCTGAAACCGAAAGGTTCCTTTGGATTCATAAAGGACAACCGCAGCTTCCGCTCCTGTCTGGCTTCCTGTCACTGCACTCAGACTCTTTATCACACCATCACAGGGTGCTTTCACTTTTCCCTTTCGTGCCAGCACTTTCTGCAACGTTTCCAGATCTTTCTGCGCAGTCTCAAGTTCCGCCTGCGTATTCTCCAGCGTGGAATCCGAAGCATCACCAATCTGCGTATCCCGGATTGCCTGCTCTGCTGACTGAAGTTCTCTTCTGCGGCTGAGCATGGCTTCATTGACCGCCTCCTCTTTCGCCCGGATATCATCAATCAATGCCTGCTCCTGAGAATTGTCCTGCGCATTCGAATTGTCGCCGTTTCCTGATGTATTTTTATTCCCTTCGCCATCTGTGCGATCCGTATTTCCGGAATCATCGGAGTTCTCCGGATCATCAAACTCGCTGGAATCACTGAACTTCTCCTCATCCGGTATCTTATCCTGTACGTCATTCTGCGCCGCATCCCGCTGTGCGTAATAATCCTGAAGCTTCTGTCTGGCTATGGCTGCCTCATTCTGTGCCGCCTGCACACTGTAATTTCCGCTGGAAACCGCACTGTTATAATTTTCCTGTGCATCTGAAAACTCATTATTTCTCTTCTGCTGATTCACAGACTCTGCACTGATCAGATCATTGATCTTCCCCTGCAGAACATCTATGGCATCCTGTTTTTCCTTTATGGTTTTTTTTAGATATTTTACAGAAAACTTCAGCAGCGCATCCCCTTTTTTCACATTCTGTCCTTCCTGCACATAAACCTGCTCCACCTTCTGTCCCTCCTGGGTAAAAACTGCCCGTTCTCTGGTTCCCATCACTTTACCTGTGCCGGTCACCTCATGCGTGATCACCTGATTCTGAGCTGTTTTTGTCTCTACCTGTGCTACATTCACCGAATCTGCCGCCCTGGACAGAAAAGTAAACAAAAGCATCAGGGCAAAAAATCCTGCCAGAATTTTTATCAGTTTTATTTTCTTCATAGATAAATCCTCTCGTTTCTGTCGCTCTATTCCTTGATTGCCGTGGATATGATCCCTTGTTCCAGATAATCCTGCCCTGCCAGAAAAACGATCACTGCCGGGATCAGAACCAGAACAGATACCGCAAATGCCTTTCCTGTCTGGGAGATATCGATCTGTGGAAGGTACAGAGACAGCGGCCACAGACTTTTGGTCTTCAGAAATGCCATTGGCTGTTCGATCAGATTCCAGTATTCCAGAAATCCCAGAACCAGTGCCGAAATGATACCCGCAGAACCCAGAGGGATTCCGATTCTGATAAAAATAAGCAGCTCACCCGCCCCGTCCAGCCGCGCAGATTCCATCAGTGCCTCCGGAATACTCTCAAAAAAACGATACATGATAAAAACCGGAAACGTGGAAAAGGCCGCCGGAAGAATAATCCCCCACAGATGATCCAGAAGTTTCATCTGATCCAGAACCAGATAATTACTGAGCATCATTACCTGAAAGGGCATCATCATCAATGCCACATAGATCATAAACAGCAGATTTTTTCCCGGAAAACGATATCTGGCAAATCCCCACGCTGCCGGTACTCCCACCAGGATCTGCCCTGCCAGAACTCCGACAGTAATCTTTACGGAATTCCAGAACATCACAAAAAACTCCGGAGAATCCAGCAGGACTTTCACATAGGATCTCAGCGTCGGATAAAGCGGAAGTACTCTCCAGAATACATAACTGACTGCCTGACCGGAAGCAGATCCACTGTCTGCTGTCAGTACCGCCCCCAGAAGATCATTTAATTCCTTCTGCCCCATCAGTGATCCTGTAACTGAAAAAAAATACCGGAAATATTGCCACCAGTGCAAGGAGTACAAGGAGCAGGCTTCCTATCTTCCTGATACGGAATATCTGCATAACTTTTCTCATTCTGCCCCGCCTTTCCCCCAGGCTTTCCACAATCCCAGGATCAGCAGAAAAATCACCAGTCCGGTCACCACTGCCGCAGCCGACATCTTATCCAGCGACAGGTCCCTATACCAGTTGTTAAAACAGATGCTGAAGCAGATACATTTTTTCCTGCGGATAATCACCGGCCACCAGATATGCCTCACGGAAAAACCTTAAATGCATTGAGTACAGAAAGTACCACGATCGTAAAAAGGGACGGGAGCAGATTCGGGAGTGTGATCTTCGTAAAACATTTCCACTCCCCTGCCCCGTCCACTTTTGCTGCCTCGTAAAGTGCCGCCGGAATGGCAGACAATCCTGCCATCCAGAGCACTACATCATATCCAAGATTTCTCCATATATAACTGATCACCAGTACATAAAAGGAAGCACCTGTATTCATCCAGTCAGTCGTCTGAACAGATAACATATGAAGCAGGTGATTCCATAAGCCCTGATCGTCAAACAGCAGTCTCCACAGAAGTACCACTGATGCTACAGGGATTGCCATTGGCAGAAGAAAGAAACTTTTCAGAATCTGCGTAAATCTTTTCTGCCCTGCAAGCAGGACTGCTATGATCAGAGACAATACCACCAGCAGCGGCACACACACTCCGAAGAACCGAAGTGTGTTGCCTGCTGCCAGACGAAACGCTTTGTTTGCAAATATCGTCCTGTAGTTCTCTATCCCCACAAATTCTCCATTCACTGCCCCGCAAAAAGATCTGCGGATCACATCCACATACGGGATCAGCCAGAAAATGCAGACACCTGCAAAACTCGGAAGAATAAAAGCCAGACCTTTTTGTGTATTTCTGAAAGCTGCACATCTTCTGCGATTTCGTTTCCGACTAAACAGCAAATCTGATTTTGCGTTCCGTTTCTCTGTTAAAGATAAGTGTTCTTTTAAATTAATCTTCATTCTCTTAAACTCCCTTACCTTGCAGTGTTGGGTAAGCAGCAGACAGCCGCTTATTCAGATAAATACAGATTTACTTCCTGCATGATTTCTTTCACAGCATCATCCAGCCCCGTTTCTCCATTGAGGTATTTCTCACCGGATTCCGTTACTGCACTTCGGATGATCTGATTACTCTTTGCAGGTACAGTAAGTGTTTTTCCCAGATCCATGATGTTCTGTATTGCTTCATCTTCCGGAATGATCTCGTCCATCACAAACTGTTTGATATTACCATCTCCCGTATCATAAGAGGTTCCGATCGAGCCAATGGTATCTCCACTGGATTTTCCCATTTTCCAGTAAGCCATATCTTCATAAACCTTGCTGTTTACAGCCAGTCCTTCATCATTGCTTGCTCTCTGGGATTCCTCTTCAAACAGGAACTTTACGAACTTCTCTGCCGCTTCTTTTTCAGATGCCTTTGCACTGATTCCCACAATGCTCCTTGGATAGAAACAATTCTCGCTTTGTCCGTTCAGAAGTCTGTAATCCAGATCCGGATCTACTTTTTTTGCAGAATCCAGATACACCAGACCCTCCGGTGAAAGCAGACCGCCTGCCGCCACTGTATTGACTTTTACAAGCAGATCCGTTATCGATCCTGCAATATTTGTATATCCGGAACGATCTGAATTCGCCCAGTCATCACCCATCTGGTAAGCTTTCTTTGTCTCTTCTATCGCATCCTTCTGAGTCTGCCAGATCCTGTTTACCTGCTCCAGATATTCTTTCAGTGCATCTTCTTTGAGGGTTCCGTCCTCGTTCATCCATGCCGATGTACTATTGTCTATGGTTCCCTGTATCATCCCGGACGGTGATATGGAAAAAGAGCTGAAAAATTTCAGTTTTCCATAGCTGTCTTTCTGGCTTTCCGCTGCATCAGCCTCTGTTGTCAGATCCGTAATTCCGGCGATGATATCCTTATTTCCCTCTATCATCGGAATGCCGAACTTGACAGGCATGGTATAAATGCTTCCATCCTCTTTTGTATATGCATCTTTGATATTTGGCAGGATATCTTCGTCTTTTAATACCCCGCTTAAATTCTCCAGCATTCCTCTCTCTATATAGGTATCCTCTGAAATTCCATCCAGCAGCAGAACATCCGGTCCTGTTCCGGCCATGATCTCTGTATTGAGCACTTTCAGCGCATCCGTATCTGTGACGGAATCATCTCCTGACATTCCCGCCTCAATATTCACATAAATATCCGGATATTTTTTCTGGAAAAGCACTGCTGCCTGTTTTATGAAGTTACTGTCTTTCAGGGAATAAACTGTCAGCTCTGTATCCGGTGTCGTTGGGGTATCTTTGGAATATACATAGGAATAAATTCTGATATCCTCGCCTGCATTACAGCCCACATAGAAATTTCCATCGCTGTCCTGTCCCCATGCTACAGTTCCTGTATCCGGTGAACTGAGCGAATTCAAGGAACCATCGATTATCTGTTCCACTGTGCTGCCTCCCAGAACATATCTGTAAACACCGGTATGATCAATATAAAAAAGGCTGTTATCCTCATCTCCCTTTAAGAACATAAGCGGAAAACTGCTGGTTGTTGTCCAGTTGACATCCTGCTCATCAGACTGGATCTGCTCTGTAAGCGCGCTGATATTGTCCAGTGGTTTTCCAGTATCCAGATCATATCCGTGAAGAGTCTGATCCTGAATGGTAAACAACATTTTTCCTGCTGTTCCGATAAAATCAACACGGATTCCTTCCTCATATCTTCTCACCAGACTTCCATCTGAAGGATTGATCTCTGCTACGCCATTGCCGGGATCTACGATAAGAACTGTCCCATTCTCTGTGAAACATGCCTGAAATGTATAGGAAGACTGAATCGTATCTCCGGTATCAACTTTCTGTACATTTCCATCAGGGGAAAGATAGAAAAATTCCATTTTCAGGTTGTCATACGCAGAATCCTCTTCCCCACTGTCGGCTGTTGTCTGTGCATTTTCATTGTCCCTGTCAGGAGACAGATCTGCCCCGACAAATATACTTCCATCCGCTGCTGCAGAGACAACGCTGATATATTCTCCCAGATTCTCCTTAAGCCCCAACAGTTCTTCCAGACTTTTTCCATTCGTCCAGGTTTCTCCATTATCTGCAGAATCTGCTGCATAATAACAGTTATCTGCTGTACTGTAATAAACCATGCGCAATGCACCTGAGTCGAGTACTTTGACATCTCTCAGAAACTGGCTGTTTTCAGGTACTGTAAGATCATTTTCCAGAAAACGTCCCATTGCTTTTGTGCTCTCATCTTTTGTTTTTTTACCATCTGAATTGTCGGTATTTACATTCACAAGATCTGCTGTATCTGCATTCCCTGCCTGATTGCTGCTTCCTGTTTTTCCTTTGCTTCCGGAATTTTTTCCATCTGCACCGCCACATCCGGCAAACAGGCTGCCGGTAAGTGCGATCACTCCGGCAACGGCGATTCCCTGTTTCCATCTTTTTATTTTTCTCATATCAGGATATACCTCCATGTTTTTATTTTCTTTCTGTCCCTCTCAGGATAAATGGATTATAACAGGCAAATCTCTAAACTTTCTCTAATTTTCCAGCCGATATCCAATTCCCCGGACGGTTTTCAGGTTCAGTGTACTTCTGACACTTTTTAATCTTCGCCTCAGAAAATGAATATAATTATCCAGATTTCCATCCTCCACCTCGCTGTCTGCTCCCCAGACACGGTTGAGGATTACCTCTCTCGGAAGTGTCTGACCAGCGTTTCGAAGCATCAGCTCCAGAAGTGCTCCTTCCCGTTTGGAAAGGGTACATTCCTTTCCGTTTCCTTCCAGTCTGCCGCTTTCGGGATCAAAAATAAGATCTCCGAGCGATAATACTGCCGTGTTCTCCCATCTTCCGGGTCTTCGAACCATGCACTGTATTCTTGCCAGAAGTTCTTCGAAGGCAAACGGCTTCACCATATAGTCATCTGCGCCGCCTTTCAGTCCGGTCAGTTTATCCTGTAATTCTCCCAGTGCAGTCAGCATGATCACCGGTGTGGAAACATGATTCTTTCTGGCTTCCTGCAAAACAGTGATGCCATCCATGGACGGGAGCATCCGGTCCAGGATCACCAGATCATGGCTTCGTTCTTTCATATAATAAAGCCCTTCTTCTCCGTCATCGCAGATATCTGTCTCATAGCCTTCTTTTTCGAGCTGAAATCTCATGCTCTCTGCCAGTTCCCTGTCATCCTCTATCAGTAAAATTTTCATCTGTTTTCATCCTCCTGATCTTTCATTATACATGAGTTTTCTCTAAATTGTCTCTATACTCGGTTACAGGAATTTTTTTAGAGATTATTTACAGGTTTTCATGATACAATTACCATACAATCTCATAAAGGAGTAAATATTTCATGTTTCACAGACTTCATATTCAAATGACTTTTTTCTCTGCTCTGATCATTGGCATCGTCATTTTTATTATGACAACTGCCTGTAATTTCATCGCAGAAAACAGCACACGCCAGAATGCGTGGAATGCCTTTCAGAACAACGCCATCTCCTGTATCTCTCATCTGGAAACGCAGAGTATCATCAGCAGTGACTGGATTTTGCAGGTAGAAAAAACTTATGATATTTCCATGGATATCAGAGACAACGGAAATTCTCTTTATCTGAAAAAACTACAGACGGATTCTCTGGATGAAACGATTTTCCGGAAGGCAGAAGAAATCTCTGCTGCTTCCTATGCACTTGATCTTTCCAATCCCGGTGCGGTCAGTAAACTGACAAAACGGATCTTTTTTCAGATGAAAGATTTCTATGTTTCCACTGCTCTGATCCCCAAGAGCCACGGAACCGTCAGTATGATCATCCTGTATTCCCTGGATTCTGTAAAACACAGGATTCTGTTACAGAGACTTGCATTCTCCGGCGCAGCTTTTCTGGCAATTCTGGCTCTGAGTATCTGTTCCTGGTTCTTTACCGGAAGAATGATCACTCCCCTGGAAAAAAGCAGGCAGGAACAGACCGAATTTATCGCTGCTGCCTCCCATGAGCTTCGCTCCCCTCTGGCAGTAATCCTGTCCGGAATCTCTGCCATGAAAAAGGCAGATCCGAAAGAACAGGAACATTTTCTTTCAGTCATAGAAAAAGAAGGGACGCGAATGTCCCTCCTGATAAATGATATGCTCTCTCTGTCAAATGCAGATAACCATTCCTGGAAAATGCATCCGGTTTTCTGTGAACTGGATACTTTACTTCTGGATACCTACGAAAAGTATGAACCCCTGATGCAGGACCACCATATGAAATTTTTCATTGAACTTCCGGAAAAGGAAATCCCTTCCTGTCCCTGTGACCCGGAAAGGATCAGTCAGGTGCTTGGAATCCTTCTTGACAATGCCATCAGTTATGTCCCCGAAAACGGGAAAATTATTCTTTCCCTTTCACAGACCAAAACGCACTTTCTTATCCGCGTCAAAGACAACGGACCCGGTATTCCGGATTCTGCCAAGACTTCTGTTTTCCGGCGTTTTTACCGGGCAGATTCTGCCAGAAATAACAGGCAGCATTTTGGTCTGGGACTGTGTATTGCGTATGAGATCATTTCACTTCATAAAGGAACAATCTCTGTACTGGATACCCCGGGCGGTGGTTCTACTTTTCAGATTTCTCTGCCGTTGGCATAACACAGTAATTTTCTGTAACATAAAAACCGGAACGAACATACGGCCTCCCCGCATATTCGTTCCGGTTTTCTAATATTCATTCCTCTGATGGATTCATAGGTCGAGTAGGTGCACCCCTTACGGTCGTACACCCCTCACAGAATTCCGGACGTGCGGCTTTCCCGCATCCGGCTCTTTGCGAAACGAATCGTTCACATTATCATTCGTATATATTGACATATATCCGGGGTCTTACCAGTGGATAGCTGTTATCCAGCATATTTAGAAATTCTACCCAATTATAGCTTTTCTTCTGGCTTCTCCGGTTCAGACAATAGAACAGGCTTCTCATGATGTTATATCGGAATGCCGTTATACTTTCTTAATGTTTATTTTTGACTTTCTCCCAAATTCGGGAAAACTTATATTTGTATCAGCTAAAATGTTGATACATAAAAAAAAGGGCAGTCAGTGTAAAAAAGTAAAATTTTATGTACTCTGGCAGCTATCTTTGTTATTTCTCCTGCTCCGGTAACATTTCTTTTTGCTTATTTTGCCCTAAATGCCCTTAATTCCCTGATTCATATTTATCTGTAACTGTTTATAATCTCTTTTTTTAATCCCTATCATATCTTTTGACTCCTAATTCTATCAAAATATGGTGTTTCAATTCATCTTTCTAGAAATGTACTTTGTCAACTTTTCCGTTAATATCGTTCGATATGCCCATTGTAATTATGAGCTTTTTCAAGAAGAACGAAAGATACTGCTGGAAAAGTGTATGACAGTTTTACAGCAGTATCTTTCTGGTATTCAAAAACAAGATACGAACGAATGGGAAAAACAGGTCAATCCGTATCATGTTGCCAATCTACAACGTATGACGGATATTGTCTTAGCTGAAATTAGCGGTACAGAACGACTTTTTAAAGCTACAACAAAATAGAATATATGGAAATAAGGCTTGCGGAGCATACTATATAGAGTATGACGCAAGCCTTTTGTCCCAACCTATAATCTCTGTCCAAATTTATAAATAATCATAAGAAACTAATTCTTCCATAGGAATACGTGTTTCTGAATGACGTTCTGAATCTTCTGCAATACCTTTTCCATAACCGATAGCCAAAATATTGATAGGCTCTAAATTATCCGGTAACTGAAATTCTTTCTTGATTACATCTGGTTTAAAAAAGCATACCCATACAGTTCCTAATCCTAATTCTGTCGCCTGCAACATCATATGATCTGTTAAGATAGAAGCATCTATATCTGTCGTCTGTTTATTATCGAAAGGTCTTGTCCATGCCTTTGAATGGTCTGCACAAACGATAATTGCCAGTGGAGCATTGTAAATATTTCCAGCTTTAGCAATGCTTTTTAATCGCTCTTTGTCCTGTACCACTAACAATTTAACCGGCTGTAAATTCGCCGCAGTTGGTGCAACATGAGCACAAGCAAGTATTTTTTTCTAACTTTTCTTTTTCAACTGGTTTATCTTCATATTTTCTAACAGAATATCTTTTCTTAGCAATATCTAATAATGACATATTAAAATCTCCTTAATTCTTGTATATTAGGTCAACCTATACTATAATTCTATCTGAAATAGTATTTTTGTACAAGAACGCACTATTTTGTAATATACTACCCAAAAAGGAAGTGAAGATATTATGGGAAATAATTGTTGTGGTTTTAGCTGTCCAGTTGAGGCAACCATTCAACTTATTGGTGGAAAATATAAAGCTGTTATTTTATGGCATTTAATGAACAAAACGTTACGGTACAATGAAATTCATAAACTAATTCCGAAAGCAACTGATAAAATGCTAGCTCAACAGCTTCGAGAGCTTGAAAAAGATGGACTTATTAACCGTAAGGTTTATCCAGTTGTTCCTCCAAAAACAGAGTATTCTTTAACAAAATTCGGGAAAACACTGACACCCATTCTTGATGAACTATGTAATTGGGGAGAACAATATTTGATTCAAAAATAAATGTCATGGTAAATAACTTTTTATAAATTATTTACCATGATATTCTTTTAGCATTTTTTACAAACTTATTCTACAATCTTCCAGTTATCGTCCTTATGAAGCACAAGCTCATACTGTGAGATTTGTGTCATTTTCGACTTGTTATCCAGATACTTTACGGGCACACTGACTTTGAGGTTGTCGCCATCTTTGGTAAAGACAGGGTTTACCAGTTCTGAAAATACATAGTCGCCGGATACAGGAGCAAGCACGAAACTGTCCAAGTCGTCCAACAGGTAATCTGGTAATTCTTCTAACTGCTCATAGATACGGTTCAGTTCCGAAATGGAGATATTATAATTCCAGTTATCCGGCAGGCTCAGCATCAGAGACAACACCCCCTTTGCCTTTAATGACAGACTCTTGTTTTTAAAATGATGGTTACTCATTACCGTATAATTTTTTGTTCGCTCCACACGAAAAATCTGTGACATTATCTCTCACTTCCTTTCTGCAAAAAGAAAAAGACGTAAGTCATATTTTTTATGACTCACGCCTGTTCTGAATTTCATTATTAAATTGAAAACCTTTATTCTTCTTTCCTCTGTTCCAACAGCTCTCTCGCATTTGCAATAGCAAGGGATAACTTCTGTTCTAAAAGTTCTTTTGGAGGCATTTTAGTCATATACTGTCCCACATGGATATTTCCATGATCCAATTGCATTAATTCTATGGTTTCCTGCGATTTTTCTGCACATAATATAAGAGCAACCGGACTTTCTTCACCTTCTACTCTTTCATTTTTTTCCAACCATCGCAAATACAGTTCAACTTGTCCTTTATCTTGCGGTTCAAATTCTCCAAGCTTTAACTCAACAAGAACCAGCCTTTTCAAACCTCTGTGATAAAACAATAAATCCATATAATAGTCTTTACCATCCAGCACAAAATGCTTCTGCCTTGCCAAAAACGCAAAATCCGATCCCATTTCCAAAATAAATTTTTCTAATTCCGCAAGAATGGCATTTTCCAAATCTTTTTCACTATAAGTATCACGTAAACCAAGAAAATCAAGCATGTATGGATCTCTGTAAAAAAGATCCAGACTCATTTTTCCATCATCCCGTAATTCGGCAATCTCATTTTTTATTGTTTCTTCTGGTTTCTTCGATATTGCAGTGCGTTCATAAAGCATAGATTTTTTTCTTTCACGCAATGTCCTCACTGACCAGTTCTCTTGCATACACATTGCAGCATAAAAGTCTCTCTTTAACTCGTCGTGTATTGGCAAAATCTCTACAAAATGTGACCAGGTCAATTGTTGCGACAGTGTCGCAACTTTTTCGAAGTCAGGAAATTCCTGATAAAATTTAATCATTCTCGAAATTGATGTTTTATCAAATCCAGAACCATACTCCTGTTCCAAACGTTTACTGACTTCTGCAACAACTTTTTTTCCATACTCAGGCTTATTATCTCCGGTGAACTCCGCACTAAGTCTTTTCCCAATTCCCCAGTTAAGTGAGATAATGGCATCGTTCACAACTTTCTTTACATCCGTTTTCTTTTCTCTGATCAATGCATTTATTTCATCGTAAATGTTATCAATATTATTTGCTACTATTATTTCTTTTTTCATTATTGATTCCCTTCTATAATTTAAAATACCAACTTGGCATTTCAAAATCGTACCAACAGGTTATTGTTATATTACCCTATTTTTCTCGTTCTGCCTACTGCAATTTTATATTCTCATACAACAATGAGGTCGCATTCCACAACCTCATCACATTCATTTAAACATAAATCAATTCTTTCAGGATAATCTCTTCTGCAATCGCTCTGTGCTGATTGGCAGCTCTGACCCATGCCATCTGATCTTTCTCTTTATCCGGCAAAGGCTCTTTTTCCTCTAACTGTTTCAGAATGACTTCTTCTCGTTCCCTGGCTGCCTTGTCCACTTCCAGCAGATGCTCACCAATCGTATCCTGCAAAAGCATCACCTGATACAGGGAATTACGATGGTTCTTCAGATAATCTCTGCGTAAGAATCCATACTTGCCAAGCTGCTCCATCTGATTACCTGATTTATAAGTAAGGTTCGGAATCAGATATCCATTCACATTTGTATAAGTCAGTTTCATGGACTCTTAGAAAAGAAGAACTAAAATCCGGCGAGATTACCAGAGATGAATATTTTGAATGGAAAATCAACTGGCCGCAGACTTGTGATGATTGCGGTAAACGGGAACCGTCAAAGCAGTGAAAAAATTCATACAAATAATCCAAAGACCGAAACTCACCATCATACTCTGAATTTCGGTCTTCTTAAACTCATTCGCAGTTGGTCTGTGCCTTCACAGTAACTACAAATATTGTACCTCATATAATTTCTACAAACGTCTTATAAAAATCATATATTTTTCCGTTTTCCTGTGCACAGAGCAAAAAGCGGCTGATGATTGCACCGGTACGGTACGATTCCTGAATATGTGATAAGTGTTCGTAGAGATTATTGGGAAAACCAGCTGTCACTTCTTCCCTCAGCAAAAAAGTTACATATCGATTTACCTTTTTTTGCCAAAGAATACCGGATTTTGGAAACAAGGAACTCATTTCCGCCGGTATAGTAAGCCCACGTTGTTCCTGTGGAAGTGTTTGCGTATGCTGTACTCGTGAATAAAGATATGGATTTTCAATATACTGACGCAGCTTGTCCCTTTCAAGTGACATGCTCCCAACACTTAAATCTTACGATTTTGAAGTGGGGGCTTCCTGCTCGATTGCCTTTTAAGGCAAAGCTAAAACAGGCTATCCCCACGTGTCCCGCGGTTTTGTTTTTTATGTTCATACGGTTACGGATTTTTTTCTTGCGCCGTCAGGCACATTCTTTATAAATCCTTTTTCCTTCTTCTCGGATATTGACTGCTGCATTCACATCCCGATCCATCCTGTTTCCACATTCACAGACATACATTCTGTCCGACAATGCCAGTTCCTTTTTCTTATGTCCACATACACTGCAAATCTTGCTCGATGCAAAATAACGTTCTACCTTTATAAGATGTTTTCCGCGCTCTTCCAGTTTGTATCCCGGCATGGACAGAAACTGCCCATACCCGTTATCCTGCACGCCTTTCCCAAGATGCAGCCCTCCGGACATTCCCTGCAGATTCAGATCTTCCACGCATACTGCATCATATCTTTCAGCAAGCTCCCTGCTGAGCTTATGCTGGAAATCTTTTCTCTGGTTCTTTATCTTTTCATGAAATAAAGCTACCTTTTTCTTCTGTTTCTGATAGTTCCGGCTTCCTTTTTCACAGTGGGAAAGCTTTCTCTGTTCCCTTGCAAGTTTTTTCTCTGCTTTTCTGTAAAACATAGGGTACCCGGCTTTTTCTCCTGTAGAAAATACACACATTCCCTGCATGGCAAAATCGATCCCGAGAAATCTCTCTGCCCGTCTTTTTTCCACTGTTTGGCTCTCACAGCAGAACAAAAGACTTGCATAATATTTCTCGGATGACTCACGGCTTATCGTTACCGATTTCAGTTTCCAGTCTGACGGGATCTGGCGGTGAAGTTTTATTTTTACGGCAGACATCTTTGGAAGCTTCAAATGGGTATCCTGCAAAAGGATATTCCCATTTACTGCATTGGTCGTATAAGAAATTCCTGAATGTTTTCTTGATTTATAGCGGGGAAATCCGCAGGATGGTTCCCGGAAAAACTTCCGGAACGCACTTTCCAGATGCAGCTGCGCATTCGCCAGGGCAAGGGAGTCCACCTCCTTCAGCCAGGGATATTCCTTCTTATATCCGGCCGGTGTGTTCCTGAGCATCTTTTTTTCTTTCTGGTAATAGCTGATCTTGTCCGCAAGCATCTGGTTATAGATAAAGCGGCTGCAGCCGATTGTTTTCTCTATCTGAATTCTCTGCTCTTTATCTGGATAGATCCTTATTTTTATGGCGCAGTTCATTTTTCTCACCCTGGCTTTCTATATACTGCCGTATCGTTTCAATCGGCGCCCCGCCTGCACTGAGCAGACAGGAGCTTCAGCAGTCTGTGGTTGGCACTTTTACAGGCATTGATGAATTTACGGCGTTCCGTCTTTGGCTGCGCGCAGAACATCACATGAACATGGTCTGTATCGTGATTCCATTCTTCCAGTACGATCCCGTATCCGGGTGCGATATACTCAAAGATCTCTTTTGCTCTTTCGGATATTTCGTCATTCAGTACTTTTCTTCTGTATTTTATAACCAAGGTGATAATATAGCAGAAATACTGAATTGGAATTATGGTCTGATTCTATTGTATTTATCACTCTTTTTCTTATATCGACTGATATGTATTTACGAACTAATTGTTCTTTTTCAGTATACTATATCAGGGGATAGAGAACAAGTGTTTCTTTGGTACTATAAGGACTTTTTTGAGCAGATATGCTCAGATGTGCAATTCATCCCACCACCTGAAGGACGCCACTGAAAAACTGTTTTTTCATACTATATACAGTGTCTCAAAGTTGATTGATGTACTTTATTTTTTGTTAATTTATACGCAAAAAGGACTTTTTCAGTGGCCTTCCTTACGATAGATATCCATGCAAATTTGATAACGTTATTTTCAGCTTTGGCTACTTTCATGTCTCTTTCAATTTTATTAAGCAATGTCGCATCTCCTTTCAATAATTCGTCCAGGCTTAAATCATATAATTCACTCATTCTTATAATGCTTACAATATCAGGTAGTGATTTCCCATTTTCCCAGTTAGAAATAGTCTGCCTGGAAACATTGAGGTCTTCAGCAACCTGTTCCCGTGTAAGTTTCTTTATAGTACGAGCATTTTTAATTTTATCAGCTATCATAATTCTGTATACCTCCTTTCTTCCATGAGATTACAGCAAACGTAGTAGTAACGTCTATCAAAAGGCTTTTACATATTAGATAAAATCATGTAAAATTTCTTTTACATAGCTTAATTGCAGTCTATTTAGCTTGTTTCTTGACTACTCATGAAAAATATTTTTACTTTCGCCCCACCTGTATTTTCAGAATTTGAAAGTTTAATCCCTCCGCCATATTTTTCAGCCACAGTTTTTGCAAAAAATAGCCCAATCCCATAATGGGCTTCTCCATTTCTACTTGTGTCATCCATAAAAAACTGCTCTGTGCCATGCAATAATGCTTCTTTTGTAAATCCTGATCCACTATCCTCCACAATGAATGTCAGCCGACCATCATGCTCCTTTGCACCAATATAAATGATTCCATTTTCTTTTGTATGCTCCACTGCATTCTGAATCACATTCATTACTGCCCGAAACATTTGATCATAGACAATCATTACCTTTTTATCACTTTGCTTTGCCTTCCAATCTATTTTCTGGTGATAGATTTCTGCCAGCCCAAGTGCCTGCTCCTTTATATCTGTAAAAAAATCTTCTAACATCACCGTTGTATAGGTAACATCACTGCAATTCCATGATTTTGTGACATCTATCAACTGCTGGACATAACTTTGTATCTGTGTTGTACCGTTTAAAACATAGGTAATATTATTTTTCTGTTCCGTGGTCAGTTCAGTCTCTGAAAGTAGTTCTGCATTTCCCCTTACAATCGTAAGAGGTGTTTTAATATCATGCGCCAAAGCAGACATCTGCTGGTTCTTTTCCTGCTCTGTTTTCCATTGCTTTTCTAAGGATTCCCGCAATGCATCTCGCATATCATCGATTGCCGATAAACAGTCATCAAACTCTTTGATACCGGAACCAGATGTCTCATACTCCAGGTTCTGATTCTTTATTTGATCGATGGCATCTAACACAGGCTGCATCTGCTTTTTGATTCTTTTTCCAAAACGTATGGACGGAATGATGATAATCGCTATCGCTCCAATCACAGCCATAATACTCATCACATTCTGAGGTCCTATAAAATGCTCCCTCAAAAAAGCCGAATGATACTGAGGTGTCAGGCGATATTGCAATACAACATATTCATTTTCCCTTGAAATTACTTTATAAAAATATTTCCCGGATGCGGTTCCATACTTTGCAACATTCCATGCTATCTGTTCGTATTGTTCTGGGAGATTTCCACCTATTTCCTCTCCCTTCTCTGAAAAAATGACATAATTACAAAGTGCAGGAATCATCTCAGCAGTCACTTTATCTGCATGCAAAATCGTATCATATGCTTCATTAATCTTTTGCTCTGCATAATTTGCCGGATAAATACAGCCCACACTAATCAAAAGGTACAGCAGCAGATAAGCAACAATCACCAAACCAACTAATGATCCAAGCATG
>ENA-OQDC01000885-OQDC01000885.1-human-gut-metagenome-genome-assembly--contig:-NODE-885-length-18027-cov-4.955251_pt1 | contig 18027 bp, 34 predicted proteins | sample MGYA00242770_ERZ504601 | MGnify/ENA primary metagenome ERZ504601 (study PRJEB26092, sample SAMD00036305) | human gut metagenome | host: Homo sapiens | study: EMG produced TPA metagenomics assembly of...
ACTGCACTATGACACCTGTATCTTCCTATATATGTGCTTTTATGGGTTTCTAAATATTTTTCAATACATTTTCTTGCCATCATTTTTTCTCCTTTATATTCTTATTTTACCATTTTTGATTATTGATGAAAACAAAAAAAGGAAATCAATCAATGAGTTTCCTTTAGTTATCATCTTTATAAAAGTTTCTAATTATATCGGATTATAAGAACTATAATCTATTTCCTGGGAAATATAGCAAATATTGTTTTATTTATAAAAAACTTCATGCAAATATAGTCCTTGTGGTTTAGCTTTAAATAAACACTTTTTTTGTCCTTTACTTTCTATTAACTCTTCTAAAAATTCTTTAGTAATTCTGTGTGCCCCTACTTGAATCAAGCCACCAACTAAATGTCTTACCATATATCTTCTAAATCCATTACCTACAAGCTTAAAAGTAACAATACCTTGATTATTTTCAATTTCAATTTGATAAAGTGTTCTAATTGTATTGCCATATTGATCAACAGCACAAAAAGGATGCAAAAGTCGTGTTCACCAAATAAAAAATTTTTGCAGCATTCCTCATTGCTTCTATATCTAATTCTTTTCCATATTGATAAATATAATTTGTTTCGAAATGGAGAATAATCATTCATACTTAACATATAATGATATTCTTTCTTAGTAGCAGAATAACGACTATGAAAATTTTCATCAACTAAGAAACTATCAATAATATAAATATCATTATGGTAAAAAGTGATTAATAGCCCTTTTCCATTGTTTTTCAGGCATTTCCCTTAAAGTATCAAAGTGAAAGACTTGTCTTCTACCATGAACTTTAGCGTCTGTTCGACCACTTGCATGAATAACAATACTTTCATCTTTACAGATATTTTTTATAGCTTTTTGAATTTCACCTTGAACTGTTCTAAATTGATTTTGAACTTGAAATCCGTGAAATTTACTACCATCATAACTTACAATACATTTTATTCTATTCATTACATAAAACTCATTATAATCACACCACAACATACACCTAATGTTATTAACATTGATAACGTATCTAAATGTGTCCATGTTAAAACTTTGTATTTTGTACGTGTTGCTTCTGGATTATAATTTCTACTTTCCATAGCGTTAGCAAGTTCTTCTGCCCTTTGAAAGGCAGAAATAAATAAAGGAATAATTAATGAAATAATTGATTTTATTTTTTCCATGAAAGATCCCTCATTAAAATCCGCACCTCTACTAGCCTGTGCTTTCATAATTCTTTTCGCTTCATCTAATAAATCAGGTATAAATCTTAATGCAATTGAAATCATCATAGCAAGTTCATGCACTGGAAAATGAAATCTTTTTAATGGATTTAATAAACTTTCAATAGCTAGTGTTAATTCTAAAGGCTTCGTTGTAGAAGTCATTAATGTTGTTAAAGTAATAATCAATACAAGCCTTATAAAAATATAAGCAGTTTGTAATAAAGCACCTGAGTAGATACTAATACTTCCTATTTTTATTATAACATCACCTGTTTTCATTAAAAATATATTAAAAATCATCAAAAACAACATCATAAAGACCATCGGTTTTATTGCTTTTAAAATATGAGAAAGTTTAATTTTAGAAACTAACGAACATAATAAAACATAAATTGCTAAGAAACCGTATCCTATAAATCCCGCATCAAAAAAAACAGAAATTAAAAATATGAAAACAGCACATATTTTTAATCGTGGATCTAAACGATGAATTATTGAATTCCCCGGTATATATTTACCAAAAGTCATATTATCCATGAAGTTCACCACCAATCACTTCAACTAAAGCATCAATATCATTGATAGATGTATCTATATGATAGCCTTTTAGATTTAACTGAATAATAAGATTTGTGATTAAAGGTAAATCTATTCCTAAATTTAATAAATAATCACTATCTAGAAAATATCTTTTACTTTCCCAGCTTTTTCAACTTGTCCGTCATTCATTACAACAACATTGTCGCAATATTCTAAAAACATGGTTCATATCATGAGTTACTAAAACTACTGTTTTACCCATTTCATGAATTTTTTTAAATAAATCCATCATTTCTTTAATCCCTGATGGATCTAATCCAGCTGTTGGTTCATCTAAAACAAGAATATCTGGATCCATAGCAAGTATTCCAGCAATCGCTACCCTACGTTTTTTGACCACCTGATAAATCAAATGGGGACTTTTCTAAATAAGTTTGATCTAAACCTACCATTTCAAGAGATTTTTTAGCTATTTCTTTAGCACGATTTTCGTCAATTCCAAAATTCATTGGACCAAACATAATATCTCTTTCGATTGTTTCTTCAAACAATTGATATTCTGGAAATTGAAAAACAAGACCTGATTTTTTTCTAAGACTTTTTAAATTTTGAGGCTTATTATTTTGTGAAATAATATAATCATCTATTTTTATTTCTCCACTTGTTGGTAATAATAAAGCATTTATATGTTGGATAAGTGTCGATTTTCCACTACCTGTTTGTCCAATGATAGCTGTAAATGAACCCTTTTCTATTTTTAAATTCACATTTTTAAGTGCATAATATTCAAAAGGCGTATTATATCCATATATATGATCTAAACTTTTGCATGTAATTGACATAGTTGTTTCTCCAATTCTTCTACATCTAATGTATCTTTAATTTGATAACCTTTTTTTTGTAATTTTCTAGCAATTTTTAATGAAAAGGAATATCTAATTTTAATTCTTTTAATAATTTTTCATTTGTTAATATTTTTTGAGGTTTGTCGCAATCTACAATCTCTCCTTTATTTAAAAGAATAACTCGGTCAGCATTTTTTGCTTCTTCAATATCATGCGTTATTGAAATGATTGTCATATTATTTTGTTTCTTTAACTCTCTTACTAATTCATTTATTTCTTTTCTACCTCGTGGGTCCAACATACTTGTTGCTTCATCTAAAATAATGATAGATGGACTCATCGCTAAAATACCTGCAATCGCAACTCTTTGTTTTTGACCACCTGACAATTTAGTTGGTTCATGATCCAAAAAATTCTCCATTCTAACTACTTTAGAATACCTATTAATAAGTTCATCCATTTGTTCTCTTGGTACACAAATATTTTCCAGTCCAAAAGCTATATCATCTCTAACAGTAGCACCAATAAATTGATTATCTGGATTTTGAAAAATAATTCCAACTTTTTCTCTTATTTTATATAAATTTTCTAAATTTAATTGATAATCATCGATATAAATTTCACCAGATTTTTTTTCTAATAATCCTATAAGTAATTTAGCAATTGTACTTTTACCACTACCATTATGTCCTAAAATAGCTACATATTCACCTTTATGGATTTGAAAAGAAATATTGCTTATTGTTTGTAATCCAGGTTCGTATTCAAAACATAAATTTTCTACCTTAATTATTTCTTCCATTGTCTTCTCCTCATGAATGTGTTTAGTTCATTCTATAATTTATAAAGAAACAAGTCAAATAAAAAAGGACTGAATTTCTTCAGTCCAACATCATTATTTAGTTAATGATAAGATTGCCATTGGTGCATTATCACCTTTACGGTTATATGTTTTTAAGATAGTAGTATATCCACCATTAACATCTTTGAATTTAGGTGCAACGTCATCAAATAAGATTTGAACAGCTGTTTTTCCAGTTGCTTCATCAACAACTTTGTGCATATCTGCAGCAGCTTGTCTTCTTGCATGTAAGTCTCCACGTTTACCTAAAGTAATTAATTCATCAACAACACTACGAACTTCTTTAGCTCTTGTTACAGTTGTTTCAACTTTTCCGTATACAATAACTTCAGTAGCTAAACTACGTAACATAGATTTTCTAATATCTGAAGTGCGTCCTAATTTTCTATTTTTAGCCATGAGATTAACGCTCCTTTTCGAGTATTCTGAATTAATCGATAGGTTTAAATCCTAAACCTAATTCAATTAATTTTTCTTTAACTTCTTTTAATGATTTTTTACCTAAGTTTCTTACTTTAATCATGTCATCTTCTGATTTAGAAGCAAGATCTTGAACTGTTTGAATACCAGCTCTCTTTAAACAGTTATATGAACGAACAGATAAATCTAATTCTTCGATAGTCATATCTAATACTTTATTTGTAGTATCACTTTGAGTTTCAGACATAACTTCCATATTCATAGCTATATCAGTTAATTCAACAAACATATTTAAATGTTCAACTAAAATTTTTGCTGCTAATGAAATAGCTTCAAATGGTTTTAGTGAACCATTAGTTTCAACTTCTAATACTAATTGATCATACTTAGCACTTTCTCCAACACGAGTTGGTTCTACAGAGTAAGCAACTTTTTCAATTGGTGAAAAGATTGAATCTGTTGGAATAACACCAAGAGTGTTAATATTTACTTTATTTTGATCAGCAGATACATATCCACGATCTTTTTTAGCAAATAATTCCATATATAAGTGACCACCTTCTGCAACATGTGCAATTACCATGTCATTTGAAATCATTTTGACTTCAGCTGGACATTGAATATCAGCACCAGTTACAGTAGCAGGACCTTTTACATCAATAATCATTGTAGCAGTGTCTTCACTGTCTACATCAAAAACTAATTTCTTAATATTTAAAATCATTGCTGTGACATCTTCAACGACACCATCAATTGCGGAAAATTCATGGATTGCTCCTTGAACTTTGATTGCATAAACAGCAGAACCAGGTAAAGAAGAAAGTAAAACTCTTCTTAAGGCATTACCTAAAGTAATACCGAATCCTCTTTCTAATGGTTCAATGACGAACTTACCATAATTTTCAGTTTCGTCATAATGATCTATATTAAAGTTTGCTTTTTCGAATTTATGCATATGTTCCCTCCTCTATAGGAATGTTTTGTATTCTAATTTACTACAATAATACTATCCACGAGGACGTTTTGGTGGACGACAACCGTTATGTGGAATTGGTGTTACATCATTAATTGAAGTAACTTCTAATCCAGCAGCTTGTAAAGCTCTAACTGCTGCTTCACGTCCTGGTCCTGGACCTTTTACATTTACATCTACAGTTTTTACTCCATGTTCCATAGAAGCTTTAGCTGCAGCTTCTGATGCCATTTGTGCAGCAAATGGTGTTGATTTTCTTGATCCTTTGAAACCTAATGCTCCAGCACTTGACCAAGTTAATACGTTACCATGTTCATCAGTAATTGTTACAATAGTATTATTGAAAGTAGAATGAACGTGTGCAACACCTTTTGCAATATTTTTTCTTACACGTTTTTTACCACGTGTTTGTTTTACTCTAGCCATTTCCTTTCAACCTCCTATTATTTTTTCTTTCCTGCGATTGGTCTAGCTTTACCCTTACGAGTTCTAGCATTAGTTTTAGTTTTTTGACCACGAACAGGAAGTCCTTTACGGTGACGCATACCTCTGTAACTTCCGATTTCCATTAAACGTTTGATGTTTAATTGAACTTCTCTACGTAAGTCACCTTCAACTTTAATTTTTTCAACTTCTTTTCTGATTTTTGTAACTTCTTCTTCAGTTAAATCTTTAACTCTTACATCTTCACTGATACCAGTAGCTTTTAAGATTTCTTTAGCTGTAGATTTACCGATACCATATACATAAGTTAATGAGATAACAACACGTTTATCACGTGGGATATCTACACCTGCAATACGAGCCATTTTGTTTCCTCCTAAATACTAACCTTGTCTTTGTTTATGTTTTGGGTTTTCGCAAATAATCATTACGCGCCCTTTTCTTTTAATTACTCTGCATTTATCACACATTGGTTTTACAGATGGTCTTACCTTCATCCTGTCTACCTCCTTTTGGAAGATTTTTTATTTATGTCTAAATGTAATTCGCCCACGTGTTAAATCATATGGAGATATTTCAACGGTAACTCTATCCCCCGGTAAAATGCGAATGTAGTGCATACGGATTTTACCAGAAACGTGGGCAAGAATTTCCACTCCATTTTCTAAAGCTACTTTAAACATTGCATTTGGTAATGTTTCTAAAACAGTAGCTTCTACTTCAATAACGTCATCTTTTTTGCCATCGTTCTTCAACTCCTTTATTAAAGTTTTGTAAGAATTCTATAACCGTCATCAGTAATGACGATTGTATGTTCATAATGAGCAGCTAACGAATGATCCTTTGTAATAACAGTCCACCCATCATCAAGAGTAACTGTTTCTTTTGCTCCTAAATGTGCCATTGGTTCAATAGCCAAACACATACCTTTTTTTAATCTAGGACCTCTCCCAGGAGCTCCGTAATTAGGAACAGCGGGATCTTCGTGAACGTTTGTTCCAATCCCATGACCAGTATAATCACGAGGAGTAGTACACCCGTTTTTAGTAAGATATTCTTCAATTGCATGTGAAATATCAGAAAGTCTAACTCCTGGTTTTACTTGTTCTAATCCAGCAAATAAAGCACCTTCACAAACATTCATAAGTCTTTTTGTTTCGTTGCTTACATTTCCTACTGCATAAGTCCAAGCACTGTCACCATGATATCCTTTGTAACATGCTCCAACATCAACTGAAATAATATCTCCATCTTTTAGCTTTCTATTACTAGGTATTCCATGTACTACAACTTCATTAATTGAAGTACATACACTATTTGGAAAACCATAAAGATGTAGAAAGGAAGGTGTTGCACCATGTTCCCTAATTATTTTATCACAAATTTGATCAATTTCGTTAGTAGTTATTCCCGGTACAATAACTTCTTTCAATTTTTCATGAACTAAAGCAACAATTCTACCTGCTTCAGTCATTAATTCAATTTCTCTATCATCTTTAGTAATTATCATTAATAAACCTCCAGGCTTTCATCGATATCATAAAGACGTTAAACATAACTTCTTAACTTTGATAACTGCTTCTTCAAAATTAATTTATTTCTTTAGATATTTATGAATCCATAAAAGAAATCATTATTATTTACGAATATAACCATGATATTCTTTTCTAGTAATATATGTTTTGATTTGTTTTACTGTTTCAAGTGCAACTCCTGTAACGATAATCAAACCAGTACCACCAAGTGATAGGCTTGCATTTTCAGTTTGTGTCCAAATAATTGGAGTAATAATTGGAATTGCAGCAATAATACATAAAGTAAGTGAACCAGCAACAGTTACTTGATTAAGAACTCTTTTAATGTAGTTCTTAGTTTCAATACCAGTTCTTACACCAGGTATTGATCCACCATTTTTTCTTCAAATCATCACTAATTTTTTCAGCATCAATTTTGTAAGTTTGAATAAAAGAAAGTAAATTCCTATAATCATTAAATATATAAACAAAACCAACAGTTCTTGATAATTAAATATAGTATTTATCATCTTAGTTGTACTAGATGCTTTCATGAAACTTACTATTGTTCTTGGTGCTGCTAGTACTGAAGAAGCAAAGATTACTGGTAAAACACCTGAACTATTAATTTTAATAGGCATATGTGTTTGTTCCCTAGCTCTCATTGTTACACTTGTACTAGATGCATAATTGACTGGGATTTTTCTTATTGCGCCTTCAGTAAATACTACAAAGACTACAATTGAAAGATAAACCACAACAAATAATACATACCAAGCAATATCTAACCACATTCCACTATCATAAGTGACGAGGTTATTATAAGTTGTTAAGAATGCATTTGGTAAGTTTGAAACAATTCCTGTAAAGATTAGTAATGAAACACCATTACCAATTCCTTTTTGAGTAATTTGATCACCTAACCAAATAGCTAACATACTTCCAGCCATCATAATGAGCACTACATAAATATATGACCAGATTGAAGTATCAACTAATATATTATAACTTGTATCAAAGGCATAAGTTAAAACTCCACCTTGTAACGCAGCTAATAATAAAGTTAATACACGAGTAACACGGTCTTTTTTCTTCTTACCTGTGTTACCTTCTTTACGCCAGCGTGTTAACGCTGGAATAACATCCATCGATAATAATTCAATTATAATAGATGATGTAATGTATGGTGAAACACCTAAAGCGAAAAGAGAAAATCTTTCCAAGGTACCTCCACCAAGTAAATTCATGATTCCGAAAATTCCATTTGTAGCATCACTACTACTTAATGAACCTACATTAACACCTGGAATTGTAATTCCTGCACCTAAACGGTACACGAATAAAATTCCAAGTGTGAAAATGACTTTTCGACGAAGTTCGCCCTTTTTGAATACATTCTTCAAAAAAGTTAACATCTTAAATCACCTCAGTTTTTCCACCTGCAGCTTCAATTGCGGCAACAGCTGATTTAGAGAATTTAGCAGCTTGAACAGTTAATTTCTTTTCAATAGCTCCATTTCCTAATACTTTAACACCATCTAATTCTTTTTTGATGATTCCTGCTTCTTTTAACGCAGCAGCATTAACTGTTGCACCATCTTCAAATTTATTTAAAGTTTCAAGATTTACGATAGCATATTCTTTACGAGTATAGTTTGTAAATCCTCTTTTAGGTAAACGCATGAATAATGGAGTTTGTCCACCTTCGAATCCTGGTTTTTTACCTCCACCAGATCTAGCTCCTTGACCTTTTTGACCTCTACCTGCTGTTTTACCATTTCCTGAACTTGTACCACGTCCAACACGTTTTCTTGCTTTACGAGCACCTTCAGTATATTGTAATTCGTGAAGTTTCATTGTTACACCTCCTATTATTTTTCTTCAACTGTTACTAGGTGTCCAACTACTCTAATCATACCTTGAGTAGTAGGGTTATTTTCTAATTCAACAGTTTTATTAATTTTAGTTAAACCTAAAGCTTTAAGAGTCTTTCTTTGATTTGGTAAGCAACCAATTGGACTCTTTTTAAGTGTAATACTTACTTTTGCCATTTTGTTTGCCTCCTATCCAAAAATTTCATCAACAGTTTTTTCTCTTAATTCAGCAACTTCATTAACTGTTTTTAATGAAGCTAATCCTTGCATTGTTGCTCTTACCATGTTGATTGGTGTTCTAGAACCAATACATTTAGATAAGATATCACGGTAACCAGCTAATTCGACAACAGCACGAACTGGTCCACCAGCGATGATTCCAGTACCTTGAGATGCTGGTTTAATAAATACATTTCCTGATCCGTAAACACCGTTTACTTCATGAGGAATAGTACCATGTACAGAAGGTACTTTGATAACATTACGTTTAGCATTTTCACATGCTTTTCTGATTGCATCAGGTACTTCGTTAGCTTTACCAGTACCAAATCCAACTCTACCTTTTCTATCTCCAATAACAACTAAAGCAGCAAAACGCATTCTACGTCCACCTTTTACTACTTTTGTTACACGGTTAATAGTAACAACACGTTCTTCAAATTCTTTTTCTTCTCTTCTTGGTGCTCTTCTTTGACCATTTCTTCTTGGTTTTCTTTCACCATTGTTAGTTCTTGGTTTACGTTGTTCCATATTGACCTCCTTCTAGAATTCTAATCCAGCTTCTCTAGCAGCTTCTGCTAATGCTTTTACACGACCATGATAAATATATCCACCACGATCAAATACTACATTTTTAATTTCTTTTGCAATTGCTCTTTCTGCAATTTCTTTACCTACTGCAGTTGCAGCAGCAATGTTTCCACCGTTTTCTAATTTCATTTCAACGCTTGATGCGCTAACTAATGTAACACCATTGACATCATCAATAATTTGAGCGTGAATATGAGCATTTGAACGGAAAACATTTAAACGTGGACATTCTGGAGTTCCACTAATTTTTCTACGAACTCTAGCATGACGTTTTAAACGTACATCATTACGAGATTGTAATTTAGCCATAAAGATAGCTCCTTTCTTACTCTTAGACTACTTCTTACCAGCAGTTTTTCCTTCTTTTCTGATGATTCTTTCATCACTATATTTGATACCTTTTCCTTTATAAGGTTCAGGTTTTTTCTTAGATCTAATTAATGCAGCCATTTGACCAACACGTTCTTTATCAATTCCAGAAACTACGATAGTATTTGGGTTTGGAGTTTCAACTTTAACTCCTTCTTCAGCTTCAATTTCAACTTGATGTGAGAAACCGATATTTAATACTAATGTATTTCCTTTCATTTGACCACGGTATCCAATACCAACGATTTCTAATGTTTTAGAATATCCATTATGAACACCTTCGATCATGTTAGCAAGTAAAGCTCTTGTTGTACCATGTAATTGTTTTACATGTTTTTCTTCACTACTTCTTACTACAGTAATTTCATTACCTTCTTGTTTGAATGAAATTACTGGAGAAAATTGTTTCACTAAAGTCCCTTTTGATCCAGTAACTGTTACTGTGTTATCATCAGCGATTTCAACAGTTACTCCTTCAGGTACAGTGATAATTTTATTACCGATACGAGACATCAGTTATACCTCCTGTATAAATTTTTTTATTACCAGATATATGCTAATACTTCTCCACCAACTTGTTTAGCTCTAGCTTCTTTATCAGTCATTAAACCTTGTGAAGTTGATAGAATAACAATACCTAAACCATTTAATACTCTAGGAATTTCGTTTACTTTTGCATATACACGTAACCCTGGTTTAGAAATTCTTTTTAAATCAGTGATTACTTTATCTTTTCCTCTATATTTTAAAGTGATAATAATGTTTGATTCAGCACCTTCGCCTTCAACTTTATACCCTTTAATGAACCCTTCAATTTTTTAAGATTTCAGCGATTCCAACTTTTAATGTTGAAGTAGGAATACTTACTTCTTCTTTTAACGTATTATTTGCGTTACGGATTCTTGTTAACATATCTGCAATTGGATCTGTCATTACCATTTGCGTGTCCTCCTTCCAATACGGATTATTTTATCATTACCAACTTGCTTTTTTTACACCAGGAATTTCACCTTTATAAGCTAATTCGCGGAAGCAAATTCTGCAAAGTTTGAACTTTCTAATTACTGAATGTGGTCTACCACAACGTTCACAACGTGTGTATTCACGTACTTTATATTTTTGAGGACGTTGTTGTTTCACTTTCATTGATGTTTTAGCCATTTATTAAGTCCTCCTTATTTATGGAAAGGCATTCCTAATTGAGCTAATAACTCATGACCTTCTTCATCAGTTTTAGCTGTTGTTACGAATACGATATCCATTCCTCTTAATTTGTTTACTTTATCAAAATCAATTTCAGGGAAGATTAATTGTTCTTTAACACCTAAAGTATAATTTCCTCTTCCATCGAATGAGTTATTTGATACACCTCTAAAGTCTCTTACACGAGGTAAAGATACATTTACTAATTTATCTAAAAATTCATACATTCTTTCACCACGTAAAGTGACTTTACAACCGATTGCTTGACCTTCTCTTAATTTGAAACCAGCAATTGATTTTTTAGCTCTAGTGACAACTGGTTTTTGACCAGTAATTAATGTTAATTCATTAACTGCATCATCTAATAATTTTGAATTAGATACTGCATCACCAACACCAATATTTAATACGATTTTTTCGATTTTTGGTGCTTGCATTTTAGAAGAATAATTGAATTTTTCCATTAACGATTTAACTACTTCGTTTTCATAACGTTCTTGTAAACGATTCATTTGCTATCTCCTTTCAATTATTTCTTTTTCTTAGAATCAACTTCTGCACCTGTTTTTTTGTTAACACGTACTTTAGTTTTCTTTCCATTTTCATCTACAGATACTTTATATCCTAATTTAACTGCAGATTTTGATTTTGAATCATAGAATGCAACATTAGAAACATGAATTGGAGCTTCTTTGTTAACGATTCCACCTTCAGGATCAGCTTGTGAAGGTTTAACATGTTTTGTTACCATGTTTACTCCTTCAACGATTACTCTTTCTTCTTTAGCAAGAACTTGTAACACTTCACCTGTCTTACCTTTATCTTTACCTGCGATAACTACAACAGTATCACCAACACGGATTTTCATGTGCCACGCCTCCTTATAATACTTCTGGAGCTAATGATACGATTTTCATGAAATCAGCATCTCTTAACTCTCTTGCAACTGGTCCAAAGATACGAGTCCCTCTTGGAGACTTGTCATCTTTGATAATAACACAAGCGTTATCATCAAATTTGATGTAAGATCCGTTTTCACGTCCTACAGCATATTTAGTTCTAACGATAACAGCTTTTACTACTTCACCTTTTTTAACAGTACCATTTGGAGCTGCTTGTTTAACTGTTGCTACAACAACATCTCCAATACTACTTGTTTTTCTATTTGACCCACCTAAGTTACGAATTACTAATACTTCTTTAGCACCAGTATTATCAGCAACTTTAAGTCTACTTTCGTTTTGAATCATTCCGGTTACCTCCTTTTAGAGTTTATTAAACTGTTTCTGCTTTTTTTACGATTTCTACTAAACGGAAACGTTTTGTAGCAGATAATGGTCTTGTTGACATGATTTTAACTGTATCTCCAACTTGAGCAGTGTTATTTTCATCATGTGCATGAAATTTTGTAGATGATTTCATACGTTTACCATATAACTTATGTTTTACATGTGTTTCAACTAGCACTGTAATAGTTTTATCCATTTTAGTAGATACAACTGTACCAGTATAAACTTTACGATTATTTCTTTCCATTTGTATCTCCTCCTATTGGTTTAATTCTCTTTCTCTAATCACTGTTTTAATACGAGCGATTGTTTTACGAACTTGTCTAATACGTGCAGTGTTTTCTAATTGTCCTGTAGCTTGTTGGAATCTTAATCCAAAAAGCTCTTTTTTGTATTCTTCAACTTTAGCTAATAAAGCTTCAGTATCTAATTCTCTAATTTCTTGCGCTGTCATAACTATTCACCCTTTCCAATGATTTTACATTTAATAGGTAATTTATGAGATGCAAGTCTTAAAGCTTCTCTTAATGTAGCTTCATCTAAACCAGCAACTTCAAATAATACTCTACCAGTTTTAACTACTGCTACCCATTCTTCTGGAGAACCTTTACCTGATCCCATACGTACTTCTAATGGTTTTTTAGTTTTAGCTAAATGAGGGAAAATTCTAATCCATACTTTACCACCACGGTTCATATAACGGTTGATGGCAATACGTGCTGCTTCAATTTGACGAGAAGTAATCCAAGCACCTTCAGTTGCTACTAAACCAAATTCACCAAATGATACTTTGTCTCCACCTTTAGTTCTACCTTCGTAGCTAACACGGTGAGGTCTTCTGTATTTTGTTCTTTTAGGCATCAACATGATTATTTATCCCCTTTCTTTTTTTCAGGAAGGATTTCTCCCTTACAAATCCAAACTTTAACTCCTAATTTACCATAAGTTGTATCTGCTTCTGCAGTCGCATAATCGATATCAGCTCTTAAAGTATGAAGAGGGACATTCCCTTCAGAGTAACCTTCAGCACGAGCCATATCAGCTCCACCTAAACGTCCTGAAACATTAGTTTTAATTCCTTTAGCTCCAGCTCTCATTGCTCTTTGAATAGCACGTTTTTGAACAGTTCTAAAAGATGCACGATTTTCTAATTGTTCTGCAATATTGTTTGCTACTAATTGAGCAACAACATCTGGATTTTTAATTTCAACAATGTTAATGAAAACTTGTTTACTACTTACTAATTTAGATACTTCTTTTCTTAAAGCATCAACTGCTTCACCATCTTTACCGATAACTACACCAGGTCTAGATGTGTGAACAAAAATTGTTACACGATTTTTTGATCTTTCGATTTCAACTTTTGCTACTGAAGCTGTTTTAAGTTTTTTAAGAATATAATCACGAACTTTAATATCTTCATGCAATAAACCAGCGAAATCTTGATCATTTGCGTACCATCTTGAATCCCAATTACGGTTAACACCAACACGTAAACCTACTGGACTTACTTTTTGACCCATTCTAGTACCTCCTATCTTTCATCAACCACACAAGTAATGTGGCATGTTCTTTTTAAAATTCTTGTTCCGCTACCTTTAGCTCTTGCAGCGAATCTTTTTAAAATTGGACCTTCATCAACGAAGATTGCTTTAACATATAATTTTTCTGCATCCGCATCATTGTTGTATACTGCATTTTGAGCTGCAGATTTAACAACTTTTGAGATTGCAGGAGAAGCAGCTTTATTAGTATATTCTAAGATACCAAGTGCTTCTTTAACTGTTTTACCTCTTACTAAATCAACTACTAATCTTGCTTTTTGAGGTGATACACGAATTGTTTTAGCTACTGCTTTTGCTTCCATGTTCTATTCTCCTCTCTATTTCTTTCCTTTTTTATCGTCAGCATCATGACCATGGAAAGTTCTAGTTGGAGCGAATTCTCCTAATTTATGACCAACCATGTCTTCAGTAACGTAAACAGGAATATGTTCTTTTCCGTTATATACTGCAAATGTATGTTCGATAAATTGAGGGAAGATTGTTGAACGTCTTGACCAAGTTTTGATAACTTCTTTTTTACCTGATTCATTTAACGCTTCTACTTTTTTCATTAAATGAGCATCAACAAATGGTCCCTTTTTTAAACTACGTGCCATTTTTTCTTTCCTCCTTATTATTTACCATTGCGACGACGTACGATTAATTTAGTCGAAGCTTTTTTGTTCTTTCTAGTTTTAACACCCATAGCTTTTTTACCCCAAGGAGTCATTGGTGCTTTACGTCCGATAGAAGTTCTACCTTCCCCACCACCATGAGGTGATCATTAGGGTTCATTACAGAACCACGAACTGTAGGTCTAACACCTTTCCATCTCATACGTCCTGCTTTACCATAGTTTACTAAACCATGATCTTCATTTCCTACTACACCAACTGTAGCTCTACATACTGATAATAATTTTCTAACTTCACCAGATGCAAGTCTTACAGTTACATATTTTCCTTCTTTACCTAAAATTTGAGCAGACACACCAGCAGATCTTGCGATTTGTCCACCTTTTCCAGGTTGCATTTCAATATTGTGAATTACAGTACCTTCAGGCATATTCCCCATTGGTAATGCATTACCAACTTTGATATCTGCTTCTTCACCAGAAATGATTTCCATTCCTACTTCTAACCCTTTTGGAGCTAAAATATATCTTTTTTCACCATCTACATAGTTAATTAATGCGATGTTTGCTGATCTATTTGGATCATATTCAATAGTTGCAACTTTACCTGGGATATTATCTTTATTTCTTTTGAAATCGATAATACGGTATTTTTGTTTGTGTCCACCACCATGATGACGAGTTGTGATCACACCTTGGTTGTTACGTCCACCGTTTTTAGATTTTTTTGCAACTAAAGATTTTTCAGGTTTATTAGTTGTAATTTCTTCATAAGTTAATGAAGTCATATTACGACGACCGTTTGTCACTGGCTTATATGTTTTAATTGCCATCTTTAGTTTCCTCCTGTTTTTCTTATCTGGAACGAGTTATTCCAATATTTTATCAATTAATCTTCATCAAAATAATTGATTGAATTTCCTTCAGCTAATTTAACGATAGCTTTTCTTCTTTTGTTAGTTTTACCTTCATATCTACCCATTCTTTTAGCTTTAGGTTTAACATTCATGATGTTAACTTTTTCAACTTTTACATTGAATAATTTTTCAACTGCGATTTTAACTTCTGTTTTGTTAGCGTCTAAATCTACATCGAATGTATATTTATTTTCTTCAGTTTGAAGAGCTAATGACTTTTCAGTAAGTACTGGTTTTTTTAATACATCTGTCATGTGTGCCATTATGCTAATACCTCCTCAACAGCTTTAATTGCAGCTTCAGTCATAATTAACTTATCGCTGTTTAAGATATCATAAACATTAACATGTTTAGCATCTAATAACTTAACTCCTGGAATATTGCTTGCTGATTTTTCAACATTTAATGTGATTTCATCAACAACGATTAATGTTTTTACTGGAGCATTTAAGTTTTCTAATACTTTAACCATTTGTTTAGTTTTTGGAGCTTCGAATGAAATTCCATCGATTGCTGTAAATTCATTATCTTGAACTTTTGAAGATAATGCTGATTTTAAAGCTAATCTTCTAACTTTACGGTTTAATTTGAATTTATAACTTCTTGGTGTAGGACCGAAGACAACTCCTCCACCTCTCCATTGTGGAGCACGTGTTGAACCTTGTCTAGCTCTACCTGTACCTTTTTGACGCCATGGTTTTCTTCCACCACCAGCAACTTCAGTACGGTTTTTAACTTTATGTGTACCTTGTCTTAAAGATGCTCTTTGTAATAAGACCATATCAAACATAGCTTGTTTATGTGGTTCAATACCGAAAACTGCTTCATTTAATTCTAAGTCTTTAACTTCTGCACCTTCTTGGTTAAATACTTTTACGTTAAGCATTCTCATTTCCTCCTTCTTCAAATTATTCTGCAGCAGCTGCTTCTACAGCTTCTTCTACTACAGTTTCTTCAACTTCTTCTGGAGTGTAATCTACTAATTCATGTACTGGATTTACTTGACCAGCTTTTTTGATAGCAGTTTTAACAACAACTAAACCTTTTTTAGGTCCTGGTACTGAACCTTTGATTAATAATAAGTTGTTTTCTGGATCTACTGCTACAACTTCTAAGTTTTGAATTGTACGAGTTACATGTCCCATTTGTCCTGGTAATTTTTTACCTGGAGCGATTCTATTTGGAGCGATTGGTCCCATTGAACCAACAATTCTATGAGCTCCTGAACCATGTCCTTTAGGACCAATGTGTTGTCCATGTCTCTTAATAACACCTTGATAACCTTTACCTTTTGAAGTTCCTGTTACATCTACGACTTCACCAGCTACGAAGCTATCAACAGTAATTTTATCTCCAACTTCATAACTCATCATTTCGTCATAACGAAATTCTTTAATGAAGCGCTTAGGAGCTGTGTTAGCTTTGTTTGCAATTCCTTTTTCAGCTTTGTTTGCTAATTTTTCTCTTTTATCTTCGAAACCAACTTTTACAGCATCATAACCATCAGTTGCAACTGTTTTCTTTTGTAATACTACGTTTTCAGTAGCTTCAACAACAGTAACTGGGATTAAAACACCATCAGTAGTGAAGACTTGAGTCATTCCAATCTTACGACCTAAGATTCCTTTCATGAGTTACACCTTTTACCTTTCTTATAATTTAATTTCAATATCTACACCGCTAGGTAATTCTAATCTAGTTAAAACATCAACTGTTTCTGGCGTAGGATTCACAATGTCGATTAAACGTTTGTGAGTTCTGATTTCAAATTGTTCACGTGAATCTTTATATTTGTGAACAGCTCTAAGGATTGTATATACTTCCTTTTCAGTAGGTAATGGTACTGGACCAACTACTTGAGCACCTGATTTTTTTGCAGAAGAAATAAATTTTTTCTGCTGACGCATCTAGAATTTTATGATCAAATGATTTTAATCTAATTCTGATTTTATTATTTGCCATGATATTCTCTCCTTTCAAATTCTTATAGGATTTGATTCACTCGTTACGAATTACCTGAAACATGCCGTTTCATGACAACGCTTTTCGGTGTTTCAGCAACCTCGCACTTCTACGTGACATCAACATGGGTATTATATGATAATTATGTCCATAATGCAATACATTTTTTTACTTTTTTTTATAAAAAATTTACAAAGAAATAATTTTGGATAAATAACCATCTTATTAATAGAATAGATACTAATTTTGAACTTTTAGCTTTGATTGTTTAATAAAAATAATCATTCTTAAATGGATAGTTATTAAAGCAAGTTGTCTTTAAATGAAATAATCAATAAAAAAATATATCAATACTTACATTTGATCACTATAAAAAATAGAATATTTATTATCAATGATCAAATACATACTAAAAAAGCCATACCACAAGGGTATGACCTGTCAATGATCATGTAAAAACATAAAAAAAAGAAGGAACTGGCAACGAGCTATTTTCGCACAATGTACTATCTTCGCCGCGATGATGCTTAACTTCTGTGTTCGGAATGGGTACAGGTGTGTCCATCATGCTATCATT
>ENA-OQDC01000886-OQDC01000886.1-human-gut-metagenome-genome-assembly--contig:-NODE-886-length-18025-cov-7.336797_pt1 | contig 18025 bp, 20 predicted proteins | sample MGYA00242770_ERZ504601 | MGnify/ENA primary metagenome ERZ504601 (study PRJEB26092, sample SAMD00036305) | human gut metagenome | host: Homo sapiens | study: EMG produced TPA metagenomics assembly of...
GATATTGAAAAAGAAGGTCATATTGACCATAATGTACGTAAGGCTATCGGACTCGGAATGAATCCGATAGATGCAATCTGTATGGCAACCATCAATTCTGCAAAATGTTATGGATTAACACACCTTGGGGCGGATTGCACCTGGACTATCAGGCAGATCTGCTTGTTGTGGATAATCTTGAAAAGATGACGATCCAGGATGTTTACTATAAGGGCAGAAAAATTGATCAGGACGGAGCGATCATTGTAAAAGAATGTCCATCAGAACTGAAAAATACAGTTCATGTTGGAGAATTCTCAAAGGAAGACTTGCGACTGGAATCTCCGGATGGTATATTCAATGTAGTCGGAATGCAGGAAGGTGAAATTACACTGTCCGTAAAAATTGTACGATACTTCATGAAATGGGAGTATTCACCGCAGATGAACAGTATCAGAAGATTGCGGTGGTTGAAAGGCACAAAGCAACTGGAAAAACAGGTGTCGGTGTTGTGAGTGGATTTGGTATTCAGGGTGGCGCAATTGCGTCAAGTGTATCCCATGATTCTCACAATATCATTGTAATTGGTGACAATGATGAAGATATGTATCTTGCTGTACAGGAACTGATCCGTACGCAGGGCGGTTATACACTGGTTGCAGATCATCATGTATATGATACACTGGAACTTCCGGTAATGGGACTGATGAGTGATGCAGGTTTTCAGTACAGTCATAGAAAACTGGAACGAATGATCCGCAAGGCACACGAGATGGGTGTGCCGGATGCTATGGCGCCATTTATCACTCTGTCCTTTATGGCTCTGCCGGTCATTCCAGAGATACGCGTTACTCCACGGGGAATCTATAATGTGTGCAGCGGTGAGTTTTATCAGAATTAAAGACAGATAAGTGATTACAGATTCATGGTAATCATTGCAACAATACAAACAATAAAAGAGGAGCAGCAGTTTATTATGCCAGTATTTGATTTCAGCAACAGCAAAACAGAAAAGAAAGATCCGGAATGTACTTATACGACGTTCCAGTCGAATGAAAAAGTACCGTCACCGGAGAAACCGATCCTGATCATTGATAATAAAAGTCGTCAGTGGAAGCATCATTCCTGTGGTGTCTTTTCCAATCCAAACCAGAAATCTTCTTTTGAATTTAAAGAACAGGACGGTGTTTTCCCGGCAGATATTCTCAAAATTGATGCACGTTTTGTGAGCCTCGTAAAATGGCTGGGCGAAAACCATATTAGTGTACGATTATCTGGACAGAATACAGAAGATGGATATGCAATCTATAAGATTCGTGAAACTGCGTTTGGAGGAGCCGGAAAACTTTCAGCAGAAGATGGATTCCTGCAGTTTATGATCGAACGTCTTCTGGCAAGTAATGCACCGACAGAGCTTCCGGATGGAGATGAGGAAGATGAGGACGGCGATGATATGAAGCTGACCAGCATTCAGAGCATCACGGATTTTATGACCTGTGCAGGAAGGACCATGCCGGATAATATCCGTCTCTGGGCAAGAAGAAACCTTGCTGTTGCGAAATCTCATGAGGTATCGCAGGAAGAACGCAGACATGCACAGAGAGCACTGTCCATTATGATGAATATTCAGTGGAAAAATAACTATTTTGAATCCATTGATCCAGTAGAGGCGCGCCGTATTCTGGATGAAGAACTCTATGGAATGGAAAAAGTAAAACAGAGAATCATTGAGACGATCATTCAGATTAACCGTACGCATACACTTCCGGCATACGGGCTGCTTCTGGTTGGTCCGGCAGGAACCGGCAAATCCCAGATTGCTTATGCAGTTGCACGTATCCTGAAACTTCCGTGGACAACATTGGATATGAGTTCCATTAATGATCCGGAGCAGCTTACCGGAAGTTCCCGTGTCTATGCCAATGCAAAGCCTGGAATCATTATGGAAGCATTTTCCATGGCAGGCGAGTCCAATCTTGTATTTATTATCAATGAGCTGGATAAGGCAACCAATGGCAAGGGAAATGGTAATCCGGCGGATGTACTTCTGACACTCCTTGATAACCTTGGATTTACAGATAACTATATGGAATGTATGGTTCCGACTGGCGGTGTTTATCCGATTGCGACAGCCAACGACAAAGCACAGATCAGTGCTCCGTTAATGTCCCGCTTTGCGGTCATTGAACTTCCGGATTACACAGCAGAAGAAAAGAAAGTTATTTTCTCCAAATTTGCACTTCCGAAAGTATTAAAACGCATGAGTCTCAAAGAAGAAGAGTGCGTAGTGGCTCCGGATGGACTTGATGCAGTGATCGATCAGTTTGCTGATACGACCGGTATCCGTGATCTGGAACAGGCGGCAGAACACATTGCTGCAAATGCTCTGTATCAGATTGAAGTAAATCATGTATCTTCTGTGATTTTTGACGCGGATATGGTGAAGAAGTTATTTGAATAAAATCGGTAAATACTTATTTCATACACAGTAACTAAAATTTTACTCCGGAATGTAAAAATATACTTGCATTCCGGAGTCCTTTTTGTTATACTACAAAAAGTTTCATAAGTAGATTTTTATGAAATGTTTTATAAATTTCATAACTGGTTCGAAACCCTCCCAGTATAAAAAACTAGGTCATGCAGGTATCTTCCGATCGTCGATACCTTTTTCTGTGGAGGATTTTTATAAAAATCACCTGGAAGAAGGAAAGGTTGGAAGTTTTTTTATGCGTAAAATTATTATAGACTGTGATCCGGGAATTGACGATGCACTTGCGATCATGCTTGCTGCAAATTCTCCGGAACTTGATATTCTGGCAATCACAACAGTATCAGGTAATGTGCCATCTGATATGGGGGCGGCTAATGCACGAAAGGTTCTGAAGCAGCTTGGCAGAATGGATATTCCAATCTATATTGGAGAAGAAGTTCCGCTCCGGGAAGAATATATTGATGCGAGGGATACCCATGGGATGGATGGACTTGGAGAAAGCATTTTTTCCGGAAGTGGAAGGTGAATATGAGAAGAAGAATGCAGTTGATTTTCTGGCAGAACTTCTGGAGAGAGAAAAAATATCCATTATCGCACTTGGCCCGATGACGAATCTAGCAAAAGTATTTTCGAGAAAGCCGGAACTGATCGCTAATGTAGAAGAGATGGTATCCATGGGAGGAAGTTTCAAGAGTCATGGAAATTGTTCGCCGGTAGCTGAGTATAATTACTGGTGTGATCCGGATGCAGCTGCCGTTGTGTATGATCTTTTTGCAAAGGCAGGAAGCAAGATTCATATGATTGGACTGGATGTAACGCGTGAAATTGTCCTGACACCGAACAGGCTGGAATATATGTGCCGCCTGGATCCGGAGATGGGAGAATTTATTCGTAAGATCACAGGATTTTATATGGATTTTCACTGGGAACAGGAGGGGATTATTGGTTGCGTGATCAATGATCCACTGGCAGTGGCATATTTTATTGACCGATCCATGTGCGATGGATTTGATAGCTTTACAGTCGTTGCAACTGACGGAGTTTGTCGTGGTCAGACTGTTGTAGATTCTATGAACTTCTGGAAAAAAGAACCGAATAGCAGGATTCTTACAGAAACAGATTCTGAAAGATTTTTTGCATTCTTTATGGAACGTGTACTCAGAAAAAATGATGGAAGCAGATGGAAGAAGGATGAATTTAAACTTCTGCATGAGCTGTAGAGAGGTGACAGAATGAAGATAACAATGAAAAGAAACAAAAAAGATTATTCAGAAAACAAGATCAATGTTTACCAGATCTGTCTGGTGGCACTGGCAGTAGGAATCAATATTGTCGGGGGACAGATTGCACTCTTTATGAAACTGCCGGTTTATCTGGACAGCATTGGAACTATTCTGACAGGTGCAGTTCTGGGACCGTGGTTTGGTATGCTGCCGAACCTGATCAGTGGAATTTTTATGGGTATGACAGTGGATATCTATTCGTTATATTTTGCACCTGTGGGTATGATCACAGGTATCATGAGTGGACTTGTTTTTCGTAAGTTATCCGTAAAGAAAGTAAAAGTGCTGTTTGCTGCAGTACTGATCACTGTACCGGGAACGATTGTAAGTTCTGTGATCAATGCAGTATTATTTGGAGGTGTGACCTCATCAGGATCTTCGATTCTGGTCCAGCTTCTTTCCAGAACACCGCTTGGACTGACCGGAAGTATCTTTGCAGTACAGTTTCTGACGGATTATCTGGACAGATGCATTTCTGTATTTGCGGTAAGTGTATTTGTGACGATGCTCGGTGGAGAATTGCGACAGAGACTGACGGGGAATGTGCATAACAGAGCAATATAAAAGAAAAGAGGAGTAATCACACGAAAATTGTGTGAGATACTCCTCTTTTTTGCATCGCTTAAGAAAGAATTGTCGATTTGCGATGCAGTATGCCTTTTATAATATGAATCAGCAGAAGCTCTTGAGCCAGTTGACCAGAGAATCGTGCCATATATTGTCGTAAACTGTTTTCTTCATCTGATCGGTGACGGGACCGTTGTTTGCCATCTTTGCGAGGATGCCAGCCTGGAGCTCTTCGATGGACATGTCTTCCGGAGCTTTGTTCGGATCGAAATTGACAGGCTCCTTTTCAGTAGAGGCAGGAGTTCTATCGGTGTCTTCTTTTGTACTTGCAGCTTCCGGTACAGAGGAAGCTGAGGCTGTTTTGGTTTCTGCAGAGCCTTCGTTTTTGACTTCTTCCTGAGTAACAGGTGTTTCTTCAACGATAGAGTCCTTGTTTTCAGAAAATGTTTCAGGAACAGATGTTTCTTCTGATGGTACCCAGATTTCGCCACTGTTTGCACCCACGCGTACATTGATGTGTCCACCTTCTACAGAAACTTTCTGCCCGGTCAGTGTGCCAATATATTCAACAGCATTTCCGGCAGGAAGATTCATCCAGGCATCGTTGTCGTCATTGTTGACAGTCACAATCACACGCACGCTGTCCAGATCACGTGCAAATGCAAACTGACGATTGGTAAGCTGCAGTTCTGTGTAGCTTCCATAGCTCAGAGCAGGTGTATTCTGTCTGATCTTACCAAGAGCTGCAATGAGAGCAGTGCAAGGATTATCACTGAGGGCAGATTCGTAATCTTCAAGATTAAGTGCTGGTCTCAGACTGTCATCGGAAGAGCGTTCTTTACGTCCTTCGATCCCAAACTCAGAACCATAATAAATACTTGGAACGCCCGGAAGGGTATAGAGCAGAATATGAACCGGAGTAAAGTGCGCCTTATTGGATAGCTTTGTATAGATTCTTTCTACATCGTGGTTATCAACGAAATTATAAAGATCCAGATTTCCCATATTCTGGAGATATTTTACCGTATGGGCGATCTCGAAATAGTTGTGATCATTATGTCCGCTATAAAGTGCTTTGTGCAGAGCATAGTTTGTAACACTGTGCAGAGTCTCTCCATTTACCCAGCGACTGTAATCTCCATGAATTACTTCGCCCATCAGCCAGAAATCCGGTTTGACTTCTTCAGCAGTACGGCGGAGCGCACGCATGAAATCAAAATCCAGTACATCGGCAGCATCCAGGCGGATTCCATCTACATCAAACTCAGAAACCCAGTAACGGATCACATCACAGATATAATCCTGAACTTCTGGATTTCTCTGGTTTAATTTGACAAGCAGATTGTATCCACCCCAGTTATCATAGGAAAATCCATCGTTGTATTCATTGTTTCCCCAGAAATTTACATTACAATACCAGTTCAGATATCTGGAATTTTCACGATTCTGCTGAATATCTTTGAATGCAAAGAAATCGCGTCCGGTATGATTGAATACACCATCAAAAATTACTTTGATTTTTTTGTCATGACAGGCTTTTACAAAAGCAGTCAGATCTTCGGTTGTTCCAAGACGGGAGTCCAGTTTCTTGTAATCTGTTGTCTCATAGCCATGGCCGACACTTTCGAAGAGCGGTCCGATATACAGGGCTGTGCATCCGATTTCTTTGATATGGTCGATCCATGGAAGAAGAGTGTTCAGGCGATGTACCGGTTCTGTGTACTCATTCTGTTTGGGAGCACCGGTAAGGCCAAGTGGATAAATGTGATAAAAAATAGCTTCGTTATACCAACTCATGTCTCATCATCTCGTTTCGTAGTATTTTCTTTTTCATATTTAAATAAAATGTATCTCACCGGGAGATAAAAATTATGGGGCTGTCGTTAAACGGCAGCCCCTGGATTTTGTTATTTAATATGAAATTATAACTGAGGACCAGCAGCAACAAGTGCTTTACCAGCAGCATTTCCTTCGTATTTAGCGAAGTTCTTGATGAATCTTGCAGCAAGATCTTTAGCTTTTTCTTCCCACTGAGCAGCGTCTGCATATGTGTCACGTGGATCAAGGATTCCTGTATCAACACCTGTCAGTTCTGTAGGAACTTCGAAGTTGAAGTAAGGAATTGTCTTTGTAGGAGCGTTGTTGATATCTCCGTTCAGGATAGCATCAATGATTCCACGGGTATCTTTGATGGAGATACGTTTTCCAGTTCCGTTCCATCCTGTGTTAACGAGGTAAGCTTTTGCTCCGCTCTTTTCCATTTTCTTAACAAGCTCTTCTGCATATTTTGTAGGATGCAGTTCCAGGAATGCCTGGCCGAAGCAAGCAGAGAATGTAGGTGTTGGCTCTGTGATTCCACGTTCTGTACCAGCAAGTTTTGCTGTGAATCCAGACAGGAAGTAGTACTGTGTCTGAGCTTCTGTCAGGATAGATACTGGCGGAAGTACACCGAATGCATCTGCGGACAGGAAGATTACGTTCTTAGCTGCCGGTGCAGAAGAAATCGGGCGAACGATTTTTTCGATGTGGTCGATCGGGTAGGAAACACGTGTGTTTTCTGTAACGCTCTTATCAGCGAAATCAATCTTTCCGTTTGCATCAACAGTTACGTTCTCAAGAAGAGCGTTACGTTTGATTGCATTGTAGATGTCTGGCTCAGATTCTTTGTCAAGGTTGATAACTTTAGCGTAGCATCCACCTTCGAAGTTGAATACGCCGTTGTCATCCCAGCCGTGTTCGTCATCACCGATCAGGAGACGTTTCGGGTCTGTGGAAAGAGTTGTTTTACCTGTTCCGGAAAGTCCGAAGAAGATTGCTGTGTTTTCTCCGTTGAGGTCTGTGTTAGCGGAGCAGTGCATAGCTGCGATACCTTTCAGTGGCAGGAAGTAGTTCATCATAGAGAACATACCTTTCTTCATTTCTCCACCGTACCATGTGTTAATGATAACCTGTTCTTTGGATGTAATGTTGAACATTACAGCTGTCTCAGAGTTCAGACCAAGTTCTTTGTAGTTTTCAACTTTTGCTTTAGAAGCATTGTATACAACGAAATCTGGCTCAAATGTTTCAAGCTCTTCAGCTGTTGGCTGGATGAACATGTTTGTAACAAAATGTGCCTGCCAAGCAACTTCAACGATGAAACGGATAGCCATACGAGTATCAGCATTAGCACCGCAGAATGCGTCAACTACGAAAAGTTTCTTATTGGAAAGTTCTTTTTTTGCAATTTCTTTACAAGCATCCCAAGCTTCCTGTGTTGCAGGATGGTTGTCATTCTTGTATTCATCAGAAGTCCACCAAACTGTATCTTTGGAGTTCTCATCCATAACGATGAATTTATCTTTAGGAGAACGTCCTGTGTAGATACCTGTCATAACGTTAACAGCGCCAAGTTCTGTCTCCTGGCCTACTTCAAATCCTTCAAGACCTGCTTTAGTCTCTTCCTCGAATAATACTTCGTAAGAAGGATTGTACACAATTTCAGTTGTTCCTGTGATGCCATACTTAGTTAAATCGATTTTTGCCATCTTACATTTACCTCTCTTCTTTAATAGGGCCATCTATATGCTGGCTTCTTTAACCTCTAAGAAGTGGAACATTCCAACTTCTCATAGAGTTAATTATACATAATTCATCAATAAAAGCAATAAAAAAACAGTGAAATTTTTAAAAAATGATAATAATTTAACAGTTATGAAGGAGAAATGACAAAGCCTACTTATTAATATAGAAGAAAAGAAAAAAATAATCTACAGGATCACAGCTTCCTGTAGATTATTATGAAATAAATGATTTCTGCGATAGATGTGATGATCCATGAGAAGAGATACAGAAGGAATAATGCCGGAATTGTATGAATCCAGGCAAAAATGGTGTAGATCCAGACAATACGGAAAACACAGGATCCCAGAATGATAATGATCGTAGGAATGACGGTTTTTCCAAGACCGCGGGATGCTGCAATTGTGCAGTCCATAAAAGCGGACACACAATATGAAAAGGCCATGATCTTAATTCTCTGCATGCCGGCATCAATAACCGCTGCGTCTGTGGCGAACAGAGACATGAACTGATGACCAAAAATAAAGAGCAGAAGACCAAGGATCAAGCCTGTTGTAAATGAATAAAACAGACTGATGAAATAGCTTTTGAGCACACGCTTTTTGTTTCTGGCACCGTAGTTCTGACTCATAAAGCTGGAACATCCGGTATAGAACGCATACATGACATTAAAAATCAGTGTGTCAGCGTTTGTAGCCGCAGTACTTCCGGAAACCATGACAGTATCGAAAGAATTAACACCGGTCTGTACAAACAGATTGGCAATTGCGAAAATTGCATTCTGGATTCCGGCCGGGATACCAAGCATCAGAATAGAAATGGCGGCGTGTCTGTGAAATCTGATGTCTTTTAAAGAAACACGGCATTCATCTTTGCGACGGAGCAGGTGAATCAGAATCAGTCCGGCAGAAACATATTGCGCAATTGCTGTGGCAGTCGCAACACCGGCTGCTGCCATGTGAAGTACGATAACAAAAAATAAATTCAGAATGACGTTCAAAACACCGGCAATCGCCAGATAATAAAGTGGACGTTTTGTTTCGCCACGGGCACTTAAGACACCATTACCAAAGTTGTATATTCCCATGGCCGGAAGCCCGATCGCATAAATCTTCAGATACAGAGATGCCTGTCCGATCAGATCATCTTTTGTATGCAAAAGCATGAGCATGCGCCCGGAAAAGAAGAAACAGACGGCTCCGATCAGGAGCCCCATCATCATACACAAAAGAAGTGCTGTGTGGACTGTTTCCACGGTATCTTTGTGCTTTCCGGCACCAAGTGCGTGGGCAACACGGACATTGACTCCACTTCCCATACCAATCAGAAATCCGACAAACAATGTGACGAGCAAAGTGGTAGATCCCACGGCACCAAGTGCCTTGTAATCTGCAAAACGCCCAACAACAGCGACATCACTTAAATTGAAGAGAACTTCCAGAAGCTGCGAGCACATCAGCGGAATACTGAATAAAATAATATTTTTCCATAAAGAACCCGTTACCATTTCAATGGAACGGGCCATTTTTTTGCGTATTTTCAGACATAATAAAACCTCAATAATACATTATATTTTCTTCATCCTGTTATAGAATACGTCAGCGTGAAAGGTTTGTAAAGAGAAAGATAGGTAAAAAATATTGACGCAATGGTATAGCTTATTTTACAATAAAAGGTAAAATAATTTGATATTTTGCAGATTCAGTCTGCATGAATTTAGAAAGGAAATGACATAATGCCAGCAGTAAGTATTGATTTAAATATGGTTCGAGTAACCAATGATGAATTTGTAAAAAAAGCAGAGGCATGTACGCCAAAACTTATCGAGACAGTGGTACGTCCTGTTGCTATAGTAGATATTGTAAAAACAGAAGAGATTTTTCCGGAAGTCCATAAGAGAGATGAGATTGAGAATCTTTCTTCCTGTCATCTTGCAAAAGGGGATAAAATCTGCCTGGATTTCGGAGATCATCAGGTAGGCTATGTGACTCTGAAACTGAATTCCGTAGGAAGTCCGCAGGATTCACCGGCGTTTTTCAGACTGAAATTCGGTGAGATCGCAAAAGAAATGACCGAGGATTCAAAAGATTATGACGGATGGATCAGCCGTGGATGGATTCAGGAGGAATTTATCCATATCGATGTCCTTCCGGCAGAATTGAAACTTCCAAGAAGATACGCATTTCGTTATATGGAGATCGAGGCAATCGACACATCTCTGAAATGGCAGATGGTAGTGGAAGATGTATACTGCACCAGTGTTTCTTCAGTCCGCATGGAAGATGTGAAACCGGTAGAGAGTGATGACGAAATAATCCGTAAACTGGACAGGGTCAGCCTTCGTACCCTGCACAACTGCATGCAGTCCGTATTTGAGGATGGACCGAAGAGAGACCGCCGTCTGTGGCTCGGAGACTTAAGACTTCAGGCACTTGCAAACTATGAAACATTCCATAACATGGATCTCGTAAAACGATGCCTGTACCTGTTTGCAGGGCAGACAAAAGACAATGGTCAGGTAAGTGCATGCCTGTTTACAGAGCCGAAATTCATCGTAGATGATACCTTTCTTCTGGACTATTCCATGTTCTTTGGTGCAACACTTCTAGATTATTATGAAGCATCCGGCGATAAAGATACTCTGCAGGATTTAAGTGAATGTGCATATCGCCAGATTGAGATCGCAGGCGAGCAGTTTGACGAAAAAAATTCTTATGAAAAACGGTGAAGGTTTCTGGGGATTCATTGACTGGACCGAAGGCCTGAACAAACAGACAGCTATGCAGGGTGTTTATATCTACTGCGCAAAGAAAGTGCAGAAAATCGCAGAAATCCTTGGTGATACAGAAAAAGCAGAAGAGCTTAAAAAAGAAGCAGAAGAAAAGACTGCAGCAGTCAGAAAATATCTTTTGGATGAGAAAACAGGCCTGTTTGTAAGTGGCGAAGAAAAACAGATCAACTACGCAAGTCAGGTATGGCTGATCCTTGCAGGTGCAGTCAGCATTGAAGAAGGCAGAGCAATGCTTGATAAGCTGGATGAGCTGAAACCGGAAAAAGCAATGGTCTCTCCATACATGAACCATCATTATGTAGAAGCACTTTTGATGTGCGGCAAAAAAGACCAGGCAATGGATTATATGAAATATTACTGGGGCGGCATGATCAATCACGGTGCGGATACTTTCTGGGAGCTCTACAATCCGGAAAATCCGGCAGAGTCTCCATATGGAAGCAGTATCGTAAACAGTTACTGCCATGCATGGAGCTGTACACCAACGTACCTTCTGAGAAAATATTTCCTTAAATAATAAGATGATATGAGTGACAGAGATTACACAGAATTATATGCATCCTTACAAAAAGAAACTACGATTCTGACTGCGCAGATCCGGGCATTATACCGTGAACTGGATAAGAAATTTCATCTTCGCGGGGCACAGATTCCAATCACTTTTGGATTTGAAACAGATGCACTGGGATCCTATACAAGAACCGGACATCATGAAAAAGAACACTTCCATTTTTCTCTGCTTTTTGTGGGATATGGAGTAAAAAATCCCCTGAGTAAAGAAGACCGTATGGACCTTTATAAACATGAGTATGCCCATTATATGGAACATCATATTGTAATCCCAAGGGAATATCAGTGGCAGCCGGGACTTCATGGAAGTGCCTGGAAATATTGTTGTTCCCTGGTCGGAGCGGCGCCGACACCATACTACAAAGCTGGCGAAGCGTTGATGAAACATGACTATGAAAAGAAACTCAAAAATCCGATTCATGATAAGACAGTGGCGATACGGGATACCTACCGAAGGCAGCAGGAACACAAAAGCAGTCAGGCAAGTATCGTTCAGTATACGGTCGGGGAGCAGGTACAGCATCCCAAGTTTGGAGAAGGCTGTATAGAAAAAATCGAGCAGGCGACAGGATCTGTGACCCTGCATATTCGATTTGGAAATGAAATAAAAGTGATCGATCAGAAGTGGCTTTTGAGAACGAAATATCAGAAGAAAGAATAGGACGTGGGCAAAAAATGAGCCGTTTAATCTTTCATATAGATGTCAACAGTGCGTTTCTTTCATGGGAGTCAGCACGAAGAGTGAAGCAGGGACTGTCAGATTTAAGAGATATTCCTGCATGTATTGGCGGTGATCCGAAGAAGCGTACAGGAATTGTTGTGGCAAAGTCCATACCGGCAAAAAAATATGGGATCACGACAGGTGAACCGGTGGCAATGGCACTTCGGAAATGTCCGGAGCTCGTCATTGTAAAAAGTGATTTTGAACTGTATATCAAATGTTCCAGGGCATTTAAAGAAATCTGCGCGTCGTATGCACCGGTGATGGAATCCTTTTCTATAGATGAAGTTTTTCTGGATATGACAGGCACTTCATTGATTTATCCAGACCCGATAAAAACAGCACATGAGATAAAAGATAAGATACGGGACGAACTGGGATTTACAGTTAATGTAGGAATTTCTACAAACAAATTGCTGGCCAAAATGGCATCCGATTTTGAGAAACCGGACAAGGTACATACACTTTTTCCAGAGGAAATCCCGACTAAGATGTGGCCGTTATCGGTGCGTGATCTGTTGTTTCTGGGAAAAGCTTTTGAGAAAAAACTGACAGAGGCCGGAATTCGCACGATTGGTGATATGGCACATGTAAGTGAGTCAGAAATACAGGCATTATTAGGGAATAAAGCCGGACATCAGCTGCATCAATACGCGCTTGGAATCGATGAATCACCAGTCAAAGCAAAGCCTGAAGAAGCCAAGGGCTTCAGTGTAGAAACAACGTTTAATGATGATATTGTCTCAGTAGAGCAGGTACTTCCGATTCTTTTGGAGCAATGTGATGTGGTCACCACCAGAATGCGCCGAAAAGGAAAAAAATGTACTTCTGTATCAGTAACTTTCCGTACGCTTGATTTCAAAAATAAGTCGCACCAGACAACACTTTCCAATGCAACGGATATGACAGATGAAATCTTCAGGAACGCGAAAAAACTCTTTACAGAATCCTGGAAAGGCGAACCGCTCCGACTGATCGGAGTAGCACTTACAAACCTTACAGACGAGAGCTTCGAGCAATTATCACTTTTTGAAGATAATGAAAAGAAAGAACGTCACCGAAAACTGGACGCAACTATGGACGAAATCCGACAGAAATTCGGCAACGACAAGATCACACGTGCAAGCATTATGAACAGCAATTCCGGAATCGCGCGGAAAGCACGCGCGCAGATGAAAAATGAACTCGAGATAAGTTGCGGAAAACAGGCAGAGAAAGGCAAAGATAATGGAAGAAATATTTGACATCATAGATACACAGGGAAATCCGACCGGCGAGACTGTAACCCGCGAGAAAGCGCATGCGGAAGGCATTCCACACAGGACGGCACATATATGGATCATACGGGAGAAATATGGAAGAACAGAAGTGCTGCTTCAGAAGCGTTCCATGAATAAAGACTCTTTTCCGGGAAAATTTGACACTTCGTCGGCGGGACACATCCAGGCAGGCGATGAACCACTGGAATCAGCACTTCGCGAGTTAGGAGAGGAACTTGGAATACAAGCCACACCGGAGCAGCTTGTATTCGCCGGAACATTCCCGATTTCGTTTGCAAAAGAATTTCATGGCAAAATGTTTCGAGATGAAGAACTGGCTTTTGTATATATCTATGATCAACCGGTAGATATCGCGGATCTGGTTCTGCAGAAAGAAGAAGTCGAGGCCGTGGAATGGTTTGCCCTGGAAGAAACCTATGCAGAGTGCCAGAAGAGCAGAGAGAAGTTCTGCGTACCAAGTGGCGGACTGGAGATTGTACGGGAGTTTATGACGGAGAAGAGAGGCTAGAAATGGAAATCAGTTTATTGTTAATGGAAGAAATCGCGAAGTTGTTTGCAATCATGCTTATGGGATATGCAGTCGTAAAGGCAGGACTTATGAAATCCTCAGAGAGCAAAAGCGTATCTGTGATCATGGTATACCTGGTCATTCCGTGTGTGATTATTAATGCATTTCAGGTGAAATACACACCAGATGTCCAGAAGGGTCTGATTCTGGCATGCGTGGCAGCAGTGGCGGTACACATTTTATTCCTGATTCTTACAGCATTGTTAAAAAATATCCTGCATCTTGATGCAATTGAACGGGCAACCGTAATCTACTCAAATGCCGGTATTCTTGTCATTCCGCTGGTGCAGGAACTTCTCGGACAGGAGTACGTTATTTATTCAAGTGCATACATTGCAGTACAGCTTATATTAATCTGGACACACTGCAAAAATATGCTCTGCGAAGAAGATAAACTGGAATGGAAAAAGGTACTTCTGAATGTGAATATCATCTCCATTATAGTAGGTGTAGTACTGTTTATTGGCAGAATCCAGCTGCCATCCGGTGTACAGGATGTCATGAATATGATGAATAATATGATCGGCCCAATTGGCATGCTGCTGGCTGGGATGGTCATCGCAGAAGTACCGCTTAAAACTGTTTTTAACCGAAAAAGAAACTATGTTTCTACAGCTTTAAGACTTATTGTATATCCGATATTTGTATTGTTCCTGATGAAAATAATCTGTGCATTTATCGGAATAATGGATGCAAAACAGATTCTCCTGACCGTGTATCTGGCATCTGTAACACCTGCCTGTGCGACTGTCACCTCCATGGCACAGCTCTACGATAAAGATGCGGCATACGCCAGTTCACTGTATGTTCTGACGACGCTGTTGTCAATCGTGACCATGCCCGTGATGGTGGGATCGTATGAGATGATGGCGTAGAAAGAATGAATAAGAAAGTTTTTGAAAAGACACTGGCTGGGAGGCTGGTGTCTTTTTTTGTGCACGTTTTTTGTGATGACTGTGCTTAGTTTAATACTTGAAACATATGAATGGGATACATTAAAGGATTATGCAAAGAAATATGAGAATGACCGAGATTCAGGTACAAGATCCCTGATTTCTGGAATTAATCGAAATTATTTTGAACCTTATGTGATGGAATTGGTTTTTGAATTCACAGTGAATGCAAATACAATGATTGAACGTCAGATACGCCGAATGGGAAGCATTCAGGATGATGTAGAGGAAACAATGGCCGGAGAGCTTTACGCAGATGGCTATATTGCAACATCGCAAATTGGAGATTTTGCATTGCTTCATCGTTTAAAAGGTGCAGTCAACAATCTTGTTATGGGAAAGGCTGCTTCACAGGGACTGGATCAATGGCTTTTTGACATTAATAAAGCAAGAACGCCACAGGAAATCAAGAAAATAAGTACATGGCAGAATTCAGATATCAACGAAAAACAAAAAGAAGCGGTAGAAAAAATATTGTCTGTTCCGGATGTATGTTTAATTCAGGGGCCTCCCGGAACAGGGAAAACAACTGTTATTGCAGAGGCAATTTATCAATTGGTTATACGAAATAAGCGTGTTTTAGTTGCATCTCAAGCTAATTTGGCAGTTGATAATGCGTTGGAGCGATTGATTTCTAATCCTAAGATACGTGCAATCAGACTTGGAAGTGCAAAAAAGATCGATTCATCGGTAAGCAATATCACAGAGGGAAATGTGTTTGTAGTATCTGGAATTTTAAATGCGTTTAAAAATTTATTGACTTATAGGGATGAGTTAATGTTTGGCAAAGATACTTTTTTATGTCTAAAAATCAATGATTATTTCGAAATATATGAATGGAAAAAACAAAAATTTATTAGAGTAGATAAAGTAAGTGAATATTTATCTGCAAATTATCGAGATCTTAAAACTTATTCAGTTTATTAGAAGTGGATGTATAAATTTTAGCATAAGCACTGAACAGAAAAAAACGCTCTACTTTTTTTGGCATCCTTTTTGTATTTGGAATCTCATGGAAGAGAAGTATCAATAAAAAATGAAATTCATTATTATTCATGTGCGGTGGAATTTCGTTAAGTAGCAAGCTAGAATACTCAAAAGTTTATTATTTAGTAAATCGACAGAGAAGGGGGCAATCTATGTGTTTTTACCACCATTTTTTGAATCAAAGAAATTCAAAATAATATACGCAGTGACCATGGGATTATTATTGCTGATGATTGTGAGCTTGAAGATATATGATAGTTTCTGTGAAATGCCGGGGTGTTGGAATCTAAAAGATGCGGGAACACAGTACTGTTGGGATCATATTAATAGTATTTATGAAAACAGCAAAAAGAAATCTTCAGGCAGTTCCAATGGTGAAAGAATTTATAACAGTTTTGAGCTTTTTAACCAATCACAAAAATATCATTATACACCAAAGAGGAGAAATACTCCTACACCTGTACCAAGAAAATATAATGGTAATTCCTATTCTTCCTGGAAGAGTGATTCGTATGATGTCAGTAACTATGATGACCCGGATGATTTTGCCGATGATTGGGCTGATGAATTTGGAGACGGAGATTATGATGGTGGATACGATGATGCGTATGACTACTGGGAAGAAAACGGAAATTAGGTAAGAGAAGGGACTGTATGAAAATGAAAATCAGAAAAAATATATTAAAAATTGTTGCCACAGGGATTGCAACTGGTCTTGCTTTTTCCGTTTCATGCTGGAGCGTGGCTGCTTCAGATTCAACAAATGAAGCAAAAGCAGAGGAAACGCAGGAATATGATGCTTTGCAAAAGATATTTCTGGAAATTAATAAAGAAACAACAGAAGATAAGCTTCTTAAACTAATAGAAGAACACAGTGTGGAATATACAGCAGAAGAATATAATGGTACACCGAAAAGCAGGAATTATAATATTGCATTTGATTCAGATGTTGTGCTTCAAAAATATGCAGAATCAGGTGATTCTCTGGAGGTATCTTTTAATAAGGAAGATGGCACAATTTTATATGCAGAGTATTTTAATGAAGCATCGTTCAGAAATGCTTTGTATTACAATTATGGAACATATTGGGATTTTCGAGAGGATGAGCTGGATAATACGTACACAGGATATTACTATTACAAACCGGGTGATACAAAAGGCGGCATAACAATGAAATATGATAATGGTAACAGCAAAGAAACTGGATATCACAGTGTTTCCAGAGGAGAAGAGGCGCTAACACTTAATTGACACTCGTACCTCAATCTGCTATATTAAAATTACATATCTGGGAAAGTTCTTTAACCGTTCGGTTGCTTACTCCCCATATGAAAACAAGAAAATATGGCGGAGAAGATGGAACAGAAAAATTTACTCGCAAGATTTTGAAATTATTTGAGAATTATAAATAATCTTAAGGAGGAAGGCGTATGGCAACAGTAAACAGTGGAATCAGAGAGGATGCAAATTTCTTAAATCTTAAGGAAATTGCGCAAAAATAGGTGAAATCTGAAGTTAACAATATGCTGGTTACAGGTGAAAACATTATTCAGTGCTTTCAGACAGTACGTGATCAGGTGGTTTTTACTGACAAAAGAGTTATTGTAGTCAATGTGCAGGGAATCACAGGAAAGAAAACGTCTTACTTTTCATATCCATACTCAAAAGTTTTATATTTCGGAATTGAGACGGCAGGAGTTTTGGATATTGACAGCGAATTAATTATGACATTTGCAAATGGAACGGTTCTTCAGTTTGATTTCAGATCAAAAGTAGACATCAAAGGAATTTGTTCAAATATACAGCAGTATATTTTATAAGATTGATTTTTAAGAAAAGTTCGCAGGGGGGAGTGTGGATAAGATTCACACTCCTCTTTGAACAGAATGAAAAGAGCAATGCAAGGGAGTGGGGTATTGTTAATGAAGATAACGGTTAATTTTACAGTACATATATATGCAGAAGAACGTTTGTGTGATGAACTGTTAATTCCGCATAGTGAGAATTATGGAATTGTTGGGGAAGAAATAATAGAACCGCTTAGAATAATTAATAATAGAAGCATAATGTTTGAGGTAGAGAATTCAAGTATCTATAAAGGAAATTTTACCAATTAATTCGAAGGCATATTTACTCTGAAAAGAATAATAGGATGGATATGTATGGAGAAGAACAAACAACTCTTGATTTTGGTAGAGGAATACGATGTTCTGGAAATATATTTTTGAAAAATGGTTTGAGGTAATTCTATAGTAGATAAAATGCAAAAAA
>ENA-OQDC01000888-OQDC01000888.1-human-gut-metagenome-genome-assembly--contig:-NODE-888-length-17995-cov-3.361708_pt1 | contig 17995 bp, 18 predicted proteins | sample MGYA00242770_ERZ504601 | MGnify/ENA primary metagenome ERZ504601 (study PRJEB26092, sample SAMD00036305) | human gut metagenome | host: Homo sapiens | study: EMG produced TPA metagenomics assembly of...
ATAAATTACCATTCCCATCTAGTCTATATATAATTCTAACATTTTAATAATAACATATCTGTCAATATTAATCACGCTAATTTATGCAAAATCTGTCTTTACAAGTTTATCCATCATTCTCTCAATATATACATCTTCGCCTTTCACCTCACATCGGAAGCTCTTATCACCCCTGTATATATTGGCTGCAATAACAGCATTTTTACCATTAAATGATACAATCACCTTTGCATCATCTACCATTCCGTAAGACTTAATCCGCCCTATTAATGCACTTTCAATATCTATTATCTTTATAGTCTGCTCATCGCTTGCCTTCCCTATAATACTGCATATTTCCTCATCATCAGCAGTAAGTATTGCAGACACTGCCTCCCCTGTATCCGGTATATATATATTATTCTCCACATAATTATAATCACAGCCTCTTATGTGGTTGAGCCTTAACATTCTTATATTATCGCTTCCTGCAAATACCCCATCACACTCATTTTCCATAAGCATATCAATGCAGTCCTCTATTGTATCTAAAAGCTGGCACCCGGTATTATCATAAATGTATCTGCACCTTTTAAGCTTATCGTAATTGTCCGTATAAAGCTTTACTTTATTATCTGTATCAGCACTTCTTCGTTTCTTCTTAGTTATAAGCACAGCCCTTGTGTCCCGCCTTTTTGTTATTGCACTAAGTGTGACACCTTGTTTTAATATTTCAGACATATCATTAGCAAAAAGTTCATTAAGACCTGTAACTCCCACATCTATATAACCTGCTGATATTGCATCAGATACAGCTACTGACCACGGCACAACATCATTCATATTACATAATACATTTTCAGGCACCCCTGCTATTCCTGATGTATTAAAATGCCTGCCACCGCCTATATCAAACTTAGTAAAGCTCACATCCTTGTGTACCTTTTTAATATGGCTTATGACAAGCTCTGTCTGGGCATTTATTATTTCGTTATTACATATTCCAACTCTCAGCCTCATTTTACTAATATCTTCTTTCCTTATATCCATTTATCTATTAAAAATATCTATTCTAATTAAATGTATCTATTTAAACGTGCCATTTTGCATCTTTTCTTGAAAGTATGTGCATAATATGTTATTTTACCATATGGTAAAAACAATATAAACATTAAATATATACAGATTGGAGATTAATAATGAAACTGCTACTTAAATCTGCTGTCATTGCATTTTCCGCCATCGGAATAGTGTTGTCTTTACACACCATTTCCTATGCGGCAGACAGCAGTACTGCTAATATTGCAAATGCACCGGACATCACATCTGGAAATTCTGCCACAACTGACAATGATACAGCACATAATATAGGCATAACCGTATCCGTTAATAATAATGGCAGTGTATCTGATTACACTAAGAATTTAACAGACGGCTCATATGACACAACTATTAATCTCGTCCCTAATGCCACAGTAAATGTCAAGGCAGATGAGAACATTTATGGGCTTTACATCATATGGAGCAGTGAAGTCACTAATTATACGATTACTTATAACAGCCAGACTGTTAAGTGTGGAGAAAATGGATTTCTTCACGATTATAAGGATATCAAAGACGGAAGCCGTGATATTACAATAAATGTACCAGAGGGTATGCAGATATCAGACATATACGCATATTCCAGGGGAAATCTTCCTGACAATGTGCAAAGATGGGAAGCACCTCTGTATGGAATGACAGATATTCTTGTATTCTCAACACACGCTGATGATGAGATATTATTCTTAGGTGGAGTTCTTACTAACTATGGCGGTGAGCAAAATCTTAATGTACAGATTGCCTATATGTGCGATTTCTTTCTCACTGAACCTGTAAGACAGCACGAGGAACTTGATGGTCTGTGGGAATGTGGAATTAAGAATTATCCTGTTAAAGGAACGTTTGAGGACTTATACTCCTTAAGCCTTGAAAAAGCCAAATCACAGTATGTATATGATGATATTATCGCATATTCAACAGAATGTATAAGAAAGTTCAAGCCTTTAGTATGTGTATCCCAGGATTTCAATGGTGAATATGGACACGGCGGACACCGTATATATGCTGCCGCAATACAGGAAGCATTAGAAGCTTCCAATAACGCTGATATGTATCCTGATTCTGCTTCCAAGTATGGCTTATGGGACGTTCCAAAGGCCTATTATCATCTTTATGGTGATAATACAATAACTCTTGATGTAGATACACCGCTTGATAAGCTTGGCGGCCGCACTTCTGTACAGGTATTACAGGACGCTTTCAAAAAACATGTATCACAGATATCTTATTCATTTAATATGCTTGACAGCGGTTATGCAATAACCTTTAATGGACAATTCGATACACGTTCATTCGGACTTTACAGAACTCTTGTCGGCTTGGATACAACTAATAATATGATGGAAAATGTTACACCTTACAAAGAACAGGCTGCTACCAAGACGGACGAACCTATAGATGTTGAATTCGGCATTGACCAAGAAGATACTGCCGATAATGCCGCAAACACCAAGCCTGATATCAAACAATCAGCAATTACAATAATTGCTATTATTATAATCGGAGTTGTTATTATAGCCCAGGCATATAGAACCAGGAATTTATATAAGAAAAAATATGATGCGAACAAGGACGAATTCGAGAATAAGCAGTAATAAGCCATCAGAATTCCCTATTACAATAAAAATACCCCTCCTTACCAATACAGTAAGGAGGGGTTATATTCTGCTTATAATTATTAGTTGTTAATAAGCTTGTCTGATTCGTTGTTCCAGCTGTAAAGCTTTCTTATCTCTGCACCAACCTGCTCTGATGGATGCTCTGATGCAAGCTTTCTCATAGCCTTGAAGTGAACCTGTCCACCAGCTTCGCTCATATCGAGTAAGAATTCCTTAGCGAATGTACCATCCTGGATATCTGAAAGAATCTTCTTCATAGCCTTCTTTGTATCCTCTGTGATGATCTTAGGACCTGTTATGTAATCACCATATTCAGCTGTGTTAGAGATAGAATATCTCATACCTGCAAAGCCTGACTGGTAGATAAGATCTACGATAAGCTTCATCTCATGGATACACTCGAAGTAAGCGTTACGTGGATCATAACCAGCTTCGCAAAGTGTTTCAAAACCAGCCTGCATAAGTGCACATACACCACCACAAAGAACTGCCTGCTCACCAAAGAGGTCTGTTTCTGTCTCTGTTCTGAATGTTGTCTCAAGAAGACCTGCTCTTGCTCCACCAATACCAAGACCATAAGCAAGTGCCATATCAAGAGCCTTACCTGTCTCATCCTGTTCTACAGCTACAAGACAAGGAGTTCCCTTACCAGCCTGATATTCAGAACGTACTGTATGTCCAGGTGCCTTAGGAGCGATCATAGTAACATCAACGCCCTTAGGAGCCTTAATTAAACCGAAGTGAATATTGAAACCGTGAGCAAACATAAGCATATTGCCTGGTTCAAGGTTTGGTTCAATATCTTCCTTATATAATTTAGCCTGCTTCTCATCGTTGATAAGAATCATAATAATATCAGCTTTCTTAGCTGCCTCTGCTGCTGTGAATACTTCAAAGCCCTGCTCTTCAGCTCTCTTCCATGACTTTGATCCTTCATAAAGACCGATAATTACGTGGCATCCTGAATCCTTTAAGTTTAATGCATGTGCATGTCCCTGGCTGCCGTAACCGATGATTGCGATTGTCTTTCCATCAAGTAATGATAAATTACAATCTGACTGATAATAAATCTTAGCCTCTGCCATCTTACAAATACCTCCGAATGTAATAAATAATTTATTTTAAATTTGCAGCACCACGAGCAAGTCCAGTTATTCCAGTTCTTGCGAGTTCTGTAATTTTAAAACCATCAAGTAATGCGATAAATGAATCTATCTTGCTCTGGCTTCCTGTAAGCGAAATAATAAGAGAATTCTTAGCAACATCTACTATATTAGCCCTGTATATATCTGCCATAGTTGTTATCTGCTGTCTTTCCTCTCTTGTACATAATACCTTGATAAGAACAAGTTCCCTGCATACAGATTCATCATGAGGAAGTTCTACGATTTCCTTTACATCAATAAGCTTAGCAAGCTGCTTTTCAATCTGCTCAAGAATATCATCATCACCTGTTACTGTTATTGTCATTCTTGAAAGCTTAGGGTCAAGTGTCTCACCAACTGTAAGACTGTCAATATTATAGCCTCTTCGGCTGAATAAGCCTGCTACACGGCTAAGAACACCTGATGAATTGTCTACTAGAATTGAAAATACTGCTCTTCTCATATCTCTTTCCTCCATACTGCCAATATATGACAGTCATCTAAAATCACACATTATTGTAGCAACTGCCAGCTTTATTGTCAACAAAAAGCACATTAGCTCTTAATTTTTTTACAACTTCCTCATCGTGTGTGGATATTATCACAATACGATTATTGATATTATTCATTATATAATTAATAACATTATCTTTGGTAACTTCATCAAGACCTGCAAATGGCTCGTCCATAATAACTATATCCGATTCAGCCATCACTGCCCTTACAATCTCAACACGCCTCTTCATGCCACCGCTTAATTCACTACAAGGCTTATCTAGTGCCTCTTTGTCAAGAAGCTTTAAAAGCTCACTCTTTACAGCAAAAGCCACGTCTTTGGCAGAATTCTTCTTATTCTTCTTTAGCACCATTTTTACATTAATCACTGGTGACAGGTGTTCTATAAGCCTGCAATCCTGAAATACTGCTGAAAGCACTGGCTTAACGCTTTGTCCATTATCATTAACGAATTCCACCATGCCTTTATCCGCTTTAACAACTCCCATTATAATATTAAGGAGTGTAGTCTTTCCAGCTCCTGATTGTCCCCTGATACAGGTTATCTTAGATGAAGTAAATTCTGCATTAGCATTAGCAAGGACTGTGATGTCATTGTACTTCTTTGATATATCTGATAATTTTAATGTTTTCATATTTTTACCAATTTAATAATTTTATATATGCTGTATGCACTTATATAGCATCTTCGCAAGCCATATTATACATTTTTCTATAACAAGGCTCACCACAATTACAACTATGCTCCACGAGAATAACTCAGCAGATAACAGATACATTTTGGCATAGTACATCTGCGTACCGATTGTCCCTGTCACAAGCCCTATTATCTCTGCCGATATTCCAGCTTTAAAGCACATTCCGGCTGCCACCTTTAACTGTGCTGTAATATACGGATATACACCTGTAAGATATACATATCTGAATGTGTTAAATGCAGTCATATCATATACTCTGGCAAGTTCTATCTGCTTGTTATCTGTATTATCAATGCCTTCTTTTACACCTGTCGTAATCATTGGTATTACAACCATTGCACTGATAATAAATGTAACATTTTTAGAACCCCACCACATAAGCACAAGTATTATAAATGCCGCAACCGGAAGTGATTTCATTAACTGTACGGCAATGCCGAGCCACTCCTTTAAAAAATCAAACCGTGCAGACAATATTCCTGCACATATTCCAATCAGACAGCCAGCAAGCATACCCGACATAATATGCATAACACTTAAATACAGTATCCCATAGAACTGCCTTATAACAAGCATACCCGCCAGTGTCCTTAATACAGTAACAGGACTTGCAAGCAAAAGCTCAAGTCCTGTCATCACACTGGCAATCTGCCATATTATCAGCCACAAAGATACTGCCGCCAGCCTTTTTATAAGCTTATTAATCTTATCCGGCTTCATTACCCTTATCCTTCTTATCAGCTTTACTCACAAGCACCTTCTGAATCATCTTATTGCCAACAGATAATATGCGGAATATATATCCCCCACACTCTGTTTCAAACTCTTCATTCTCATCAGGAATCTTACCAAGCTTATATATAAGATATCCATTGATAGTATCAATATCTTCACAGTCAAACTTAATATCAAGCTTCTCTTCAATATCTTCAAGAGGTGTCTGGCCGTCCATCTCGTAACTTCCATCAGAAAGCTGTCTTATCTGCTCCTCTTCCTCGTCATATTCATCAAAAATATTACCTACTATCTCTTCAAGTATATCTTCCATTGTAATAATTCCTGTTGTCTGTCCATACTCATCAACAACAACAGCAAAATGATTCTTCTTTGACTGCATTTCCTTAAACAATACACTTATGCTTCTTGTCTCTGGAATACAGAATGGGTCAAACATAACCTGATTTTTAACCTGATAAAGCTTCTTATCCTTATCACTGCCTTTAACGTATACCTTCAGAAGATCTCTGATATGTAATATGCCAATTATGTTATCAATATCATCATCATATACAGGATATCTTGAGTAGCTTTCTTCCATCACTATATCAAATGCCTCTTTAACTGTAAGTGAGGCATCAAGTGCTACTATGTTCTTCCTGTGGGTCATAACATCTGATGCCTGCTTCTCGGCAAATTCAAATATATTGCCAATCATCTCAGCTTCATTCTCAGCTATAACTCCCTGTTCATGGCTTTCATTAACCATATCCATAATCTCTTCTGTTACATCTTCGTCGCGTTTTCCTTTAGTAAGCTTCTTAAATAAGCCAGAAAACAATCCTTGGTTCCCATCCGCGGGATGACCATCATTCATAGTTATATCCATTTCCTTTCGTTATTTAGATAATTATATTATTATATAATTATTCCCTATAGAATACCATATATTCTATTATATCGTCAATCTTGTTTCAGGTTCATCTCAAGACTAACCCTCAATGCCTTGTCAACCTGATTAATTATCTCATTATCAAGATGACATACTTTATCTTTGAGTCTTTTCTTGTCTATTGTTCTTAACTGTTCCAGCAATATAACTGAATCTTTTACGATATCGTAATGACACGCATCAATCTCAACGTGCGTTGGCAGCTTAGCTTTATTCATCTTGGATGTTATAGCTGCACATATAACTGTCGGACTATGCCTGTTGCCTGTATCATTCTGAATTATAAGAACAGGTCTTATACCTCCCTGTTCAGAACCTACCACAGGTCTTAAATCTGCATAAAATATATCCCCACGTTTAATTACCACTTATATCACACTCCCAAAGCATTTACTTAATTGTTTATACTCAAAGTATTGCCAAGGTTTCTGACGTGTATTCAATTATTTTGCAGGTTTGTTATTTAATTATTTTATGAAAATGCTGTATATTCCACTACTTCTTAATCTGTTATTAACTTCCAGTTCTCATGAAAATAATCATGACTTCCAATATATTGTCCATTAAGATAATAATTTCTTGGAATTCTCTTGCCAAGGTCACACACAAATTCATAATTAAATGTTCCTGCTAAAGCAGCAATCTCTTCAACTGTAATCTCTGCATCCTTGTCTTTTCCTACTAATGTTACAACATCACCACGATTTACAGGACCTATATCTGTAACATCTACCATCATCTGGTCCATACATACCCTTCCTGTTATAGGAGCTTTCTTACCATTAATAAGCACATATCCCTTTGATGATAATGATCTTGGATATCCATCGCCATATCCCACTGTTACAGTTGCAAGCACTGTTTCTCTCTTAGTTTCAAATGTTCCGCCGTAACCTATCTTTTCTCCTACTGGAACTGTCTTTACCATAGCTACATGGCTTTTGAGCTGTAGTGCTGGTTTCAGTGCTACTGCTGACTTATCCACTTCATCTGATGGATACATACCATATAAAGCAATTCCAAGTCGCACCATTCCATGATTAGCCTGTGGCATATCTATAATAGCTGCACTGTTGGATACATGCTTTATCTCAAATGATATACCTTCTTTCTTCAACGCATCGTCAAAAGCATCATACTTTGCAATCTGTCTTAATGCAGCGGTCTTATCCTTCTCATCAGCAGTTGCAAGATGTGTAAACAGGCCTCTTGCATTGAGTGCCTTTAAATTCTTTATCTTTTTAACTATCTCAACACCACTTTCATCTGGCTCAAGACCTATTCTTCTCATTCCGGTATCAACCTTGATATGGCAGAAAGCTACCTTTCCAAGCCTTAAGGCAACATCATTAAGTGCCTTGGCTGTCTCATAGTCAAATACTGTTGCATCTATTTCATTCTTAACCAATGCCTCATATTCCTCAGGCTCAACATAGCCTAATATAAGTATTGGCTTATTAATTCCATTTTCTCTTAAATTAACAGCTTCATCCAGCGTAGCAACTGCATATCCATATACTAAATCTCTTACTGCCTTGGATACAGCCACATCTCCGTGTCCATAGCCATCTGCTTTAACAACTGCAAGTGCCTTTGTTGAAGGTTCTGTCTTGCTCATAAGCTCAATACAATTAGCCCTGATTGCCATCCAGATCTACATCTGCATATACTCTGTAATACTTACTCATTATTCACCTCTTGCTTTTATAAGCACATTTTTTATATTGTCAATAATATCGCCCGCAACCATAGAATACTTACCATTACTTAAGGCAGCTTCATCTCCTGCACAGCCGTGTATATATACGCCAAGTGCTGAAGCTTCAAAAGTAGTAAGTCCCTGTGCCATAAGTCCTGTTATTATGCCTGAAAGCACATCTCCCGAACCTCCTGTTGCCATTCCATCATTGCCTGACATATTAATATACACTCTTTCTCCATCAGAAACAATAGTTCTTGCATCTTTTAATACACATACGCAATTATGTTCTCTTGAATATGTTCTTGCTGTATCTATAGGATTATTCTTTATCACCGCAATATCAAGTCCTGTAAGACGTGACATTTCTCCTATGTGTGGTGTAACGACAACATTCTTATCTGACATATCATCTTTATATGAAGCATTACCACTATTGCCGCCAGCTTCATAGTCTACATCATCATTACTGCCATCAAGTTCAATTTTATATTGGGCGATTATATTAAGGGCATCTGCATCATACAGCTTTTTAATATTCTTCTTTGCTGACACACTTCTTACAAGCTTTACTGCACTTTCTTCCATAGACAGCCCCGGACCTATGCACACAACATCTGCCCAGCAGATACATTTATCCACTAATGTCTCTGTATTCTTAACAAAATCGCCACATTCCTCATCAGTATCATATGTATCAACAATACATTCCATATTGCCCGTTATAACTGCTGTACGGTTGCTTATATGCGTAAGGGTTCTTACAAGCCCTGCACCTATACGTGCCGCCGCTCTTGAACTTAATACTGCTGCACCTCCATAAAGCCTTGAACCAGCTATTACAAGTGCCTTTCCAAATGTTCCTTTATTGCCATCAGGCTTTCTTAGCGGAAGCATATCAGATATATCACTATAATCATATGTGAAAATATCCCTTGTCATATCCGGATATTGTGCAAAACCTATATCTTTTCTTATAATCTTCCCACAATATGAAGCTGCTGGATATAATATATGTCCGATTTTTTCAAATCCGAAGGTAACTGTTATATCAGCATTAACCGCAGATCCCATAACCACACCTGTCGATGCACTTATACCTGATGGTATGTCAACAGCCACAACAAGCCTGTTTCCATTATTGTCGCTATTCTGTGTATACTGTGAACGCACTGATGTACTGCATTTATTAATTGTATCTACTACTATTCTGGCCTCTCCTGCCAGTTCTCTTGATAAGCCATTGCCAAATAAGGCATCTACAATAACCCCATATTTAGAAAAATCCGGGCTATTAATACATTCTATGCCCAGATTCTTTATTATGTTCAATTGTATATCAAATTCTTTGGTAGAAGCGTGTGAGTTAATTATATACACATCCACATTGTAGCCCTTAAGATAAAGCTGTCTTGCCACCGCAAGTCCATCTGCCCCATTATTGCCACGTCCACATACGCATATAATGTCTGTATGTATATTTCCTTTAACCTTGCTTTCAATAGCTTCTGTCACTGAGAGTGCGGCTCTTTCCATAAGCACAACTGATGGTATACCAAGAGTATTAATTGAATAAGAATCCACATTCTTCATAGAAGCCGCATCTAATACATATCTCATTCCTGCTTATCTCCTACATTGCCTTCATTAATTCTGTCAACTGCACTACAATTCTCAGGTCCGATAATATCGTGTATAAGAGAATACATATTATTATTAACAGTTTCTTTATCCTGTTTTATAAGAATATTCTTCTTAAGCTTGACTCTTGTAGCATTAATCCACTTATCAAGTACCTCTATATCCTCTGTATTGGCATTCATTCTGTCATAGCAGGCTTTAAGTGTCTCTGTAAGAAGCTTCTCGTTAGCCCTTGCCAATTCTCTTGGTACTTCTAAGAGTTCATCTTCAAGCGAAGCTATCTTGTCATTAGACTCCTGTATAAGTCTTTGGTTCTGGCTCATACGCTTCTGCTTCTGCCTGCTTGAATCATCTTCTTCCATATTCTCAACAACATCATTGATAAGCTGCTTTTTAAGCTTCTTGATATCTTTAATGTCATTATTAATTCTTCCCTGCTTCTTAAGCAGTTCATTAACCTGTTTCTCCCAATACGCAATCTCATCTGTCTTATTCTTCTCGTTAATAAGGTGATACCATCGCTCATCAAGCGTAAGAATCGGAATATTCTTAAATACATCACTATTCTTTAACAATTCATAAGTTATCTTAGACACCATCAATTCCCCCTTTGGATTTAATATCTTTATGAGTGCTTATTGGCAATTGTGTAAGAAAGTCTCATAAGGCTTTCTGATAAATGTACATTCTCAACTATTACGTCATCTGGCAGATTAAGATCTGTATGTGCGAAATTCCATATAGCCTTAATTCCTGCATCTGCAACCTGCTTTCCGATTTCCTTAGCCGCCTGCTTTGGTATTGTCAGTGCAACTATCTCTATATCGTTCTTATGTATAAAATCGGCAAGTTGATCCATCATCATTATATCTATTCCGTGAATGCTTTCACCTTTAAGCTCTGGATTGTTATCAAATACGCCGCATATAACAAAACCACGCTTCTCAAAGTCTGTATAATTAACAATAGCACGTCCAAGGTTACCAGCACCTATTATTATCATATTATGCTTCCTGTCTATTCCAAGTATCTTGCCTATCTCATCATAAAGATACTTCACATTATATCCATATCCCTGCTGTCCAAAACCTCCGAAATTATTGAGGTCCTGTCTTATCTGTGATGCTGTAACTTTCATTCTCACACTTAAATCTTTAGATGAAATCCTCTGAACACCACTTTCTATAAGTTCGCCCAGATATCTGTAATATCTTGGCAATCTTCTTATAACAGCCGATGAAATCTTCTTTTTCTCTTCCATAACATTCTCCATTCCTGTGCAATACTGCTACGAAAAGGAGATGGGAAACCTGTAATTACCAGCTTCCCATCAGCCTTCAAAATTAATGTTAATTATATAACTATTTTGCTAAAAAGTAAAGAAATGTACTCTATCCAAGCACTCTCTTAGCAATATCCACAGACTCCTTTGCATCCTTTGAATAGAAATCCGCATGTATTTCCTTAGCATATTCAGGAGTAAGCACTGCTCCTCCTACCATAACCTTACAATCAAGATTGTTCTTATGTATAAGTTCTATTGTCTTTTTCATTGAAACAAGTGTTGTTGTCATAAGTGCTGACAGACCACAAAGCTTCGCACCATTTTCTTTAATCGCATCTACAACAACCTGATATTCAACATCCTTTCCAAGATCAATAACCTCATAACCATAATTCTCAAGAAGTACCTTTACGATATTCTTTCCAATATCGTGGACATCTCCCTTAACCGTCGCAATAACAATCTTTCCCTTGCTTACAGGTGCATTATTGCTCATAATCATATGTTTTCTTATAACCTCAAACGCTCCCTGTGCAACGCCAGCCGCCATTATAAGCTGTGGCAGGAATAATGTTCCCTTCTCGAACTCCTCACCTATCTTATCAAGTGCAGGAATCAAGGCATTATTAACAATGTCCATAGAATCCATACCTGCAAGAAGTTCTTCTGTTATTGCTGCACCTTCATTTTTTTAGACCTTTCTCTACTGCATAGAATAAGTCATCACAGGTATAACTGCCCTTCTTATCCTTAAGATTAACACTTCCACCTGCCTGTGCTGTCTGACCACCCTGTACTGCATTTGCCGCTGTATTCATTGGATTAATCTTGCTTATATTAGGCATTGAAGCATAAGCCTTAATATAATCAACAGAATTCTTATCTATATTGGCAAGAAGCTTATATGCCCTTACTGCCCCCATCATCTCATATATGTTAGGGTTAATAATCGCAAGATCAAGACCATTCTGCATAGCCATTGTTAAGAAAATGTGATTGACAAGCACTCTGTTAGGAAGTCCGAAAGATATATTCGATACACCAAGCACCGTCCTTAAGCCAAGAGTATGCTTAACCTCATAAAGTGCATTAAGCGTTTTCCATTACCCCCTCCTGTTCGGCTGAGGCTGTAAGTGTAAGACAGTCTATATATATATCCTCTTTAGGAATTCCTATAGCTATTGCCCTGTCCATAATCTTTCTTGCTATGGCAACTCTGTCTTCTGCTTTCTTAGGAATACCATCTTTATCAAGAGCAAGGCCAATTACTGCCGTCACCATATTTTTTAACTATTGGCAGAATGTTATTAAGAGAGTCTTCTTCTCCATTAACTGAATTGACAATCGGCTTACCATTATATACTCTTAATGCAGCATCAAGAACCTCAGGTATAGTTGAGTCAAGCTGGAGAGGCACATCCACAACTGACTGAAGTGCTTTCACAGTATCAACCATCATCTGTCTTTCATCAATTCCCGGAAGTCCTACATTGACATCAAGAATATCAGCACCCGCACCTGTCTGTTCTAATGCCTGTCCAAGTATATAATCCATATCATTATCTAAGAGTGCCTGCTTAAATACCTTTTTACCTGTTGGGTTAATTCTCTCTCCTACAACTCTTGGCTGGTCAACTATAACTGTGCTTGTAGCTGAGCATACAGCCGATGGTATTTTCACTGGCTCTTTTGCTAAATTGCCTTCTTTATGTAACATATCTGATAAGCACTTTATGAATTCAGGAGTTGTTCCACAACAACCACCGAATATTTTAATGCCATACTTTCTTAAATCCTTCATAAATTCAGCAAACTGCTCTGCTGTCACATTATATTCATTAGTAACAGGGTCGGGAAGTCCTGCATTAGGCTTTACTATAACCGGAAGATTAGTCCAGCCTGTAAGTTCCTTAATAACCGGCTCAAGTTCCTTAGGTCCAAGTGAACAGTTGACACCTAAGGCATCAACTCCAAGTCCTGATATTGTAAGTGCAAATGAAGATATCTGACATCCTGTAAATGTACGCATATTTTCTTCAAATGTCATAGTCGTCATTATTGGAAGCTGGCTATTCTCCTTTGCTGCAAGCACTGCCGCTTTCACATCTAACAGATCTGTCATTGTCTCAAATACAACAAGATCTGCACCTGCCGCTTCACCAGCCTTGACTATCTCAGCATACATCTCATAAGCTTCCTCAAAGCTTAATGTACCTGTTGGCTCTAGAAGCTGTCCTATAGGTCCTACATCAAGTGCTACAAGTGCTCGTGGATTCACATTGGCACACGCCTTCTTTGCATTTTTAATTCCCGCTGTTACAAGTTCATCAACTGAATGCCCACATTCTTCAAGCTTATATCTGTTGCCACCAAATGTATTGGCATATATTATGTCTGCACCTGCCTTTAGATACTGCTCGTGTATGGAAATGAGAAGTTCCGGTTCTGTAATATTAAGCATCTCTGGTGTTTCACCCATCTTCATTCCTGCCGCCTGAAGCATAGTACCCATTCCACCATCAAGAATCACATAATCCTTTTGTAAAAGTTCTTTTAATTTATTCATTACAATGTCCTCCTGCTTCCCTGAATCTGCATGTACCTTTAAGGTTACACGACATACAGCCTTTTTTCTTTGAACTGACCTCTCCGGTTGTAAGCCCAATAACTGCTGTTACAGACTTGGTTGGTGTCATCATATCAGTCTTTCCTATATTAAGCCCTATAAGCTTAGGTGCATTTAGTATTTTTAAGAATTCGCCCTGCTGTGACAAAGGCAGATCACCATATCCTATTCCAAACCTGAATGTCTGGTTATACTCTGGAAGTTCCTCTTTAATAACAGCCTCAACCTTATCACATACCTGTTCAATTGCTGCACTTGCCATACTGTCTGATATTACAGCCCTGGCAAGGTCTGAGGCCTGCATCACCCTTAACATCCTGTCTATTCCATCAGAGATTGTCACTGCTATAAGTGCCGCTTTATTACAGCCTTTAAGATGTTCTTTAATTGAGTTTCCTTTTAATGTAACAGAAGTCCCTTCAAGCCTTACGCCCTCATCGACCTGTGTCACATCCACTACCCTGTATACATATCTTGGAACTGCCGCTTTTAAGACCTCTGCCTCACATTCATCTATAAGGCTGTTTATTGTCTCATCTGCCCCTATTCCCTTGTATCCTAAGTACCTTAATACTTCTGCCCTGTTTATACTGCTTAATGTCACCTGTTTTTTCATTTATTTATTCTTTCTTGCTTTGTCCTTATGCTTGCCTTTTCCTCTGCCCTTGCCTCTTGACTGGTTAGCCTTCTCAACATTAACACGGCGTCCCTTAATCTGCACGTTATCATTCATTGCCTTAAGAATTTTCTCTGCGTGTATAGCTGGTACATCAACAAATGTATAGTTGTCCATCATATCAATCGCACCGACAAGCTTACCAGGCATACCAGATTCACCTGCAATAGCTCCAAGAATATTAGCTGGCTTTATTTTATCCTTTTTTCCAATATTAATAAAGAGTCTTACCATTCTTGAATCATCTTTATCTGTATCAAAATGGAATTCTTCTACTTCATCTTCTCTGTCAAGGGTATCACCTATAAGCATTTTTAAAAGTGCTGCTGCCATATCCATAGATGTATATTCTTCCTGATTAACGTGTTCTTCAACAAGATTAACCATATCTGTAAGTCCACCCTCTTCGATTGTCTGTCTGATTTTATCAAACATATTATCAAGCTTGGTGTTCTTAACATCATCCAATGATGGAACAGGCTTTGCAAGTATCTTAGTCTTACAGTAACGCTCGATATCCTTTAACTTATACACTTCCTTGCCACTTATAAATGAAAGTGCCATTCCAGATCTTCCTGCACGCCCTGTTCTTCCAATTCTATGAACATAATATTCCTCATCCTGAGGAATGTCATAGTTAAATACCATATCTACATCATCAACATCAATTCCTCTTGCTGCTACATCAGTTGCTATAAGTATGTCTACCTTGCCGCTTCTAAAGTCATCCATTACTCTGTCACGCTGCTGCTGTTTCATATCACCATGTATTCCGTCAGCAAAATAACCTCTGCCCTTAAGCTCTGATATAAGCTCATCAACCTGTCTTTTAGTGTTACAGAACACTACTGAAAGTCTTGGATTGTATATATCAATAAGCCTGCACAATACTTCTGTCTTATTCTTAGGTCTTACCTCATAATAGAACTGTTCTATATTAGATACTGTAAGTTCTTTTCTTACTACCTTTATAATCCTGGCATCTTTCTGGAAATTTCTTGCAATATCCATAATAGCCTTTGGCATAGTAGCTGAGAACATTACTGTCTGTCTGTCTTCTGGCGTTTCTGTAAGAATTGTTTCCATATCTTCCCTGAATCCCATATCAAGCATTTCATCAGCTTCATCAAGAATAACCATATTAATATTATCAAACTTAACAGTCTTTCTTCTCATATGGTCCATAACTCTTCCAGGAGTTCCAACAATAATCTGTACGCCCGTCTTTAATGACTTTATCTGTCTTACTATCTCCTGTCCTCCATATACTGGAAGAACTTTAATATCACTCATATATTTGGCAAGTTTTCTTATCTCCTCAGCCACCTGTACAGCAAGCTCTCTTGTAGGGCAGAGTACGATTGCCTGAGGCTTTTTTATCTGTGGGTCTATCTTCATAAGCATAGGAATTGTGTATGCTGCTGTCTTACCAGTACCTGTCTGTGCCTGTCCGACAACATCAATACCTTCACATACAGCTGGAATTGCCTGTGTCTGTATAGGTGAAGTTTCCTCAAATCCCATATCCTCAATAGCTCTTAATATTCTTTCATCAATGTTTAACTCGTCAAATTTCATTCATTTCCTCATTTCTTAAATTTAATACACTTATCTTAGTCTAACTTTTTAATAATACATTATAGGAAGAAATAAGTCAAAAAAATTGCAATTTATTCTTAAAGCAAGTATAATTCAACTAATTAATTTAAAGAAAGGAACACTGTTATTATGATTCTTTCCTGTAATAATATAAGTAAATCTTTTGGAACAGATGTTATTATCAAATCCTGTTCTTTTAATATTGAAGACCACGAAAAAGCAGCTATCGTTGGTATCAACGGTGCTGGAAAGTCTACTCTTTTAAAGATTATAACCGGAATTGAACCTGCTGACACAGGACTTGTAACGTTAGCTAAGGACAAGACTTTAGGTTATCTTTCACAGCAGCAAAATCTTAATTCAGACAACACCATTTATGATGAGCTTTTATCTGTGAAGCAATATATCCTTGATATGGAAGCACAGCTAAGAAGTATTGAGAACCAGATGAAATCAGCAGATGATACAGCTCTTGAAACACTTATGAAGAAATATTCAGACCTTAACCACGAGTTTGAATTAAACAACGGTTACGCTTACAAAAGCGAGATAACTGGTGTTCTTAAAGGCCTTGGCTTTGCAGAAGAAGATTTCACACTTAATGTTAATACTTTATCAGGCGGACAAAAGACACGGGTTGCACTTGGCAGGCTTTTATTATCAAAGCCTGATATTATACTTCTTGACGAGCCTACCAACCACCTTGATATGGAGTCTATAAGCTGGCTGGAGAACTATCTGCTTAACTACAGTGGTGCTGTACTTATAGTTGCCCACGACAGATATTTCCTTGACAAGATAGTAAGCAAGATTATCGAGTTAGACAATGGCAATGCAACTGTATTCTCAGGCAACTATACTGATTACGCTTCAAAGAAAGCTATCCTGCGCAATATGCAGCTAAAGGAATATCTTAACCAGCAGCGTGAAATCAAACATCAGGAGGAGGTTATAACAAAGCTTAAGCAGTTCAACCGTGAGAAATCTATTAAAAGAGCTGAAAGCCGTGAAAAAATGCTTAACAAGATGGAAATTTGTCGATAAGCCTGAAATTTTAAACGACAAAATGGATATTAAGCTTGAACCTAATGTAATAAGCGGTAATGATGTCCTTACTGTAGACAACCTTACTAAAGGTTTTGACGGAACTGTTCTTTTTGATAACATATGCTTCCAGATTAAACGTGGTGAACGCGTAGCACTTATCGGAAGTAACGGAACAGGCAAGACAACAATATTAAAATTAATTAATGGAATTATACCTGCCGATTCAGGCTCGATATATCTTGGTGCTAAAGTAAATATTGGTTATTATGATCAGGAACACCACGTTCTTGACCCTGACAAGACTATTTTTGATGAAATCAGGGATGCTTACCCAGACCTTAATAATACACAGATAAGAAATACACTTGCAGCATTTTTATTCACCAATGAAGATGTATTTAAGTATATAAAAGACTTAAGCGGTGGCGAGCGCGGACGTGTATCATTAGCCAAACTTATGCTCTCTAATGCCAACTTCCTTATATTAGATGAGCCTACTAACCACCTTGATATCACTTCAAAGGGAAATTCTTGAAAATGCACTTAATAGTTACACAGGTACTGTCCTGTTCGTATCACACGACAGATACTTTATTAATTCTACTGCAACAAGAATTATTGAGCTTGCCAATAAAACAGTTGTTAATTATATTGGTAATTATGACTATTATCTTGAAAAAAGGATATACTAGGAG
>ENA-OQDC01000893-OQDC01000893.1-human-gut-metagenome-genome-assembly--contig:-NODE-893-length-17865-cov-11.696020_pt1 | contig 17865 bp, 16 predicted proteins | sample MGYA00242770_ERZ504601 | MGnify/ENA primary metagenome ERZ504601 (study PRJEB26092, sample SAMD00036305) | human gut metagenome | host: Homo sapiens | study: EMG produced TPA metagenomics assembly of...
TTGATTTATCAAGTTTTATTTTAACCAGCTGATCATTTTCTGTTAAACTGCTTTGCTCTTTTTTGTAATCACTGCTTTTTAAACGTACGATAAACTTAAGATCCTTATCCATCATATGTATAAACGCAGGTGTAGAAGGATATCCTCGGTCCATGATAATGATAAATGGAATATTTCCTATTGTTTCCGGTATTCGCTCTAATTGCTTTTCTGCCAGGCGCATCTCATCAAATTTTACTTTGTTACAATCACTTTCTAGTATCATGCGATTCATTACATCATAGATACAGCCTAATCCTATTTGAGCCTGGGGTTTTGTATTTTTTCGGCTTGCAGAACCATACAGTTCCAGCGTTTCAGCAGTGGTAGGAATATTAATGTCTGAGCCGTCTGCTGCTAATATTAAATGACCTTTATAAGTTGAAAAAGAAGAATCCGCATAGAAGTTGCGGTTATGATATTTATACAGTTCTAAAAAAGCATCTGGATTAAGTTTCATACGCTGTTTCAGATATCCTGGTTTGGAAATGAAAGTTCCTGGATGAGCAATTTTCATATAATTTCTCAGTTCCAATGCCAATGTCAGCCCCTTTCTGTTTATCATTGTGAAAAGAAGATCCTGAAGAGGCATTTTTCTGGTTCTGGTAAAATGATTTTGGTTACCAGACCGACAAAATGCCCTAAATTCATTAGAATTCATTTTTTCTATATCCATGAATGTACGTTTTTGAGAATGTTTCATGAGCATCACATCCTTTTCTGCGGCAGGTTCATGGTTTCTCTTTACAATATAAGCATATCAAAAAAAGCAGAAGATATCTAATCCTTTTGGAATAAATATCTTCTGCTTTAAGTTAATGACATTGTTGATTTTCAAGGATTTTCGTCCTGCCGTTTTTCATTTTTATAGTCAGGTGGATAAAATCATCCGCTTCGCTACGCAGCTCTACACCGAATAACTGCTCCACAGGGAACTTACTTGATTCGGCTAAATTTTGCGAAATTATAATCCCACTCGTCCCTATCAGGAAGCTGCTTACAGGTTCTTAATTCGTTCAATTGCTTCCAGTGTATTCTCATGGGTTCCAAACGCAGTGAGACGGAAGAATCCCTCACCATGAGCACCGAATCCTGAGCCTGGAGTTCCTACAATGTTGGCTTTTTCAAGGAGATAATCAAAGAACTCCCAGGAAGTCATCTTATCAGGTGTTTTCAGCCAGATATACGGAGCGTTTACGCCACCGGATACGGAATAGCCTGCTGATGCCAGACCTTCGTAGATGGCTTTGGCGTTGCTCATGTAGTAACCTACCTGTTCTTTCAGCTGTGCTTTTCCTTCAGGAGAGTATACAGCCTCTCCTGCACGCTGTACGATATATGGCGCACCATTAAATTTTGTGCCATGACGTCTTGCCCAGAGACTGTGGAGATCTACACCGTCACGAACCAGATCCTTTGGTACAACTGTAAAGCCGAGACGGACACCTGTGAAACCTGCATTTTTGGAGAAGCTGCGCAGTTCGATGGCGCAGGTTCTTGCTCCTTCGCACTCATAGATGCTGTGCGGTACATTTTCTTCGGAGATGTATGCTTCGTATGCTGCATCATAGATAATTACAGAACCGTTTTTATTTGCATAGTCTACCCATTCCTGAAGCTGCGGTTTGGTGATCGCACCACCGGTTGGGTTATTCGGGAAGCAGAGGTAGATAAGATCCGGTACTTCTTCCGGGAATTCCGGAAGGAAGCCGTTGGATGCTGTACATGGCATATAGATTACGTTATCAAAGTTGCCACGTTCTTTGTTGTATTCTCCTGTACGGCCTGCCATTACGTTTGTATCTACATATACTGGGTATACAGGGTCGCACACTGCAATCTTGTTATCCAGTCCGAATATTTCCTGGATATTTCCGGAATCGCTCTTTGCACCGTCAGATACAAAGATTTCGTCTGCTTCAATGTCACAGCCTCTGTCTTTGTAGTCATTCTTTGCAATGGCAGATCTTAAGAATTCATAACCAAGATCAGGTGCATAACCATGAAATGTAGCTGCATCACCCATTTCATCTACAGATTTATGAAGTGCCTCAATGATCGCCGGAGCCAGAGGCTGGGTTACATCACCGATTCCCAGTGAGATCACGTTTGCCTGTGGGTTGGCTTCTTTATATGCTTTTACTTTTTTTGCAATTGTGGAAAACAGATAGCTTCCCGGTAATTTCAGATAGTTGTGGTTTACTGTTACCATGTTTGATTTCCTCCCTGGCATGTTTCGCAGTTTTTATATACCTGTCTACAGCAGGCTGCTGCTTTGCCTTTCCATTTCTATTTGTGTCTTCTTTGCAAATATATTTTGTTCGAGTTTTATTATACTTAATTATTTAATAATGTAAAGTCTCAAAGTGTTTTCTGAGCATAATTTTTAATATTAACATTACTGTTCACTGGTAATATCCCGCGAGGTGTTTTTTGTGAGCGAAGGTCACAGAAAACCCGAGACATACTGTGTGAATTTATGCGATTAGCATAAATTAAGTTTGCGAAGCAAACGATACTCCTTGTGCTTTGTACAAGGAGGTTCATATTTTTTGCATCGCAAAGCGTGTTGCTGTGAACAGTAACATTTTTTACCCCGGGCATAATGTCCGGGGTGATTTATTTTATTTGCGCTTCTCTACTTCTTTCATTAGTGTCTCGCGGACGCTTGCAGGATTTGCCTTGCCTTTCATTTCTTTCATGATCTGACCTACAAAGAAGCCCATGACTTTATCTTTACCTCCCAGAAGTTCTGAAAGTGGTCCTGGGTTAGCATCCAGGATTCTGTTGATGGTTTCTTCCAGAAGTCCTGTGTCTTCTACAATCTTCAGACCATGTTCCTCAATGTAGGCTACAGGATCAATGTCTTCCTCAAAGACTTTCTCAAAGACTTTTTTGGCATTCTGAGGGCTGACTTCGGATTTTTCTACCATTACCAGAAGATCTGCAAGATGGTTCGGTGAGAAAGATACCTGTTCCGGATCCATAGCTTTATCTTTCGTCAGACGGAGTACCTCACCCATAAACCAGTTTGCTGTCTTCTTTGCATTTCCGTAGATTGCTGCTGTTTCTTCAAAAAGACCTGCAAGATGGCGGGATTCTGTGAGGATTCCCGCATCGTATGCCGGAAGTCCGTACTCTTCCTGATAACGGGCCTGTTTCACTTCGCGAAGCTCCGGCTGTTCTGCTTTAATCTTTTCAATCCATGCATCAGAGATATGGATTGGAGGCAGATCTGGATCAGGGAAATATCTGTAGTCTTTGGCATCTTCCTTGGAACGCATGGCGTAAGAATATTCTTTGTTGTCATCCCAACGGCGTGTCTCCTGTGTAACTGCCTTGCCTTCTTCGATCAGTTCGATCTGACGTTCTCTTTCGCCTTCGATTGCTCTGGCAATGGCTTTGAAAGAGTTCAGGTTCTTCATCTCTGTTCTGGTACCGAATTCTTCTGCTCCCACTTCACGGACAGAAAGGTTAACGTCTGCACGCATGGAGCCTTCCTGAAGCTTACAGTCTGATACACCCAGATACTGCATCATGCAGCGGAGTTTTTCAAGATAGGCGATTACTTCCTCAGAACTTCTCATATCCGGCTCGGATACGATCTCGATCAACGGGACACCGCTTCGGTTATAGTCTACCAGAGAGCAGTCTTCCCATTCATCATGAATCAGTTTACCTGCATCCTCTTCCATATGCATTTCATGGATGCGGATTTTCTTTTTGCCTGCAGAGGTTTCAATCTCTACCCATCCGTCATGACAGATTGGCAGATATAACTGAGAGATCTGATAGTTCTGTGGGTTGTCCGGATAGAAATAGTTCTTACGGTCAAAATTTGCAGTACTGGTGGATCTGGCAGTTTGCTGCAAGACCTGCTTTCAGGGCAAACTCTACTACTTTCTTATTTAATACAGGCAGGGAACCAGGCATACCTGTGCAGACCGGGCATGTATGTGTATTCGGTGCTCCTCCGAATTCAGTGGAGCATCCGCAGAAAACTTTTTGCTTTTTGTTGCAAGTTCTACATGGACTTCAAGTCCTATGACTGTTTCGTACTGTTTCATTATCTGGTGCCTCCTTCTCCTGGCACGGCAAAGGAGCCGCGGCTGGTTTCATAGGCGTGTGCTGCACGCAGGATTTTCTTTTCCATGAAGCAGTCCCCGATCATCTGGATACCGATTGGGAGACCTTTGCTGTCTTTTCCGCATGGAACTGTAATTCCCGGAAGACCGCAGAGATTGACTGCCACTGTGTAGATATCTCCAAGATACATGGCAAGGGGATCTTTTAAGCTTTCACCGATCTTCGGTGCTGTAAATGGAGATGCAGGTGCAAGGAGCACATCATATTTGCCAAATGCCTGGTCAAATTCTTTCTTGATCAGGGCTTTTGTGCGGAGTGCCTTCAGATAGTATGCATCATAATAACCGGAGCTTAACACGAATGAACCAAGCATGATACGGCGTTTTACTTCCTCACCGAAACCTGCTGTTCTGGTCTTTTTGTACATGTCGTGAAGACCTTCATATTCTGCTGCACGGAAACCGTACTTCACTCCATCGAAACGTTCCAGGTTGGAACTTGCTTCTGCACTGGCGATAATATAATAAGCCGGAATCATGTATTCCATGGTTTTGATAGAGAAGAATTCTACTTCTGCTCCCAGTTCTTTCAGCGTATCAAGAACACCCATAAAAGATGCTTTTACTTCCGGATCAAGTCCCTCTGCCAGGTATTCTTCAGGAACTCCGAATTTCATACCCTTGATATCTCCTGTCAGTTCTTTGGAGAACTGAAGGTCTTCTCTTTTCATGGATGTGCTGTCTTTTGTATCATGTCCTGCGATGATCTCCAGAAGAGCAGCACAGTCAGATACGTCTTTTCCTACAGGTCCGATCTGATCCAGGGAAGACGCATAAGCTACAAGACCGTAACGGGATACTGTTCCATAGGTTGGTTTAATTCCGGTTACACCACAGTAGGAACTTGGCTGACGGATAGATCCGCCTGTGTCTGAACCAAGTGCCAGATAAGTTTCTCCTGCTGCCACTGCAGCACAGGAACCACCTGAAGAACCGCCTGGTACGTGTTCCAGATTCCATGGGTTTCTGGTGATGCCGTAAGCGGAAGTCTCTGTGGTACTTCCCATGGCAAATTCATCCATGTTTGTTTTTCCGATAATGACCAGTCCGGCTTTTTCCAGACGGTCAATGACTTCTGCATTATACTGCGGCACAAAATTCTCAAGAATCTTCGATGCACAGGTAGTTTTCTTTCCGTTAATACAGATATTGTCTTTGATTGCGATCGGTACGCCTGCAAGAGGACTGGTATAAGTACCGTCCTCAATGCCTTTTTGTACTTCTTCTGCACGTTTGTATGCTTCTTCTTTGTATGTGTCAAGATAAGCGTGTACTTCTGAATCCTGTTTCTCAATCTGTTCAAAAACAGTTTTTACTCCATCCAGGACGCTGACCTGACGCTGTTTTATTTTTTCCCCAAGCTGCAGGGCTGTTAATTTTTCCAACTCCATTGTCCTGTCTCCTATCCTATGGTTTTCGGAACCTGATACTGTCCTTCTTTTGCCTTCGGTGCATTTGCCAGCATTGCTTCTTTGTTGTCTCCGTTTGTGACAACGTCCTCACGAAATACGTTTTCGTCCTGGAAAATATGGGACATAGGCTCTACTTCCGATGTATCCAGTTCATCCAGTTTCTCTACATAATCAAGCATTTTCTGCATTTCAGCTTTTGCTTTTCCCTTTTCTTCTTCTGAGAGGGAAAGTTTGGCCAGGATGCAGACATTTTCCATTGTTTCATCATCTATGATCTTTGCCATGATTTTCTCCTTATATATACTGCCTGTAACATTCTATATTGCTTTTATTTCTTTCTGCCCGGAATCAACCTGCCGTTTCCGGTCAATATATAGGCAGCTTTCCAAGTTTCTGACTTATTTACGGTTCCAGACGGTTCATATCTCGCGGGAAGAGACAGGTTTCACGAACATTCTCTTCACCGATAAGCTGCATGGTCAGACGTTCCAGACCGATTCCCAGTCCACCGTGAGGCGGCATACCATGTTTGAAGGTATCCAGATACTGTTCCATGCCTTCCTGCGTCATACCTCTGTCTTCAATTTTCTGTACCAGCATGTTGTAATCATGGATACGCTGTCCGCCTGTTGTGATCTCAAGACCTTTGAATAACAGGTCAAAGCTTAAGGTAAATCTTGCGTCTTCCGGATCATCCATTGCATAGAATGGACGTTTCTTTGACGGATAATGTGTGACAAATACGAAATCTGAGCCATATTCTTCTTTGAAATACTGTCCGATCAGTGCTTCTTCTTCCGGCTCCAGGTCAAATGGATTTCTGATCTTACGGTTATATTTCTGTGATACCAGTTCCTTGGCTACATCGAAACGGACTGCCGGGATTTTGGATACATCCGGGATCTCAAGCTTCAAAATCTGTACTTCTTTTGCATATTCTGTTTTCAGAAGGTTCATGGCATACTGCAGGAATCCTGTTTCCATTGCCATGATTTCTTCGAAGCTGTCAATATATCCCATCTCGAAGTCCAGACTGGTGTATTCATTTAAGTGACGTTTGGTATTATGTTTCTCAGCCCGGAATACAGGGCCTGTCTCAAATACTCTGTCAAATACGCCAACCATCATCTGTTTGTAGAACTGTGGGCTCTGCGCAAGTACTGCAGGTTTGTGGAAGTAGCTGAATTTGAAAAGGTTTGCTCCACCCTCTGCTCCTCTTGCTCCGATCTTTGGAGTGTGGATTTCTGTGAATCCCTGTCCGTAGAGATAATCACGGAATGCTTTTGTCAGTGCCTCCTGAATTTTAAATTTGGAACGCTCCTGAATATTTCTCAGGGAAATCGGTCTGTAGTTTAATTTTGCTTCCAGGGAAGTGTTCAGTTTCCATTTGTCGATTGCCATTGGAAGTGGCTCTGCCGGTGTTGATAAAATATCAATATGGCGAATACGAAGCTCTCTTCCGTGGGGTGCTCTCTCCTCTTCATGCAGGATTCCTTTCACCCTGATCGTCATTGCTTCCTTCAATTCATGAATGGAAACATTTGCCATTTCATTTTCATAGACTGTCTGGAATAAACCTTCCCTTCTTCTAAGAATGATAAATGCCACATCACCCATATTACGGATGCTGTGAACAGCGCCTTCGATTACGGCTTCCTGGTTCAGGAGATTATTACCTACGAGTTCCTCCCAGGTATTGATTTCTTTTTTCCATGTTCCATCCATAAATTCCATTTCCTCATCCTCCATTTCTTCATTTCTGAAAACCTTTGTGATATCTTCACTGGTTTCAAGTTCAAAAGGCTTTTCGTGCAAGCACAACGCCTTTTTGGCTTAAAACCCTGGAATATCAAAAAGGCGTAATCAGAAAATCCGGAGACACTTATCCCCTGGACTCTCTGATTACGCCTTTGTAATCATTCTTCCTGTTATTATCTATTTTATGTTTGTTTGTGTTCTTTCTATATATAATATAAATGTTAGGGTTAAAATGTATTTTGCCTCTAACTTGATATGAACAAAAATATATTCTGTATATTACCACATATTCTGTCAAAATAATATCGTCATTTTTTACAAAATTTTCCTTATTATTTTCGGATATTTTATTTAGAACGTGTTTGAAAAATCAGATTTCATCATACATCAGCATGAGTAACATCTGTGCAGTTTCTACCATGTTGGTTCCTGAATCCATGCTGCATTTCTGGATGTGTCGATATGCTTCCTCTTCTGTCATCTGGTTTTTTTCCATCAGAAGGCGTTTGGCATTCGAGATATAATTCTGTTCTTTTCTGATCTGGGCTTTGGTTTCTTTTTTTCCTTTTTTGATCCGGCGTTCCAGATGATAGAGCATGTCATTGACCGTATCTATCAGTACGCTTGCTTTCATCGGCATCTGTACAGTGCTGACGGAATTCGGTGCTTCATCTATAATACGCTGAGAAGCCAGAAGCAGCATTTCAAAATACTGTGGCAGGTCATCGAGAGCGTCTTTATAATAGGCATCTGTCAACTTATACCCACATATCAGGACACCACTGTCAAGCTCTGAGATACTGGCCAGCGCATTAGAGACAGAGCTGCAGACAGAGGCTACTGTGAGCCCATGTCTGTTAAGTATTGTGCGGATTTTCTTTGCGTCTTCAATTTTCGGTAACGCAATCACAATGCTGCTGCTCATAACTCTGCCACTCCTATTTCTGTTACAGTCTGAGTTTCCGTCCACTGCTTATTGCTTTTTACAACCTCCGCAGGGGACTTGTTTGATTTTGATCAAGCGGATAAAATCATCCGCTTCGCTACTTGCTCATAACCGAATAACTGCTTCGCAGTTTATCAGAAGGAGCTTCGTTCCTCCTGATACAAACAAGTCCCCACCCACTGCTTATTGCTTTTTACAATTTCTACAGGGGACTTGTTTGATTCGGTTAAATTCTGTATAAGTATTCCTCGATTTCCCAGGCTGAAATTTCTCTTGTATAGCGAAGCCATTCTTTTTTCTTGGCTGCTGCGTATTCTTTACAAAATTCTGTTCCAAGTACTTCTTTGATCCAGTCACTCTGTTCGAAGTAATCAATTGCTTCGTTCAAATTTCCCGGAAGATTTTCAATCTTCATTGTTTTCTGGTCTGTTTCGGATAACTCTCTGCTGGAGGACTTAGTCGGATAAATCTTCTTATTGATTCCATCCAGTCCTGCTGCCAGACATACTGCAAATACCAGATACGGATTTGCTGCTGCATCCGGACTTCTCAGTTCGATCCTTGTCTCCATACCTCTGGATCCCGGAATTCTTACCAGTGAATTCTGGTTGTTCTTTGTCCATGTCAGTTCCGTCGGTGCTTCATAGCCCGGAACCAGACGTTTGTAGGAATTTACGATAGGATTGGTGATCAGTGCCATCTCTTTGCTGTGAGCCAGAAGACCTCCTACGAAGTAATAAGCTTCTTCGCTTAATTCCTGTGGATTTCCCGGATTGACGAATACATTTCTTCCATCTTTAAATAAGGAGAAATGAATGTGCATTCCGGAGCCGTTTACTTCTGCCCTTGGTTTCGGCATAAATGTCGCATGAAGTCCATGGCGTTTGGCAATGGTACGGACCGTCATCTTAAATGACATGATCCGGTCTGCAATAGTACGGACTTCACCATATTTGAAATCTACTTCGTGCTGTGCAGGAGCAGTTTCATGGTGAGAAGATTCTACCTCAATCCCCATGTCTTCTAGATTTAATACAATATCACGTCTTGCGTTTTCACCCAGATCCACAGGACTGACATCCAGATATCCGGCCTTTTCATGTGTTACAGTAGTCGGAACTCCGTTATCATCTGTATGAAAAAGGAAAAATTCACATTCCGGATCTACCAGACAGGTGTATCCCTCCTTCTTTGCCTCCCGGGCGGTTTTCTTCAGGATATATCTCGGACTTCTCTCATGAGGGGTTCCGTCCGGACAATAGATATCGCATAACAGTCTGGCAACTTTGCCCTGCTGTGGTCTCCATGGGAGAATTGCAAAAGTGTCAAAATCCGGTCTTAAGTACATATCCGGTTCAGATTCTCCTGCGATTCCTGCGATAAAGGAACCATCTACGATACATCGGTTATCCAGCGCACGGGGAAGTTCCCGGGCAGTTATGGCGATGTTTTTCAGCGTTCCGAACATATCTGTGAACTGGAGACGGATAAATTCCACGTCTTCCTCCTCAGCCATCTGTAATATTTCTTCTCTGGTATAATTCCCCATTTTCATTCACTCCTTGTCAGCATAGTTTCTGCTGTTTTTGCTTTCTTAATGATTCTTCGATACAGTTTTGTCCTGTCTGAAAATTTTATAGATTCTTTTGATATAATGATATAAAAAATGGCGCACTTTCTACAGTTACTTTTCTATAGAAAGAACGCCTTTGTTCATGTAGGCAATTATAACAATGTACCTGTTCTTTGTCAACTGCTTATTTTTTCATCAGCTCTTTCCATGTTACTGTGCATTCCGCTCTCAATAACATGCTTTGCTGCTTACTTATAATTGCTATTTTGAGAATACCGCATCATTCCTCGAAAGAAGATATACGCAATACTGATTCATACTGATTCCCTCTCTCTGAGAATGTTCTGCCAGTAGTCTATGCAGGCTTCTTGGAATTCTCAGCTTAAACTGTCCGGAATAATCTTCAAGGCTATCCGGTTCATGGATTTCTACCCCTTCTTCTAATGCAGCTTCAAGCCATGCATTTTTTTGCATCCAGAGCATTTGAAATTGCACTTTCCACTGTTTCTCCGCAGGTAATGCAACCAGGGAGATCCGGATACGAAACTACGAATCCTCCTTCGGTTTTATCTTCTACAACTTCCATACGATAGGACATTGACATATAATCATTCAGCGTCTTCATAAATAAATCCTTTCCTTTGTCATAGGCAGAAACCCACTGCCTTTAGGGCGGTGGGAGGAGCCTTGTAAATCGTTATCTATTATCCCTGACTCTCAATATATTTTTCATAAATTTTCCCAGCAACCTCCCGCTCGTCTTCGGTCAGATGGAGATATCCATCTTCATCCACGGTCAGAAAACCGCCATTCTTTAACACGCCTACTGCATGGCTGATACTCGGTTTACTGAATCCCATGTGCCGGGCAAGATCAACGGAACGAACCATGCCTTTTTTCTTTTGCAATACAAGGACTGCTTCTAAATAGTCCGCGCCCAACGCATAAATCTTCATTGCCGCCTCCTTTACTGTGCCAGTTTCCAGCCGATAGCTTCCTGCCTTGCGGATACGAAGTCCGCATACAGACCCTTCTGCTGGATCAGTTCTGCATGAGTGCCGCGCTGAACGATATGGGAATCATCCAGCACTAATATCTGGTCCGCACCCCGGACAGTTTTCAGACGGTGGGCGATCATAATAATGGTCTTGTCATGCGTCAATTCCGCAATCGCCCGCTGTAATTCCTCTTCATTTTCCGGGTCAACGCTACTTGTAGCTTCATCCAGAATGATAATCGGGGCGTCTTTCAGTATAGCGCGGGCAATGGAAATACGCTGCTTCTCACCGCCAGACAGGGTTCCGCCACCTTCCCCGATCACCATATCATACCCGTCGGGCAGGGCAGAAATAAATTTATCGCAACAAGCCTTTTTCGCCGCCTCCACTACCTGTTCGTGCGTGGCGTCTGGACAGCCGAATTTGATGTTGTTCTCAATAGAATCGGCAAACAGATACACGTTCTGGAATACCATGCTGATATTCTTCATCAGGCTGTCCAGCTTAAAATCCCGGACATCTTTGCCGCCAACCGTAATTCTCCCGGCGTCTACATCCCAAAACCGGGCAATCAGGTTGCACATAGTCGTCTTGCCAGAACCGGACGGGCCGACAATAGCAGTGGTCGTTCCGTCAGGGATCGTAAAGCTGACATGATCCAGAATTTTTCGGTCTGCATAGGAAAAGTCCACATTATCAAATATAATTTCCGAGGATGCCGAAACCACATCCGCCCCCTTTTCATCCATGACTGGCGTATCGTCAATGGAATTTGCCATATCCATAGAAGCCGCCAGCATTTGCAGCAGGGAAGCCATATTCCCAGCGTTTTCCAGATCATTGAACACCATAAAGGAAGCGATCACCAAAATCACGCCATAGGCCAATGACAGGGAACCGTTCAGCCAGAAGTAAATGGAGGCCAGGAGCAGCAAAACACTGAACACCCGGACAACAACCTGTTTCAGGGCATCATAGGGGACACTGGCTTTTGTCAGTTTCAGATTGTCCCGGCAGCTTGCCTTGATTGCGCTGTCAATGGACTGTGTGCTGTCCTTCTCCATACCGAAGGCTTTCACGATCCCCATCCCCTGGATATACTCCAGGACGGATTCCACAAGGCTTTCCTGTGTATGCTGCCGCACTCCGCTTAAGCGCGCGGATTTACGGAGCGCTAGCTCCGCCGCTGCAAGATAAAGCAGGACGCCGATAGCGGCAATCAGACCGATCCTCCAGTCAAAAAACAGCAGGACGATGACAAGCGCCACCGAATTGAAAAATCCGCCCAACACAGATACCAGCACACGCGCCGCCGAATTTTCCACATCCCCTAACGTGGTGGTAACGATAGCGGTAATGTTCCCGATACTGTTCTTGTTAAAATATCCCATCGGGATGTAACGCAGCCGGTCTCCGATGTGGATACGCTTTTCCGCCACCATACAGTAGCCGGTTTCCGTCTGCTCCATCGTGGAGAAATAGGTCGTGATGATCCTTCCAACCAGGGAAACAGCCATGATGCCCAAAGAAATCCAGATAAACCGGCTGTCCCGGTTATCGGATACCAGCGCCTCCACCACGATAAAGAGGGCGGCAAACTGTAAAGCTGCAAACAGACCGGAGAGTAACGCAAACAGCAGGGATTTTTTCAGCAGTCCCTCTTTGCTGCCAGCAAACGCAATAATTTTTTTCAATGTTCCATACATTTGACAACACCCCCTTACATCTGATCCTTTGCGCCGATATGCGCCTGCCACATATCCCGGTAAAGGGGACAGGTTTCCAGTAACTTATCATGCGTTCCCTGGGCATGGATAGTTCCATCCTTGACCACCACAATATTGTCCGCACCGATAATGGTAGACAGGCGATGGGCAATCACGATCAGCGTTTTACCCACTGTCAGGGCAGAGATTGCTTTCTGCACAACTGCCTCATTCTCTGGATCGATATATGCAGTCGCCTCGTCCAAAATGACCACAGGGGCGTCCTTCAGCATGGCGCGGGCAATGGCGATCCTCTGCCGCTCACCGCCGGAAAGATGGGAACCGGCGCTGCCGACAACGGTATCATACCCTTGATCCAACTTGCGGATAAAGGTATCACAGCCACTTTGTTTTGCTGCCTGCTCCACCTCCGCATCTGTGGCGTCCGGTCTGCCCATGCGGATATTTTCCCGGATGCTGCGGTTAAACAGGTAATTATCCTGCGATACATAGGAAATCTGGGCGGCAATTTCAGACAGCGGTATCTCCTTCAGTTCATGGCCGCCCAGGGTAATACTGCCGGACGTAACATCCCAATACCCAGCAATCAGCTTCGCCACGGTAGATTTGCCGGAACCGGACGGTCCTACAAGGGCGGTCATGGTTCCCGGCTGGATGGAAAGGCTCACATCATGCAACACTTCGTTTTCCCCATCATAGGAAAAGGAAACATGGTCGAGTCCGATACTGGTATCTGCCAGATTTACCGGCGTATCTTTATGATCCAGTTCTTCCGCGTTCAATAGCTGGCTGATTTCCTCCACATTGGTTCCCAGTATAGCCAGGTCATCCGTAAAGGTAAAGACGGACATGATCGGCCCCACAAGCCCCAGGGAGAAAATCACAATGGAGAGGAACGCAGATAATTCCAGGCTGCCGGACAGCCAGAAGGCAACCCCACAAGGCAGCACACAGATCAGCACTGAGGGAAGGATCGCATTGTAGGCACTCATGGTTTTCTGGTTTTCCCGCATCCATTCCACATAGTAATTCGCATTGCAATTCACGGCGTCCGAATATTTCTTGTAGGAACCGGCCGACTGGCTGAACGCCTTGACAACTTCAATCCCGCCGATATATTCCACAATGGCGTTCGCCATATCTTTCCCGGCTTTGACCGCACCCTCCCATTTCTTTGGGTAACTCATCATACCGACAGACATTACGGCAAGACCTACTACCAGCGTAACAAGGGACAACAGCGCCATGCGCCAGTCCATAATGAAAAGATACACGACAATTACCACCGGAACCAGGATGTTTGCGGTCATCTCCGGGATGAGATGTGCAAACGTGGATTCCATCCCTTCCACCCGGTCAACAATCGTTGTTTTATACTGACCGGACGGAGTATCCAGGATCGTCCCCATCGGAACGCGGGCCAGTTTCCCTGTCAGCCTCCCCCGGATATCCCGCAGCGTGTAATAGGCCGCTGTATGGGAAACGGTCGTTGACAGACTGGAAAACAGCACTTTCCCTAGGTAGCCGCAAAGTGCGACCATGCAAGCTGTCACATAACGGGAAAAATCCTGCTCCCCGTCCAACATCATTGTGACGATATGCGCCACACAGAAATAAGGCACCATCTGACAAGCAACACCCAAAACCGCAAGGACGACACTGCCGATGAATTTTCCGTGATACGGTTTGCCCCATCCCAATAAAACACTTATTGGCGACGCTTTCTTTTCTTCCTTCATTTTTCAGATACCCCCTTTATGAAGTATTCTCTTATTTTTCTGAGACCATCTTCATCCATTCCGTACTGGTCGATAATCGAACCATCCTCAAGATGAATGATGTCCGTACAGCAATCTAAAATCAGTTCCAGGTCATGGGTAATGACATACACAGTGATTCCGGCATCCCTGACCTGCCGCAATACATTTGCAACCTCTTTCATATGCCTGTAATCAAGGCCACTGGTCGGTTCATCAAAAAACAGGATCGAGCGTTTTGAAGCGATTACCGAAGCAATCGCAACCCTTTGTTTCTGGCCACCGGACAGGGACATGGGATGCCTGTCCTTAAAATCCAGTAAATCCAACCGACTTAGGATTTCTTCTGCCCGCTTCTGGTTTGCTTCCTCCATACTGATCAGCACTTCATCAAGGACCGACTCGGTGAAAAGCTGATGATTTACCTCCTGCATGACCATATAGCAGGTATTCAGCCGGTCTTTCGGACGGTATTTCTTTCCGTTCCAGACAATCTCCCCACAGTGCTTCTCCAAGCCGCAGAAACAGCGTGAAAAAGTGGATTTCCCGGCACCGTTATTCCCGATAATTCCAACGATCCGGTTCGTAGGGATTTCACAATCCATGATATGTAAGGTTTCCGGTTCGTTTTTATAGGCAAAGTGGAAATTACGAAGCGCAAGGGCGGTCTTTGCCTGCTGCGGTAAAACCGGAGGCAGGAGACGCTCCAAAGCAAACGTGCGCAGTCCCATATCGGAACGCTGCTGCTCCGTGAGCTGCTCAAATTCTGCCGCAGAATAATCATGACTCACCTGCCCGTCTGCCAGATAGATAAACCGATCCGCTAGACCGCGAAGATAATAAAGCCGATGTTCCGATACAATGATTGTTTTCCCCTGCGATTTCCAAAACGCAAGAATCTTTCTCAAATCAAGGATGGAAGCCGCATCCAGGTTAGATGAGGGTTCGTCCATAACGAGAACATCCGGTTCCATAATGGATACCCCGGCACAGGCAATCTTTTGTTTCTCCCCGCCAGATAAGTGGAAGATATTACGGTCCATCAGCTTCTCCAGCCGGAAGTCCCGAACCGTTTTTGCCAGCCGTTCCCGGATGTCTTTTTCTGGCTGTCCAAGATTTTCGCAGCCAAATGTAATTTCACTGGTGGTATCCACATTGAAAAACTGGGACCGGGGGTTTTGAAACACGCTGCCCACAACTGCAGCTGTATCGTAAAGGGGCTGTTCGGAAACCTTGGCTCCATTTACCCATACTTCTCCCGTCATCTTTCCCTCATAATAATGGGGGATCAGTCCATTAATCAGGCGGGTGACCGTAGTTTTTCCACACCCACTTTCACCGCAAAGGACAACAAACTGACCATCCTCTATATTTAGATCAATATCCCGAACACCGCCGGTATTTTCATTCTCTTCTCCATAAGAAAATGAAATATGGTCAATCTTTATCATAAGCTCACCCCCTTAAAAAGAAAAATACTGTCCCAGCAAAAACAGAGCGAAACATAAAGCACAGAGCAGGATCACAATCATGTCCTGAACATGAAAACCAATCTGACATACGTTAGTCCGTTTGACCGGAGCGCCAAGCCCCCGCGTCAGTGCAGCGGCGGAAAGTTCATCTCCGATTTTCACAACAGACACCATCAGCGGTACAAGACGGTATTCCACCATCAAAAATGGATTTTTCCCTCCAAACCGGATACCCCTCATTTTCATTGCATCACTGATCGCCTGGTATTCTTCGCTGATCGTAGGGAAAAAACGAAAAATAACAGACAAAGGGATGACGATTTTCTCTGTCAGGTGCATACGTTCCATCGAACCGATAAACTCACTGACTGAGGTGGAGGAAAGCAGCCAGGCCCCCGTCATAATACCAGGGGCAAACCGCGTCATAATGGATGTCATCGCCAAAACCACAAAGGACAGCAAATCGCTTAATGTCGTCAGCGCTATGCGTTCCAGTGCAAAGCAGGCGAGATATAAAAGCAGGTACTTGCCTGCCGTTTTGAAGCGGCGTTCCGACAGGATCAGCACAAAGGGGATTAGGCTTAACACAGGTTTTACAAAATTCATAATCCCTTCGTTGCTGGTGCTGAACATCAATGTAGTAACCGTCAACAGCAAAATCAACTTCGTACGCGGGTCGAGCCGGATTCCTTTCCTTTTGTCCGTTGTGGCGGAAAAGGATACCCCCTCCATTATGCGATGCCCGCTTTCGCAAAATGTTTTTTCAGAAGCGTTTTTCCAAGCAGTCCGCCCAAAATGGCAAAGACAAAAATCCCGGCAACCACAAGGATAATGCTCCACATCGGCATAACCGCCATTACCCGGTCGGCATATTTCTCCCCGAAGCTGGCGGCAAAGCTGGCCCAGGAGTCCTCGACCATAAAATACATCGGAATATATGTACCTACCATCCACAGGCTAAATACAGCATAACCAAGGATGCTTTTCTTTGCACTTTTATAGTCGCCGGATTTCAAAATGAGATCCCCAAGCAGGCCGAAAATCAGTCCCATAGGAACACCCCAAAATCCCATGCCGGTAAGTCCCATCAGCAGGCCGCTCAAAACACCCATGATTGTAACCATGCCGAATTTCTTAACCCTTGTGAGGAACAGCATGAAAGGGATACCGGTAATCAGCGACCACAGGCTTCCGAGAACAGGAAGAAAGATCGGGACAAACCCAATCGGAATGGCGACACAGCAGCCAATGACAAAGTAAAGAACCGTAAACAGACCAAGGTTAATGAGGTCTTTTGCTTGTAACTTGTTATTCATGATGAATACCTCCACATTCATTTTTCAGTTAGCATCTTCTAACCTTTTTTTTATAGGATAGCATAGTACCGGCTGATTCTCTACAACCAATCATCTTTTTAGCTCCAAACAGCACCGAGTTTTTCTGTTGACTGACTTTGACTGTGATCTTATAATAGAAGTGCAAGGCCCAAACAGAGCGGTTAACAGACCAAATGACAGGAGTTAGAAAATGAAGATAGATGAAATTATCAAGAAAAGCATTGAAATTCCAGGTATATCTATAAAACGGGGCGAATTTAGCGCAGAACTCATTCTAAAGGAGAGAGACGGGAAAGGTTCCATGACTTTTTTCCCTCTGTTCCCAGGAGTTACATTGGCTTATATTTTTGTGAACTCTCCTGTCTGGACAGCCCCAGACTTTCACGATAATGGCTCCATGGAAACAGGACCATTGCTCTTAAATTACTGTGTAACAGGACGATGCGAACTCATCCTGAATAACGGGAACTTTGTGTATGTGAAAGATGGGGAGATATCCTTAACCGAACGATTCGCCAGACAGCAATACGTTTATCCCCGCCGAATCTATGAAGGAATTGAGTTTTTTGTGGATATGGATACCGTAAATGCTCAAAGTTCCTGGGTAGAGGCTGAATTTGATATTGATTTCCACAGACTCAGAGATCTTTACTGCCCGGATGGGGGTACTTATATTGCGTCGGTTACGACTGAGATAGAAG
>ENA-OQDC01000898-OQDC01000898.1-human-gut-metagenome-genome-assembly--contig:-NODE-898-length-17800-cov-7.728852_pt1 | contig 17800 bp, 20 predicted proteins | sample MGYA00242770_ERZ504601 | MGnify/ENA primary metagenome ERZ504601 (study PRJEB26092, sample SAMD00036305) | human gut metagenome | host: Homo sapiens | study: EMG produced TPA metagenomics assembly of...
ATGAAGAATTATACTGGATTCAGCCATATGGGGAGGAAAACCAGGAACCGATCGTAATCACAGTTTATAAGAAATAAAAGTGTTTTTATAACAGATATGTCTGGATTTTTTATGTGAGTAAAAAACAGGTCATTATCGTCCGAAACAGGAGATAATGACCTTGTTTATTTTGTATACAATTTTACAGGATAGTCAATCCGGACGTGGTAAGCAGATTAATACTTACCAACAACGGTTGCTTTGAGCAGATTTGTGTTGCCAGGATGTCCAAGAGGAACACCAACTGTAAGAACAACGATATCTCCTTCTTTGACATAACCTTTTTCTTCAGCTGCTTCTGTAGCGTGAAGAAGAAGAATCTCCATGCTGTATTCCTCTTTGGTCAGGAGTGGTGTTACACCCCAGATCAGGTTCATCTGACGCCAGGTACGCTCATCCGGAGTACATGCAATAATCTGGCATCCCGGACGATATTTGGAAACCATGCGTGCAGTATTTCCGGAACGGGTAACTGCGATGATCGCTTTTGCGTTCAGGTCGATCGCAGTCATGCAGGTAGCATGGGAAATAGCGGTAGTTACATTTGTAGCATGATCTTTTGAAGAAGTGCTGAACTGTTTATTGTAGTCAACATCGGCTTCTGTACGAACTGCAATTTTAACCATTGTCTTAAGTGCTTCAATTGGGTATTTACCGGCAGCAGTCTCACCGGAAAGCATGATTGCACTTGTTCCCTGATAGATTGCGTTGGCAACGTCAGTAGTCTCTGCACGTGTTGGACGTGGATTCTTGATCATGGAATCCAACATCTGAGTAGCTGTGATAACCTGTTTGCCGGCATTGTATACCTTTGCAATGATATCCTTCTGGATAACCGGTACGTCTTCGAGAGGAATTTCAACACCCATATCACCACGGGCGATCATGATACCATCTGCAGCTTCAATGATGCTGTCGATGTTGTCAACACCCTGCTGGTTCTCGATCTTTGCGATGATCTTGATGTCATGTCCGCCGTTTTTCTCAAGGATATCACGGATTTCTTTGACATCGGCAGCAGTTCTGGTAAAGGAAGCTGCAATAAAATCATAGCCTTCTTTAATACCAAACAGGATATCATCGTGATCTTTTGGGCTGATAAACGGCATGTTTACTTCTACACCAGGGAGGTTGACGCCCTTCTTATTGCCGAGAACACCACCGTTTACGACTTTACAGATGATGTTCTGACCTTTGATCTTCTTGACTTCAAGACCGATCAGACCATCATCGATCAGAATACTGTTGCCTGGTTTGACATCTTTATATAAATCTTTATAGGTAACAGAAACGATTTTTTCGTTTCCTACGATTTCTTCTGTAGTTAAGGTAAATTCTTGACCTTCCTTCAGTGTGACCTTTCCATTTTCAAATTCGCGGATACGAATTTCAGGGCCTTTTGTATCGAGAAGCGCAGCTACCGGTTTATTGAGTCTTGTACGAATTTCTTTTAACTTATCAATACGGCCTTTTTGTTCATCATGTAAACCATGAGAGAAGTTAAAACGTGCTACGTTCATTCCTTCTTTAACGAGTTCTTCCAGAACACCGTCCTTATCAGTAGACGGACCAAGGGTACAGATAATTTTTGTTTTGCGCATTCAAATTCCTCCTACTTTTCCTAAAAAATACACCTTTATTCTAACACATTATTTTCAATGCACAAGTAAAGTTTTTGATAAAATACACGTTAAATTTCTAACATTTTTTACGTTATTGTGAGAAAAATATATGGGAATCGAAAGTAAAATAAAAGAAAAATTCCGATGCCTGAAACTATTTATCTCAGTCGAGAAGACTCCCACATCTTCAGGTGGTGAGTAATAGCAAATTTGTCTCAGTGGGAGTCCAATCTCCGACTGAGATAAACGCTCCGCGAGGATGCGCAGTGATTCTGATAGGAATATGTCAGCTTCGCTAACCAGAATCACGCGCCAAGTCTCACGGACGTTCGACTTGAATTAAAAAGTAGTAGACATCGGAATATGTAAAAATTTAATTTCGCGAGAATCGCTGTAATTCAGAAACGAGTATGACGATTGATGTACTTAGCTTTATATTTGGAGTATACGATCGTCTGATCCTTGTACAGACCATAGTAACCGGATACGGCATAACTGATAGATACAGCAATTAGGTAATAGGACGCACCACGGAAGCCAAACAGCTCAAATGCGATCAGGATGGAAGTGATCGGGCAGTTGGTAACGCCACAGAAAAGGGCTGCCATTCCGGCGGCTGCACAGATGGATGGGGAAAGGCCGATCAGGTGTCCCATGATACATCCGAATGTTGCTCCGATGCAGAAGGAAGGAACAATCTCACCGCCACGGAAACCGGCGCGCATGGTCAGGGCAGTGAGTACGAGCTTCCAGAAAAAGTCCAGCGGGCGAGCCTGACCATTCTCGACAGCAAGCTCGATCAGGTTATTTCCGGCACCCATATAATCAGAGGTGCGCAAAAAGAGTGTGATCACAATAATGATGGCACTGGCTGCGACGATACGGATATATGGATTTTTTAAAAATTTCGCATAAAGTTTGCTGACACCCTGAAGTGCCATACAGAAAATAATACTGATGGCAGCACAGGCAATGGCAACAAGAACCATCTTGAGTCCTGTTTCGATGGTAAGTTCCGGGATATTGACTACATGAAAAGATTCCGGATTGATGCCAAAGCCGGCCGCAAACTTTGAGGCAATAATGGATGCGATCACACATGGAACCAGTGCGGCATAATACATAATGCCAACGCTCACGACCTCCATAGAAAAGACTGCCGCTGCCATCGGTGTTCCGAAAACTGCGGAGAAAGCAGCACTCATACCGCACATGACCATGACATGACGGTCTTCTTCATCGAGGTGAAACCAGCTTCCAAGCTGATTGCCGATGCTTCCGCCGAGCTGAATTGCAGCACCTTCACGACCGGCAGATCCACCGGCAAAGTGAGTCAGGATCGTAGAAACGAAAATCAGCGGAGCAGAACGAAAAGGCACATCATCCTGAGAACGGATCGTTGATAAAACCTGATTGGTTCCGCCATCTTCCTGACCGAATTTCTGATACAGAAAAACAATGATCAGACCGGAAACAGGAAGCAAGAAGAATACCCAGAAATGCTCTGTACGATAGTTGGTTACGAATTTCAGTACTCTGGCAAAAAGGCTGCTGATGAAGCCTACGCTCAGTCCGGTCAGTACTGCCAGAACCAGCCATTTAATAAGATTGGTCATATCATATCGAATGTGATCGATATAATAGTGCAGGTTATGGATTTCTTCTGGTTTTTTTTTAATCCTGTGTGTTGTTCATAGCTTCCTTTTATTCCTGTGTAATTCCGGTTACTTCGTATCCGGCATCTTTGATCGTCTGACGGATCTTGTCCTCATCAACCTTTTCCGGTGCTGTGAAAATGGTTGTGTTATTTTCGTGAGAAGATACAACGTCTTCAACACCGAATGCTTTCTTAATAGCTTCGTTTACATGTGCTTCGCAATGTCCGCACATCATTCCCTCAACATTAACTGTAACTTTTACCATAGTTTTTTGCTCCTTTTCTTTTTTATTATAATCATTTTTTACTTCAATGGAAGTAGCTTGGTTAATTTTTTTGTCCTTTTTTGTGTTGTGGATCTTAAACAGGTTCAGACGAAGGGCATTGGTGACAACGCAGAAGCTGGAAAGACTCATTGCGGCGGCACCGAACATCGGATTCAATGTCCATCCGAAAATCGGGATCCATACACCGGCGGCCAGTGGAATGCCGATTACATTGTAGAAAAATGCCCAGAAAAGATTTTCGTGGATATTTTTCAGGGTTGCACGGCTGAGACGTACTGCAGCAGGAACATCGCTTAAACGACTCTTCATCAGAACGACATCAGCGGCATCGATCGCGATATCAGTTCCGGCACCGATCGCGATTCCGATATCTGCGCGGGTAAGTGCAGGGGCATCGTTGATTCCGTCACCGACCATGGCGACTTTGCCCTGTTCTCTGAGTGAACGGATCACACTTTCTTTGCCATCCGGGAGAACACCTGCGATGACATCATCAACACCGGCCTGTGCACCGATCGCTCTTGCGGTGCGTTCATTATCACCAGTCAGCATGACAACACGGATTCCCATATTCTGGAGTTCTTTGACCGCCTGTGGGCTGTCTTCTTTGATAACATCGGCAACAGCGATAATGCCGACCAGTTTACCATTCCGGGCAAAAAGCAGGGGCGTTTTTCCTTCTTCTGCAAGTTTTTCTGCCTTCTGGGAAAGGGTGGCAGGAACGTTTACCTGGCTGCTGATGAATTTCATGCTTCCACCGATCAGAGTTTCCTGTTCGAGCACTGCAGAGAGTCCGTTTCCGGGAAGAGCATGGAAATCAGTAACCTCCGGCGCTGTAAGATGTTGTTCTTCAGCATGTTTAAGAATCGCTTTCGCGAGCGGATGTTCACTTTTTTTCTCCAGGGCAAATGCCATGGTGAGGAGTTCCTGTTCGGAGATCCCGTCTGCAGGGAGCAGATCAGTAACTTCCGGCTGGCCGCTGGTGATCGTACCGGTCTTGTCCAGGGCAACAATCTGAACCTTGCCGGCCTCTTCAAGAGAAACGGCAGTTTTGAACAGGATACCATTTCTGGCTCCCATTCCGTTGCCGACCATGATCGCTACCGGAGTGGCAAGTCCGAGAGCACATGGACAACTGATAACGAGAACGGAGATACCGCGGGCAAGAGCATAGCCAAATTCATGTCCGGTCAGAAGCCAGATGATCGTGGTAACGATTGCAATCGTAATAACTGCCGGAACAAAAATACCGGAAACACGGTCTGCGATCTTGGCGATCGGAGCTTTGGTAGCGGCAGCATCACTTACCATTTTGATGATCTGGGAGAGAGTGGTGTCTTCGCCGACACGGGTTGCTTCGCATTTGATAAATCCGGACTGGTTGACGGTTGCGGCGGAAACAAGATCTCCGGCTGCTTTGTCAACAGGGATGCTTTCGCCGGTAAGGGCAGATTCATTGACGGCGCTGGTTCCTTCAATGATCACACCATCGACCGGGATATTTTCACCAGGACGTACGACAAAGATATCACCCTTGTGAACCTGTTCGATCGGAACGGTTACTTCCTGATCGCTTCTAAGAACAATGGCGGTTTTCGGGGCAAGTTTCATGAGGCTCTTAAGAGCATCGGTCGTTTTTCCCTTGGAACGTGCTTCGAGCATTTTTCCAACAGTGATCAGCGTCAGGATCATTGCGGCAGACTCGAAATAAAATTCCATCATGTAGTTCATAACGGCAGCGGAATCACCGTCTACCTGTGCTCTTGTCATGGCAAAAAGTGCGTAGACACTCCATATAAATGAGGCCATGGAGCCGAGTGCAACCAGTGTGTCCATATTGGGGGCACGGTGCCACAGACTCTTAAATCCGCTGATGAAGAATTTCTGGTTGATGACCATGACGATTCCGGCAAGCAGAAGCTGGACAAGTCCCATAGCAACGTGGTTATTGTTAAAAAATGCCGGGAGTGGCCAGTTCCACATCATGTGTCCCATGGAGAAGTACATCAGAACGAGTAAAAATCCGATGGAAGCGATCAGGCGGCGTTTGAGAACCGGTGTCTCGTGATCTTCCAGGGCTTCCTCGGCTTCAGACATGGAAACCTGTTCTTTATTTGCACCCTTGAGTGATGCGCCGTAACCTGCCTGCTCTACGGCAGTGATGATGTCATGAGAGGATGCGGTTCCTTCAACTCCCATAGAATTTGTCAGAAGGCTGACCGAGCAGGATGTAACTCCCGGCACTTTGGATACGGCCTTCTCCACACGGGAACTGCAGGCAGCGCAGCTCATCCCGGTGACGTTGTATTGTTCCATTGTATTACCTCCTATTTCATTAGCTTCTGCAGAGTTGCAACCAGCTCATCGATGGTTTCATCTTTACCTTCGCGGATATCACGAGCCACACAGGTACGGATATGATTCGCGAGAAGTTCTTTGTTAAAAGAATTGACGGCGGCATTAACGGCGGCTGACTGAATGAGGATATCGTTGCAGTAAGCATCGTTTTCCAACATTCCTATGATTCCCCGGATCTGCCCTTCGATACGTTTCAGACGGTTGATGAGTTTCTTGCGGTCAGCTTCTGAACGGTCGGTGTGCCTGGTACAGCAGCAGGCAGGAGCGGATGGGGTGGCATTATCATTGCTGCAACAAGATTTTTCCTGAGTAGCTGCTTGTTCCTTTATAATTTCTTCTGTCTTTGTAGAGGAACTGGCATTAAAGTTATTATGATCCATAAGCAAACTTCCTTTCGTTCGAGATTTATTATATCAGATGTGAGATGACTCCACCTCGCAGCAAGAATGCCGATGGCATTCCTGAATCGCATACCCTACAGGGGTATGTTCACTATACTTGTAATATATACCCCATGAGGGTATGCGTCAAGGGAAAATATAAAAAAAGAGGGATATCAGGGAATTATACCCCGATAACCCTCTTGCTGATAAGCAAGGATACCCCGGCGGTCAGCGCTTCCGCAATCCAGAAAGCGTTCCATACACCAATGGCTCCGAAGAAATGACTCAGGACAAATGCTGCCGGAAGGATAATGACCAGGTACCTGCAGAGAGAGACGATCAATGAGGCAGTTCCTCTGCCAAGTCCCTCCAGTGCACCACATGCTGTGACGGATACAGAAGAGATCAGGAAACCTGCACAGATGATTCGGAGTGCTGTTTTGCCTGCGGCAATTGTCTGAGGATTTGTGGTAAACATGCCGATCAGCTGTCCCGGAATTGTCAGGCAGATGATTGTTCCGATCAACATGATCACACCACTCATGCCAAGTGTGACGAAGTAGATTTTTTTTACACGTTTATGTTCACCGGCACCATAGTTGTATCCGATGACCGGGCGCATGCCCTGTACAATCCCGCTTGCCGGAAGATACAGGAAAGTCTGCAGTTTGTAGTAAATTCCCAGAATCACCACATAACTCTGGGAATAGGCTGCCAGAAGTCCATTCAGTGCAGAAACCAGGACAGAAGGAAGTGCAAGATTCAGTGCTCCCGGGATACCGACAGAGTATAATCTTGCTGCCAGAGCCATGTCCGGATGGAGATGTCTGCGGCTGAGTTTTACCTGGATTGGCTGCATTTTGTAAATGATCAGATAGAAAACAAGATTGAATACCTGACCAAGTCCGGTTGCCAGTGCAGCGCCTTCAATACCCAGTGTCGGGAACGGACCAAGGCCAAAGATCAGCAGCGGATCAAGAATGATATTGGAAACACAGCCGACCAGAAGCCCGATCATCGTAATCTTCATTTTGCCAACGCCCTGGAAGATCTTTTCGTAGGCAAGGTTAAGCGTATTTATCGTTGCAAACAGAAAAACAATTGTAGAATAACGGATTCCAAGGTCAATGACATCTGTATCACCAGTAAAAAGTGCCAGAAATCCAGGCATCACAAGGATACAACCGATTGTCAGAATTACACCATGCAGACCGGACAATGCAAGCCCGTGTGTGGCTGCTTTGCTGGCAGTCTCTCTGTTTCCGGCACCAAGACAGATGGCAATCTGTGAACTGATACCAATTCCAAAACCAATCGCAATCGCATTGGCGAAGTTTTGGACAGGAAAAACAAGCGACAGCGCGGTCATGGCATTTTCACTGATTTGTGCGACAAAGAAACTGTCCACGATATTGTACAGAGAATTTACGAGCATCGAAATGACCATTGGCAGGGCCATGGACATGATCAGCGGAAAGACCGGCTTTTCTTTCATAAATGTGTCGTTCATAGAAACTCCTTTCAAATAAAAACATCTGCAAGTGCCGGTATTTCTGAAAAATCTGTATCGGCGGAGCAGACATAAAAAAACGCCGCACAACTACCACAATGGGTAATTGTGTGGCGAAAAATGGTCGGACCAGAAAAATCCACACTATGTTTTGGAAATTAAAATTGTTGTAAACATGAAAAAAACAGAATCGTTGTTTACAGACACAGATTGTAGCATATAAATAAGAAGAACGTCAATAAGAAGATTGTACAAAAAGGAGATATCCGACCTCATTTGGATGGTCAGGTATTTCCTTCCGTCAAATCTCCAGATCACGGATCTTCTGATTCGTCCATGGATTTCGCTGCTGGAGGGTGATCTCTTTTGAAACGTATGGGTGGAGTAATGTATTAAATATAAACGGAATCGTTCGCAGATTATTGTATACAACTCTGTACAACTGGCCTTCTTGCGGGGATTTCAACAATGTGCTACACTAAAGTATGATTTGAAATGATGAGGATGAAAATGAATTAAGAAGAAAGGAAGCAGGTGTTTCAAAGGAAGGAAACATGCGGAAAGTAGAATATTATGAAAACACTTCTTACATTACAGCTCACGATCTTTCTCCTCGTAGCTGTAGGATTTTTGATGAAAAAAATACATATCATCGGACCACAGGGGCAAAAAAACATCAATGACCTTGTTATTTATCTGATCCTGCCGTGCAACATTCTTCATGCGTTTACGCAGAGTGCAGCAGATGGAAATTTTATAAAATATCTGGAAATCCTTCTTATATCTATAGGTATTCAGGTATTCTGTGTGATTTATGGAAAAGTGATGTTCCGAAAAGAACCGGAAGGACGATATAAATGTCTTCAGTATGGAACCATCTGTTCGAATGCGGGATTTCTTGGAAATCCGATCGCAGAGGGAATTTATGGTGCAGAAGGTCTGGTGCTTGCCAGTGTTTATCTGATTCCACAGAGAATCATGATGTGGTCCTCCGGGTTGGCTGTTTTTTCCGGAAGCAGTGATAAGATGAAAACACTGAAAAAAGTCGTAACCCATCCGTGTATTCTGGCATGCGTTCTCGGAATTATTCTGATGGTTACAGGACTTCCACTGCCTCCTGGACTTGACGACGCAGTAACTGCAGTCGGAAACTGCAACACCGCAATGTCTATGATGGTCATTGGCATGATCCTGGCTGACATTGATCTCAAAGATTTCTGGGACTGGACAGTTGTAAAATATACTGTACACAGACTGGTCGTTATTCCGGCGGTCGTTTATATTGTATGTAGTTTTCTGCCATTGAATAAAACAGTTCTTGGTCTTTGTGTGCTTCTGGCAGCGATGCCGGCGGGTGCGACAACCAGTATCCTCGCAGAGAAATATCAGGTCGATTCTCCGTTTGCAACGAAGATGGTTATTTTTTCCACGCTGCTGTCATTGCCGACGATCTGTCTGTGGAGTATCTTTTTGCAGTAAGGTGGAATTTGTAATAATACATAGAGTTCTATATATGGATATGCTAAAATAGAACAAAAGGGAGAGGCAGGTGGAAACCTTAAGCCTGAAAAATATGCTGGATGAAATATTTGCAGGGTTACTTTCATTTACAGAAGATGCCGGAGCCGATTGTGCCAGTGTTCAATGAGATATTTGGAACAAATTATCCACTTGATGTTCCGTTGGAACAGCTACGAAATGAACACCAGACGCTGAATGGTGAAAAAATTACTGATTCATACTTCAGAATTGGAAAAAAAGGTTATCATTTCGAATGCCAGAGTACAGGTGACTAGAAAATGGTGATCCGAATGGTGGAGTATGATTTTGCAATCAGCATTGAAAACGTGAAAAAAGAAAATTAATAAAAGTGAAACAGCGATAATCATATTTGGAATATCCCAGTTCTTCATCCAGTTCCTGATCAAGGGCGCCTTCCAAAATGATAGACATCATATCCCGCATAATGGAATTAACATCTGTTCCATCTTTTACTTTTACATTGTTTTCTTTCAGGTAGTTTCCCATGAGTTCTCTAAGCGCTGCTTTTTGTGGTGAATCCTTTTTTCTTGCCATAAAATAAACCTCCAAACTGAGTAATTCTATCTTACATCAGTTTGAAGGTTTACACAAACTTTGGGATACTCCCTTCCAGACAGACTATTTTCCACAATCTGCCTGGAAGTTTCCCCTATACGATTTCTCTATCCTGTTTCAGGATTCTCTGTGAGTTCCTCTTACCACCTGGATTCCCCTGGATTCTATCATCTCACAGATTTTGGCAATTCGTGGGCACTCTTTTTTCTCCCTGTCCAGACGACAGGCTCCCACATGCACTACCTTAATTTCTTCGCTGACCAGCCTATCTATTTTTTCCAGAATTTCCTCATCTACATCCGGTTCTTTGGGATTTACACTTTTGCATCCATTACAGGTCATCATTGCTCCCAGAAGTGTGTCCGGAGAATATCCATCAAAAAAGTCACTGCGATTCTGAAAGGCCTTCAGGCATCCCACTCTGGCACATACATTATTGGAGTGAAGGCAGGTCAGTGTTCCAATTTTAATCATACCGCTTCCCTCGCATGTTCCACAAAGAGTTTTCGAATACTTTCATATTCCCCCAGTCCTTTCAGAACTGTCTGCACTTCATAACCAGCTTTGCTGATGATATTTTTCCAGGAGTCTTCTTCCTCTCCTGCCATGTCATTTTTCGCATGGTCACCGGCAACGATCATAAACGGTGCGATTACCACTTTTTTTACCCCGCATTTTCCAAGCTGTTTCATGACCTGGTCAATTTCAGGATAACCTTCCACAGTTCCTACGATCACATTTTCATATCCCATATCCTTGAATCTGTAATCCAGTGCGGCATAAACGGCATTTGCGTAGTGCTCGGTTCCATGCCCCATAAGCACAAGTGCCGTTTCCTTATCCTTAATTACAGGGAACTCATCTGCAACCGCTTTCACCACATACTCATTATCTTTTTCTGTTGTAAGTAGAGGAGCTCCGAATTTCACAGACTGAAAATGATCTGCATACGCCAGAACATCCTTTTTCATAAGATCATTTTCCACACCGTTCATTACATGAGTAGGCTGAATGATCACATCTGTAATTCCATCCTTTTTCATACGCTCCATTGCTTCTGCCACATTGTCATAGTGAATATGATCTCTCTTTTCAATTCTGGCGAGAATCATTTTGCTGGTCCATGCGCGATAAATTTTACAATCTGTAAAAGCAGCTCCAATTTCTTTTTCAATCGCATCAATGGTCACTGCTCTGGTATCTTCATGACTGGTACCAAAGCTGACTACAAGAATTCCTTTTTTTGCTGTATCGCTCATTCAGCTTTCCTCCACTTTTTCTTTATTTTTTCACATGCAAAGGATGGTATGTAACATTCAGCATGCCGTATTCATCCTTTTTTACAGTTGCATCTACTTCATATAACATATGTATAAAATCTTCTGTAATGACTTCTTCTGGAGTTCCGCAAGCCACCAGACGACCGTTCTTCATGGCATAGATCCGGTCGCAGTATGCTGCTGCAATATTCAGATCATGCAAAGCACCGATCACAGTGACCCCAAGACTTTTTACAATATCCAGAAGCTGGAGCTGGTATTTGATGTCAAGATGGTTGGTAGGCTCATCCAGGATCAGACAGTCAGTTTTCTGTGCCAGAGCTCTTGCCAGAATGATTCGCTGCTGCTCACCGCCAGACAAACTTGAAAAAACACGGTGCCGATAGGGAAGCATTTCCACTTTTTCCAAACATTCTTCCACGATCTTATAATCCTCGGCATTATCCCGTTCCATGGTTTTCTTATGAGGAGCCCTTCCCATCATTACAATTTCCTGTACGGAAAATTCAAAATTATAGTAGTTGTGCTGGGACACCACTGCCAGTGCTTTTGCAGAATCCTTTACCTTATATTCGTTCAGCGGTTTTCCATCCAGCATGATCACACCGGTATCTGGCTTCAGTACACGGTAAATACATTTCAGCAATGTACTTTTTCCACTTCCGTTTGGTCCTATAATTCCTACAAATTCCTTTTCCTTTATGGCTGCGTCAATTCCCTTAAGAATCTCATTTCCGCCAAGCTCCACATGGATATCAGAAGCTGTCAGTTTCATGATTTCTCACCTCCGAATCCATAAGATCTGCGTACCAGCAGATAAATAAAGCAAGGTGCTCCGATCATGGATACCAGGATTCCGATTGGGACTTCACTCTTGGGAATAATGATCCTGGAAGCAACATCTGCCCAGATCAGGAAAATGGAACCGCTAAGTGCTGACAGTGGAAGCATTTTCTTGTGATCGGTTCCAAAGAACATTCGTACCACATGAGGAATAATGAGTCCTACAAATCCAATGATACCTGCGGAATATACCACAAAACCGATCAACAGTGCTGTCACTACAAGATACACCTGACGATATCTGTGCAGGTCAGTTCCTAATGTGATGGATACCTCATCTCCAAGCAGCATCATATTGAGAATACGGCTCTGGGTGCAGAAAAACAGGGTTGCTATAAAAACGCAGGGAATAATCACAGCCAGATTTTCCCATTTCGCACCTGCCAGACTTCCCATCAGCCAGAAAGTAACTGTCTGGATTCCATCTCTGTCGCCCGCAATATAGACAACAAAGTTTGAAAATGCACTGCACACACTTCCAAGTGCTGTACCTGCAAGCAGAAGTCGGACTGAATTTGCCCGGCCTCCTATATTTGCAGTGATCTGTACCAGTACAGAAATAAGGAAGGCTCCGATAAATGCGCAGATTCCAATAGAGTTGGAGCCAAATACGGCTCCAACTCCAAGAAAGATTGCCACTGTTGCACCAAGAGATGCACCAGAGGAAATACCCAGAATATACGGATCTGCAATCGGATTTTTCACAATGGCTTGCATTATCACACCTGCAACTGCCAGACCCATGCCAACGGCTGTTGCAAGAAGAATACGGGGAAGGCGGATAAACCACACAATATCAGACATGGCTCCTACACCATAAACCTCCGGATCCCCGATTCCAAACACTTTATACAAAATTACACTATACACATCTTTCACAGAAAGATCTACAGAACCAATGGTAACTGCAGTCAGAATGGATATCACCAGAAGCACAGTCAGTAATATCACCGCCAGCACATAGATCGGCTTTCCATGAAAAATTCCATTTTTAAAATCCGGTTTTCTTTTCATTTTATTCGTACAGATCCGGATATAATGCTTTTGCAAATGTCATAATTCCATCATAGGTTCTGACACCGCTGCAGTATACTTCATTCAGGTTTACAGAGAATACTTTGTTGTTCTTAACTGCTGAAAGGCTTGCATATGCAGGGTTATCTGTAATATCAGCGATAGCCTCATCAGCTGTCATAAATCCATCATAGTTGATCATGAATAATACGTCCGGATCAGCTGCAATCAGATCCTCTGCACCAACGTTTTCAGAGTTCTCTGCACCAAGCTTCAGCTCCGCACCAAGTGTCTCCGGAATATTTCCGCCAAGTGTCTCTGTTCCATATACACGGAAGGAATCTCCCTCATCCTCAAGAACTGCTACAGATAACGGGTCTGTTCCTTCTACATGCTCTTTTACTTTATCAATCTCACCCTTCATCTGATCAACGATTTCCTCTGCCTTGTCTTCGCAATCAAAGATCTTGCCAAGGTTCAGGATATCCTCATATTCGTCTTCAATTGTACGTGGGAACTCAGAAGCCGGTCCCTTTGCAGCACTGTTCAGGGACATGTATGTATTTACATCTCTCTCCTGCCAGAAGCTTACATCAGAAAGCCAGTCATCATCGAAAGAAGAATACCATGCCGCAATAAAATCAGGCTCCATTGCAACAACTTCCTCTTTGGATGGCTTGGTATCCATATACTGAATCTTGTCAAATTCATCTTTTAAATCCTCACGCACATCACCGTCCAGACCGCAAGCAGCTACGATCTTATCACCGAGACCAAGTGCCAGAAGCTCTTCGATATTGGAGTTTGCATATGCAAATACTTTCTCCGGAGCTTTCTCAAAAGTCATTTCAATCGGTTCGTTCTCATAATTGTAGGTTGTGATTGTTACGGGATAATGGCTGTCTCCATCCTCCGCAAATACAGTTGTTCCCATTCCCAGGCTGAGAATTCCTGCCAGACATAACATTCCTGCTACTGTTTTCATGTTTTTCATGCTTTTTCTCCTTATTTTTTCTTTTGTTTTTTTGCTTTTAAAAGAAAAAAGTCCGCTTCCATAAAAAAGCGGGCATCACAAAAAAACATGATACGAAAGACAGCACTTTACACGGAAGTTTCTTTCTATGAACCAAGCAGGTTTCCTGGCTTACAGCTTAAATCCCCATTCCCTTCTCACATAAAAATGCAATGGATATGAATGTGGCATAACTGAATACAGTGACCGGATCGTTCAGGATTCTCACCTGATTCCCTCTTCTGAAAATAGTGTAAATTTTATATATTTTTCAGCACTTGGCACATTTATTCTTTTAAGCAAAGCTATTATAACTTACGCTTTAACCAAAGTAAAGAATTTTCTTTAACAATATTTTTGATAATTTTACTTTTTTGTATTTGCTGGAATTCCCAGAGGTTGACCGCCCCTGCCGGGGGGGATAAAGTTCGCGCACCACTCATATAGCATGTCTTGCAATCCATAGAACATTGAATTACATTCGTGCTATTCACAGAGAGATACAAAAGATGACATACACAGCACTCTTTCCTATGATTGTTGAGGAAATATTATCCCTTAACGCCTTATCTCATCACCATATCAAAAAGACTCTGATAACTATCCACGACATCAAAAACAACGCTGTCACTACTGATAGCCTTAAAGTCTTCCCGTGCGCAGTGTATCTTAGATTCCTCAATCGAACGCAGCTGCATAGAGGACATAGAGCCCTTGGTTTCAGCTGCAAAATAAATATGCTTTACCTTTCCCCTTATAGAAAGTAATTGCCCAGTCAGGATTATAATTTCCTACCGGTGTCGAAATATAGAATCCATTCGGCAAATCAGTAAATACCTTCATACTGTAATACTTATCCAAAACGGCATAAGTAATGTGCTTGATAATGGCTGCTGCCTTTTCCTCATTAATGAGTGCAACTGCCTTGATAATGAACTCTTCAGGATTATCTTTAAACTGATTAAAAACAGTCTTTTTGATACCACGCAGAATAGCAATAACATCCTTACGAGTCAACTTTGTCTCTTCCACCAGTTTGCCAACCAAATCATATTTCACGCTACTATTGACAGGAATCCGTATCTGCGTACCGTAAGCAGAAGTTTCCTTTGTAAAGGCAGCTCCACATTCCAAAGCTTCTTTCGATTTACTTTCTTCCATTGCACCTGATTCAATCTTGAAGAAAATCTTAGCAACTATCAGCTTAGCATCCAGAGAAGCTATTGCATTTCGGATCAGTTCATCAATATCAAAATCTACGATATAAATAGACTTTACATTTATCTTTGACCAGAGCGCTTGAAACTCAGGCATAGCAAATTTTTCTTCATTAACCTTAAGCTCAACATTATTACCACGAGCATTTTCCGGCTGCACTGCCCTCGGGTTGTAAACCGAATCGATGAGTTCCACAATGGATGCTGCAAAATTATTCACTTCTTCAGCAATTTGTAAAATGCCATTGAATTTGTCTTCGTAGTATTTATCAGTCAATACACCCTTCTTATCGATATAGCGATTAATTGTCAAATCATACATGATGGCATAGGCAGTATCCCTATCAACCACCTGTTCATGACCATCCAAATCGTTGATGACCTTTCCTACAAACAAATCAGCTGTAATAGTACGTGGCCGATCTGCCACATTCTCTGCGATTTCACTCTGTAAACCTTTCGCAAAGGAATCATAACTTTCACTGGCAATGACAGTCAGAATGTTGACATTATGAACATCATTTCCCAAAGCATTCGCATCCTGGCGTTCACCATCCTGGTTGACGCACAGACGTAGACCACGATCAACCTCCTGACGCTTACGAATATCACTGCCGCTCTGTTTCAGTGTACAGATTTGAAAAACATTCGGGTTATCCCAGCCCTCACGTAACGCTGAATGCGAGAAGATAAACCCAACGGGGGAACGCTTCGGATCTCTGTCCAAAAGCAGCTCTTTGTTTTTCATAATCAAATCGTAGGCGTCAACATCATGGGTAAAACAAAAGTGTTTATCCCAGATACAACAAACCAGCTCTCGGCGGAATTATTGATGAGCATATATTATTACGGATCAGGGGATTACAGGATACCGAAAAATTAGAACATTTAGACGTGACATATTTTGATGAAGCCAAACAAACTCATCTTCAGGAAGTACTTGACGAATGCCAGATAAAAAAATACCGTCTGATAAAGTGCCAGGACTTTAATTTTCACATTTAATCAAAAAGGACTACATTCTTATATCACAAGAACTGTAGTCCTTTATTTTTCTGCATTGGCAGTAATAAATGCTCACAATTATTTATTTTCCGACGGAATATATTCCAACAGGTCTTCTATTTTACAGTCTAGGGCACAACATAATCTTGCTAAAACAGCCGTATCTAACCTAGTCACACTGCCTTTACAGTACTGATTCAGCTGTACATTTAGATCCATGACTTTATCAAAAGTCTCCTCTGTATAATCCATAAATGAGGTGTTTTCTGAAATTCCTGCATTATTTACCAGTACATCGACGCATCCATATTTTTCAATTGCCTCTTTAAAAGCCTTTCTGACAGACTCCATGCTTGCAAGATTTGGACTAATTCCAGCAACTATTGCATTGGGATATTTTTCTTTTAATTTATCTACAGCAGTATCTGCCGATTACTTTGAACTTGCCGCCAATACAACTGTAGCGCCTTCCTTCAAGAATTTATCAGCTGTAGCAAATCCTATGCCACAGCTTCCACCCGTAATGATTGCAATTTTATCTTTTAATCTCATTTAGACTACCTCCTCACTTAGTTTCTAGCCACATTATAAGCAAAAGGTAGATTATTTTCTGTGATATCATCATAAAATATCGCAATAAAAAACCCTGTTGCTCACGCACCAGGGTTTTGGTTTATCCATCCGTATTTAACAAAAGATTAGGCTTCTATTCAACTTCTGAAAACTCATCTTTTCCAACATTACATAATGGGCATTCAAAATCTTCCGGAACATCTTCCCATTTTGTTCCTGGTGCAATACCACCTTCTGGATAGCCCTTCTCCTCATCGTATTCCCATCCGCAAACATCACATACGTATTTCATTCGTTGTTCCTCCTTGTAAATATATTAATACACAGCCTATATTACTGTTATATTTGTGTTGTTCTGTAACCTTAATATGTATAAATGCTTTTAGCATTTCCATAATCCATGCAGGTTACAATATGCATATACTTCTTCTACCTGTTCACCATCGCAAAGACAAATACCTGTTCACCATCGCAAAGACAAAAATCTGCTACCGGCTCCTACCCTGGATTTAACTGTTTTCTGTATATTCCCTGGTTTGTATTTAATGTAATCCACTCAATGAAATGCTCTTCAATCATTGGATGTTTTGTCTCTCCGAACACGACATGAACATGACTGCCTTCTATCGTATATACAGGTACATGCTTCTCGACAGCAGCATCTGTCACTCCGGCTTTTAATTCCTGCATAGGTTCCCCGCAACAAATTACAGGTACACCCTTATCCTTTACCTTTTCAACAATGCTTACAAATATAATACCTTACTTCCATGCCTTTTTCTCCTCGTATTATATAGTAGTAGTTTTTAGAGACCCTCTCCAAGGTCTTTATAACCATTAAAGTCATAGTCCATTCTTTACCTCTTCTGTAGGTTCGACTATGATATATAAGATGCTGTGGAT
>ENA-OQDC01000901-OQDC01000901.1-human-gut-metagenome-genome-assembly--contig:-NODE-901-length-17671-cov-8.241279_pt1 | contig 17671 bp, 15 predicted proteins | sample MGYA00242770_ERZ504601 | MGnify/ENA primary metagenome ERZ504601 (study PRJEB26092, sample SAMD00036305) | human gut metagenome | host: Homo sapiens | study: EMG produced TPA metagenomics assembly of...
CACTTTTTTTATTTTTTTTATATTTTATTTTTGTTTATAAATTTCCGACAATTTTATCTTTGATAATTGCCAGGATCTCTCTGGGAATATACAGAAGAAGTCTCCAGGAACGATATCTGGACGGAACCGGATAAATTTTCCCGACAGCCACACTTTCTGCCAATCATTTACACCTCGAAACACATGAAAATTATTAGTCACTACCCCAATTGCCGGCTCCGTACTGCCGATCAGCTCAGACTGTATCCAGATTTTCTTTGGTATTGGTCGAACGTTCTTCTCGGATCAGACGTCCTCCATCAATCCCATGTTCTGTCAGATATCTGTACATGGCCTCCGCTTCACTGATTCGTTCCCGTCTCCCATTCCTCCGGAAAGCACAGCCCTTGTCCCGGGGTTTTCTTCAAGATAGAGCAAAGCCCTTCTGGTTCTTTCCAGAAGGGCTAATGTCATTCTTGTACCATCTACATGCGCGCCAAGTACAATGATATAATCCAGATTCTCTCTGGCTTTCATTATTTACCGCAGCAGTATTTGTATTTCTTACCGCTTCCGCACGGACAAGGATCGTTACGGCCGATTTTATGCGGTTTTACAACTGTACCGGATTTTTTCTGCTCTTTGTAGAGTTCTTTACGTTTTTCTTCTGAGAAGATTTCATCCCACTGTGGAAGCTGATACAGCCAGTCTGCCTTTGCATCAACCATATTCTTGTAAAGAAGTTCTTTGTCAAATGCAAGTGTGACTTTTGTATTCTCATCCATAGTCTCAATCGGGTTCGGGATCTTAAGACTGTCATTGATACCATCCAGGAAACCAACCATAGTCAGGACATCCTGTCCGTATTTTTCTGCCAGTTCCTTGACTGTACCACTTACAACTTCATCCGGATTGGAAAGAAGCTGTTCGTAGATTCCCTTTTCAATATTAAAATAGTTTGCCCAGAATCTCTGAAGCTGATTGCGGTCTGCCTGCTGATTGTAAGCAATTTCGCGCCACTGCTCTAAGATTGTTTTATCACTCATTGTTTCATCCTCTTTTCAAAAATTTTGCCTGTGCTCCATTATATCATCTTTTTTCCCAAAACACAAATCCTATTCTTATAATTTTTGTGAAAAATGTGTATATATAAAAAATAAACCGGTCATACTGTAAATGTTCCCTGAAGGATTCTTCAGGAAACATACTGCAAAAGATAATTTCAGGAAAAACTTATATCCTCCCCTTAAAAGGTCTCAGAACTGACACAGATACGCGGTTCTGGGACTTTTCTCGTTTTATTTCACACCAAGTTTTTCAAGATCTGCTGTTACCTGTTTAAAATCTTTAAAACAAATGGTATGAATTCCCTGTTCCTGTGCTCCCCTGCAGTTTTCCGAACGATCATCGATGAACACACATTCCTCCGGTTTCAACTGATATTTATTCAGAATTATCTGATAAATTTCCGCATCTGGTTTCAGCTGCTTAGCATAACAGGAAAAAACCTCTCCATCCATTTCTCTGCGGAATGTCAGTTCCTTTTTCGTGTGATCCAGCATATAACTGCTGTAATTAGACAGGATATATACATGATATCCCTTACTTTTCAGATATTTTACCCAGGTATCCGCATATGGTCTCTTGTGAATCGTGCCGCCGGTACCTCTTATCACCTTCTCAATATCCTCGGCATCCTCTGGATCCAGCTCCTGAAACTGTTTCAGATAAACATCCTCTTCATATAAGCCTCTGTCACGTTCATCCCAGACAGGGCTTTGAAAAGTTGCCTTTGCGATTCGTTCCCTTTTGGCCGGTTCAAATCCAAAGCTGTCCAGATATGTTTCCCAGTCATAATCCACCAGCACCTGTCCAACATCAAAAATGATATTTTTTATCCCGCCAGTCTCTGGCTTCTCTTCTTTCTTTTTACTCAGGTATTTAAACAGCATCAAAATCACATAGCACATAACCGCCACAAACAGCACAGTAAATAACGATGCTATAAACGCCTTCTGCGAAAAATCTCCCTTCAACGCAAAGTACATTGGAAGGCAGAAGATCGCCAGTAATGCGATCACTCCTATGATCGCAGCATATTTTTTCCAGTTTTTCATACTTACCTCTTTATTCAGAAAATGATTAAGAAATGCGCCGGAGATAGCTCCGGCGCGTTATGATCTTATAATTGATTATTTGTTTCTGTAAATGATATCGTTTCTTCCAGGTCCATTGGAGATCATTGTGATCGGGAAGCCGATCTGTTTTTCTACGAATTCTATATATTTGCGGCAGTTCTCCGGAAGATCTTCATATTTCTTGATTCCACGGATATCTGTTTTCCATCCCGGAAGTACTTCAAGAACCGGTTTTGCTTTTTCAAGAAGACCTGTTGTCGGGAATTCTGTTGTAACCTTGCCATCGATCTCATATCCTGTGCATACCGGAATCTCATCCAGATAGCCAAGTACATCAAGTACAGTAAAGGCAACATCTGTAGTTCCCTGCATACGGCAGCCATATTTGGAAGCAACACAGTCAAACCAGCCCATACGTCTCGGACGTCCTGTTGTTGCGCCATATTCTCCACCGTCTCCGCCTCTTCTTCTAAGTTCATCAGCTTCTTCTCCGAAGATCTCGGAAACAAAAGCACCTGCACCTACTGCGCTGGAGTAAGCTTTGCATACAGTAATGACTTTTTTGATTTCATATGGCGGTACACCAGCACCAATAGCACCATAAGCTGCAAGGGTGGAAGAAGATGTAACCATCGGATAAATTCCATGATCCGGATCTTTCAGAGAACCAAGCTGTCCCTCAAGCAGGATCTCTTTGCCTTCTTTTAATGCATTCCACAGGAAAAGAGATACATCTCCAACGTAAGGAGCAACCATTTCTTTATATTTCATCAGTTCATCAAAGATTTCATTTGGATCAAGAAGCGGTTTGTGATACAGATGCTCAAGAAGAATATTCTTTGTCTCAACAACACGCTCTACTTTTTCTCTCAGAGAATCATCATGGAACAGCTCATTTACCTGGAAACCGATTTTTGCATATTTATCTGAATAGAACGGTGCAATACCGGATTTGGTAGATCCGAAGGATTTACCACCCAGACGTTCCTCTTCGTACTGATCAAACAGAATGTGATATGGCATAACAATCTGAGCTCGGTCAGAGATCATAATCTTCGGTGCCGGAACGCCTCTTGAAACAACTTCATTGTATTCTTTAAAAAATACCGGAATATTCAGTGCAACACCGTTTCCAATAACGCTTGTTGTATGGTTATAAAATACGCCAGACGGAAGTGTATGCAGTGCAAATTTTCCATAATCGTTGACGATCGTATGTCCTGCATTGGCTCCTCCCTGAAATCTTACGATAATATCAGCTTCCTGTGCGAGCATATCAGTAATTTTACCTTTACCTTCATCTCCCCAGTTTGCTCCAACTACTGCTTTGATCATAACACTTTTTCCTCCTCGTGCTTTATTTGATCTATCATACGTTTATCTCTGCTGTCATACCCAACATGTCTTTGTGTGCATCCAGAACCGGCTGTACAGTCTTCTCAATAAATGTAACCGTCTGTTCTTTGGCTCTTCCGACATATCTGGATGGTTCCATGGATTTACGAAGCTCGTCAATTGTCAGATTAAATGCAGGATCTGCTGCGATTCTCTCCAGAAGGTCGTTATCCTTTCCTTCTACCTTGACAGTACGTCCAGCTTCCATAGAAAGTTCACGGATACGCTCATGAAGTTCCTGACGGTCTCCACCTGCTTTTACAGCATCCATCATGATGTTTTCTGTCGCCATAAACGGAAGCTCTGCCATCATATGTTTCTCGATTACTTTCGGATAAACAACCAGTCCGTCAACAACATTCAGGCACAGATCCAGGATACCATCGATTGCCAGGAATCCCTCCGGAATACTGAGTCGTTTGTTTGCGGAGTCATCCAGGGTTCTCTCAAACCACTGTGTCGCAGAGGTGATTGCCGGATTCAGTGCATCAACCATCACATATCTGGAAAGAGATGCAATACGTTCGCTTCTCATTGGGTTTCTCTTATAAGCCATTGCAGAGGAACCAATCTGTGATTTTTCAAATGGTTCTTCTACTTCTTTCAGATGCTGCAGAAGGCGGATATCATTGGACATCTTATGTGCGCTTGCCGCAATACCTGCAAGAATATTCAGGACTCTTGTATCTACTTTACGGGAATAGGTCTGTCCGGATACCGGATAGCAGTTCTTGAATCCCATCTTTTCTGCGATCATCGGATCAATCTTGTCGATTGTCTCCTGATCCCCTTCAAACAGTTCCAGGAAACTTGCCTGTGTTCCGGTAGTTCCCTTGGAACCCAGAAGTTTCAATGTGCCCATTACATATTCCAGATCTTCCAGATCCATCAGGAATTCCTGTGTCCAGAGAGTTGCACGTTTACCAACTGTTGTCGGCTGTGCCGGCTGGAAATGTGTAAATGCAAGAGTTGGCTGTTCTTTGTATTTATCTGCAAATTTTGACAGTTCTGCAATTACGTTCACCAGTTTTTTCTGAACCAGCTTCAAAGCCTCAGCCATCACAATGATATCTGTGTTGTCACCTACATAACAAGATGTTGCACCCAGATGGATGATTCCTTTTGCTTTCGGGCACTGTACGCCATATGCATACACGTGAGACATAACGTCATGGCGTACCTGACGTTCTCTTTCTTTTGCCACATCATAGTTGATATCATCCTTGTGAGCTTTCAGTTCATCAATCTGCTCCTGAGTGATATTCAGGCCAAGTTCTTTTTCTGTTTCAGCCAGAGCGATCCACAATCTTCTCCAGGTGCGAAATTTCATATCCGGAGAAAAAATGTACTGCATTTCCTTGCTGGCATAACGCTCTGAAAGGGGACTTACGTATCTGTCTGTACTCATGTATTTACTCCTATCATCTCACTCGATTAACCGCAGGGGTAACTGCGGTTGCTCGGATTTCCTATCATTACGCAGAAATTATATAACATCGCATCATTAAAAGCAATCCCTTTATTCCTCTCCCTGATGAAATTTACCAAGGAATCCTTTGATTCGTGCATTACTTGAAGAAAATACTTCCTGTGGAGTGCCTTCTACAGCAATTACACCTTTATCCATAAAAATAACTCTGTCTGAAATATCCCGAGCAAAGTTCATTTCATGTGTCACGATCACCATCGTGATATGGATATCCGCCAGTGAACGGATTACTCTCAAAACTTCTCCGGTAAGTTCCGGATCAAGTGCGGAAGTCGGCTCATCAAAGAACAGGATTTTTGGATTCAGTGCAAGGGCTCTTGCTATCGCAACTCGCTGGCACTGTCCGCCTGACAACTGATACGGATAAGCATCTTCTTTATCAGACAATCCCATCTTTGCCAGAAGATCTCTCGCTTCTCTGTAAACCTCATCTTTATTTCTCTTCTGCACATGGATTGGTGCATCGGTAATATTTTTCATGACCGTATAATGCGGAAACAGATTAAAGTTCTGAAAAACCAGGCCAAAGCAGGACTGAATCTCTTTCAGTTTTGTTTTATTCGGCAGACAGACTTTACCATTTTCGGTCCAGACCGTTTTATTTCCCATATAACTTACTTCACCGTCATCAATCAATGTCAGCAGTGTCGCACAGCGAAGAAGCGTGGATTTACCGGAGCCTGAGGAACCGATAATTGAAACGACCTCTCCTTCATTTACATGAATCGACACATCTTTCAGTACCTGAAGACCGTCGAACTCTTTTTTGATATGATTCATTTCCAGAAGACTTGTACTCAAAGCATTTCCTCCTAACGATAGTAATTCAGTTTCTTTTCAAACCATTCCATAACCCAGGCAACTACAAAGTTAAAGATATAGTAGAATACCCCGGCGATCACAAACGGAACAACTGTTGTCTGCGCAGCTGCGATCTGTTTTGCCAGCGCAAACATCTCAATATAAGATACCGAATAAACAAGGGAGGTATCTTTGACAAGTGTAATGACTTCATTTGTCACAGAAGGAAGCACGATCTTTACAACCTGCGGTAATACGATTTTGAAAAATGTCTGGCTTTTATTGTATCCCAGAAGCTGTGCTGCCTCATACTGTCCCACCGGAATCGACTCAATTCCGGAACGATAGATTTCTGCAAAATATGCGGCATAATTCAGAGAACATCCCAGAATGATCGCGGTAAATTTATAATTGCCGATATTCATTCCCCACAGATAGAACGGTCCAAAATACCACAGCAGCAGCTGCAGCATCAGTGGTGTTCCTCGCATAATAGAAATATACGCCTTAACGATCCAGCTTAATGGCTTGAACCTGCTCACACGTCCAAAATATACAACCATGCCAAGTGGCAGGGAAAATAACAGTGTCAGAAAAAAGATCAGCAGCGTCTGCCCAAACCCTGTGGTAAGCTGTTGTAACATTACCTGAAAACTCATGTACTCTCCTCCATAAACCTACAAGAGGGATGCCACCCGGAAAACCGGGAAGCATCCCATTCTGTATTCGTATTTTATGTATTGCTTATTTTTCTTCTGTTTTATCTGTTTCTGCATCATCTGTTGCATCTTTGGAATCCTCTGCCGATGCATCATCAGAAGCTTTCAGTGTTACCATATCTGCGATTTCATACTTCTCAGCAAGTTCTGCAACCGTTCCATCATCTGCAAGTTTCTGAAGGTCTGCATTCACAATATCACAGAGTTCTGTATTACCCTTTTTAAATCCGATTGCATACTGTTCTGTATTCAGTGTCTCATCAAGGATCTTGAATCCCTCTCCTCTGGAATTCAGCTGATATTTAGCAACTCCGACATCGATTGCCAGTGCATCCAGTGCCCCTGCCTGCAGTTCTGTGAATGCAGTATTGTAATCTGCAAATTCATTCAGTGCTCCAAAAGTATCCGCCAGTTCTTTCTGTCCGCCTTCTTCCTCACTCTGAAGAAGATCCAGTGCTGCGGAAGCTGCCTGCACACCAACGGTCTTACCGGCAAGATCTGTAAGCTTCTCAATTCCGGAATCATCTGCAACAACGATTACCTGACTGTTATCTACATACGGCTCTGAGAAAGTATAATCATCTTCTCTTCCGTTCATAGTAAATCCATTCCAGATACAGTCGATAGATCCGGAATTCAGTTCCATATCCTTGGAATCCCAGTTGATTGGTTTTTTCTCCAGCTCCCAGCCTTCCAGGTCACACACAGCCTGTGCCAGTTCCAGGTCAAATCCTGTGTATTCACCATTCTCATCCATATATCCATATGGCGGATATTCCGCATCAAATCCAACGATCAGAGTCTTATCTTCTATTCCTGCCTGCACACTTACTGCAGATACCATTCCCAGTGCCATTACTGCTGTCATAACTACTGCAACTGCTTTTTTCTTCATCTCTCTATCTCCCTTGACATATTATTTTTCTTTTAGTACGTAGTCACTCTACCACGTGAAAGTATTGATATCGTAACATACCCATTCTGACCTGTCAAGTGAATTTTGCGCTGCAGCTTTCATATAGCATACCAACTCTCTAATCTTACATCTGGTCTTTATGATGCAGTACTGTCACACTGCACGGTGGCAGATACAGATTCAGCGATCCAGCCTGGCACAGAATCTGTTTCTGGTGGTCTGTATACCCTTCCTGAGAAGATTGCACCAGCCTTGTAAATACTGTTTCTTCCAGTCTGCTGATTCCTGCCGGCCAGACTTCAATCATAACATCTCTGCCTTCATCCCGGTTGTTCAGTACGATGATCATCTGCTCCGTATGAGAGAATCTCGCATAACAGAGGCCCTGATAATCATTCCATAGGAATTTCAGAGAACCGCTTCTGAGCATTTTGTATTTCTTATGAACCGCGATCATGACCTTGTAGAAATTCAGAAGTTCCATATCTTCATGCCCCCACGGGTAAGTTCTCCGGTTATCCGGATCTGTAAATCCGCAGACACCTGCCTCATCCCCATAATACAATGTAGGAGCTCCCGGCCATGTCATCTGTATGGCAATCGCTTCACGCATGATCGCCGTATTGATATTTTCAGACGCCGCCTGTGCTCCGGCATAGGAAACACGTCCAACCCTGTGATTTGTTCTGGTAAGGAATCTGGAATGATCATGATTTGACAATTCATTCATCGCAGTGTGAAGAGATGACATATGCAAAGAGCGCATATGCGTCTTCATTGCTCCGATAAACGCATCACTGTTTCCATAAAGATCCTCTCTATATTCATCACTGTGTTTTTCCATTCCGGTCAGGAACCATGTCACAGGCTCCATGAACGCATCATAGTTCATGACAGAATCCCACTCATCTCCCTGCAGCCATCCTTCCGGACTTCCATAATGTTCTGCAAGAATCAGTGCTTCCGGATTCGCTTCCTTGACCGCTTTACGGAAATCTTTCCAGAACTGGTGATTAAACTCATTGCTGTGTCCCAGATCTGCTGCCACATCCAGTCTCCAGCCATCCACATTATATGGTGCAGACACCCACTTCTGTGCCACTTTCAGGACATAATCATACAATTCTCCTGAACCTTCATAATTCAGTTTCGGAAGTGTATCATGCGTCCACCATCCATCATAAGTCGGATTATAAGGCCAGCGATTCTGATCATGAAAATCAAAGAAATAGCGATACGGACTGTCTGCAGATATATAAGCTCCCGGTGCATAACCTTCCTGTCCTTCATATATTCTTTCTCTGTCCATCCACTTATTAAAAGATCCACAATGGTTGAATACTCCATCCAGAATAATCTTCATGCCACGTTTATGCAGTTCTTCCACAAGCTGTGCAAACATCTGATTACTTGCCTCCAGATTGCGCTTATCTGTCACCCTGCGAATGTATTTTGACGCATGTGAATTATCCCTGTCACCAGGAGCCAGCAGTCCATCACAGTCTTCAACGATCTTTCCGTAATGTGGATCCACATAATCGTAATCCTGACAGTCGTATTTGTGGTTACTTGGTGATACGAAGATTGGATTAAGATACAGCACTTCAACGCCCAACTCTTCAAAATAATCCAGTTTGTCAATAATGCCCTGCAGGTCTCCTCCATAGAATTCCCTGACTCCCATAACTGCCGGAGTCTTGGACCAATCTGTCACTTTTTCACTGTGTTCACCAATATATGCATATTCGTCGCTTTCCACATCGTTGGACGGATCTCCATTGCGGAATCGATCCACAAAAATCTGATACATCACCGCACCCTTTGCCCAGTCAGGTGTATGATAATTCGGATAGATTTCAAACTGTGCCCATTCCTGCAGCTCAGAACAGACTCCCTGTTCCGTGTAATAGCATGTAGCCCATCCATACTGAATTTCAAAATGATACCGAAAAATCTCTTCCGGCATCACAATCTTTGTTCCATAATAATCAAAACCTTTTGTGGTTTTGTATACTTTCATTTTATATTTCTGATCTCCGGATACGAGATATACCGCATCCACATTATTCTTCTGGGTTCTGAAGCTGATTATTACCTTTTCGCCACTCTTTGGCTCAGTAGGATTTCTGTAATACCTTGTTCCGTCACTGAAAAGAGCCTCCTTGTTAAACACTGGTCTCATATTCAGAATATACTGCATTTTTCTTGCAATATCTTCGTTTTCCTGCTTCATTGTCAATCTTCCTTGTCTGTATTATTTATATTGCACTGGAAATGTAATCTGCATTTCCAGGTTTCTTGGTTTGTAGTCTATTTTTGTGGTGGAAATGTCATCTACATTTCTCATTTTCTTTGTTGTAGTCTACTTTTATATTAAGGATACCTCAGTTTCATATGCGGATGCGGCCTGGTCGTTAAATAGCACCCACTCAACAAGATCAAACCTATCAGGATTCTCCTGCAGAAATCTACAAACTGTTTTTACCGCAATCTTAGCAGCTCTCTCTACCGGAAAATGATAAACTCCCGTAGATATAGATGGAAATGCGATTGTTCTAATATCATTCTCCATCGCAAGCTTTAACGAATTATAATAACAATCTGTAAGAAGCTTATCTTCATTATTTTTTCCGCCATTCCATATCGGTCCAACCGTGTGAATCACGTAATCGCATGGCAGATTATATGCCCTGGTTATCTTTGCCTCTCCTGTTTCGCAACCATGAAGCGTCCTGCATTCTGCAAGAAGTTCCGGACCTGCAGCATGATGGATTGCACCATCAACACCGCCACCACCAAGAAGAGAATTATTAGCAGCATTTACAATTGCCTGTACATCTGTAATTTTGGTTATATCACCTTTGACTGTCTTAATCGTAAACATAAACTTCGCGATACCTCTCTGTTACAATTTATTATTCGTAACTTTTCATCCCCTTGCGGGATACTACCTTCTGAATAGTTACTATTATTCTTCATTTTTCATTTGGCGTAATGTCCTGCCAGGTCTTACCTTCGTCAGTTGTCTGATAGACCTTATTTTCGTTTACATAGGTAAACATATTGATGGAGCCATCTTTGCCGTAGGTGTAGTATGCAAAGCCCTGGTGTGTAAAATGATCATAATCGTTCTCCACTTTACGGAAAGGACTTTGATCGTAGGAGGCAGGCTTCGGTGTATAACCTATTAATGCATCTTTGAAAGCGGATGAATCCGCATAATAGACACGGGTAGTATACCGTTCTCCATTAATATAGAATGTCTGATTAGAGAAGAAGGCCTTATTATTATTCATGTTGGCATCACCAATCCGCTTATATCCCTTTTTAAGGGTAGTTAAAGTTTCATCCAACTTTCCATTATATGTTGGTCTCACTGCCACATCAATTCCACCACTCCAGGTAAAAATCACACCTTTATTTTTATCATAGGAAACTACACAGGTTCCGTTTCGGCCCGGTGTTCCAACCCAGTTATCTGTATTTGTGCCATCAAAGGAAGCACTCCCGACTGTAATTGGAAGTGGACTCTGCCAGCCGGGATGTTTTTGTTTTAACTTGAAACTAATAGGCTCTGGATCTTCTTCCTTTTCAGCCACATTCATCATTAATTCATTATATGCAGATTTGGCATTTGCCAGATCTGTTGCCTCCCGGCTTTTCTCAATATACTTGGTATAGGCAGGCGCTAAAATCGCCACCAACACACCTAGAATTGCTACAATAATAATCAATTCTACGAGCGTGAATCCCTGTACAGATTCTTTGCTTTTTTTTCGTTTTTTTTTAACATCATATTTCTCCCCTAGGTAAACTCACATATTGGATTAATGATAACATGAATCCATTTTGACGTAAAGAAGTTCTGGAGTCTAGGATTGTATCTGATTTTCTCCTTTTCGCGATTTGCAGTCACTTTTCACCACCAGAAGTGTATCCTATTTTCTCCTTTTCTTGATTTACAGTCACTTTAGAAAACTGGGAGTTATCTTTTTTTCTCCTTTTTCCGATTTGCAGTCACTTTGGAAACCCGGGAGTGTATCTTTTTTTCTCTTTTTGGCGATTTGCGGTCACTTTAGGATTCATGAGTGTATCTGCATTTTACTTTTTTGCAATCTGCGGTCACTTTTCACCACCAGAAGTGTATCCTATTTTCTCCTTTTCTTGATTTGCAGTCACATTTTAACCCCGGAAATGTATCTGCATTTCTCCTTTTTGCGATTTGCGGTCACTTACCGGCGCCAGAAAGCGATGTCCAAAGCTTGGTGAGTAACAAAAAAACGCAACAAAAGACGATTTTCTCGCCTGATGCTGCGGTTTTTTTAGACAGTAAAAAAGACAGCGGGATAAGCTGTCTTTTTTGGAGAAGGTATTTCTTCTTATGGGGTGTAGCAAAAACTATATAATGTATTGGGGGGTTTTTACGGTTATTATAGTACCATGACTCCCTCCAAAAGTGTGCACAAACTTCACAAAATTTAGTATTTGTTTTTATGCACTTTGTATATCTTATTCTTGAGGCATTTCATTTTTCGCTGTAAAAAGTGCCTCAAACTCATCGCGCTGAATCTTTTCCTTCTCTAAAAGAAGTGCTGCACACTTATGAAGGACATCCATATGCTGAGAAATAATCTTTCTTGCATCTGCATGGCAGCGGTCAATAATATCATGAACCTCTTTGTCAATCTCTTTTGCAACTTCTTCACTGTAGCTTCTGGTATGTGCCAGATCACGTCCGATAAAGACTTCATCTCCATCATCCCCGTAAGTGATCAGCCCAAGCTTGTCAGACATACCATACTGCATGACCATTGCACGTGCTGTACTGGTTGCACGCTTAATATCATTTGATGCACCTGTTGTAATATCCCCAAAGATGATTTCTTCAGCAACACGTCCACCCAGAAGTGTCGTAATATCCTGCAACATCTTGCCTTTGGTATTAAACATGTCATCATTTTCAGGAAGAGGCATGGTATATCCTGCGGCTCCCATTCCGGTAGGAATAATGGAAATCGTATATACTGGATCCATATCCGGAAGTACATGGAATAAGATCGCATGTCCGGCCTCATGATATGCTGTGATCTTCTTCTCTTTCTCAGAAATAACTTTGCTTCGTTTCTCTGCCCCGATACCAACTTTGATAAATGCATGCTTGATATCCAGCTGTGTAATATAACTGCGTCCTGATCTGGCAGCCATGATCGCAGCCTCATTCAGAAGGTTTTCAAGATCTGCCCCTGTAAAACCGGCAGTTGTCTGCGCGATCTGTGCAAGATCCACATCTTCTCCAAGCGGTTTGTCTTTTGCATGAACTCTGAGGATTTCTTCCCTTCCTTTGATATCCGGGCGGCCTACTGCAACCTTACGGTCAAAACGGCCAGGACGAAGAATCGCCGGATCAAGGATATCCACACGGTTGGTAGCCGCCATAACGATAATTCCTTCATTTACACCGAAACCATCCATCTCTACTAGAAGCTGGTTCAGAGTCTGCTCTCTTTCATCATGTCCACCACCCATTCCAGTACCACGTTGTCTGGCAACTGCATCAATCTCATCAATAAAGATGATACATGGTGCATGCTTCTTGCCCTCTTCAAACAGGTCACGTACACGGGATGCGCCGACACCGACAAACATCTCTACAAAATCAGATCCTGAAATAGAGAAAAACGGAACTCCCGCTTCTCCGGCAACTGCTTTTGCAAGAAGTGTCTTACCTGTTCCAGGAGGTCCTACAAGGATCACTCCTTTCGGAATCCTTGCTCCAACATTTGTATATTTCTGTGGAGCTTTCAAAAAATCAACAACCTCGACCAGATCTTCTTTTTCTTCCTGAAGACCTGCCACATTCTGAAATGTAACTTTTTTGTCATCCGGCAGCATCATTCGGGCACGGCTCTTTCCAAAATTCATCATCTTGGCATTACCTCCGCCTCCTGACATCTGACGGTTCATCATAAGAAACAGGAAAATCACCAGCCCACCTGTGAGAAGTACCGGAAAAAATGTTGTCATAAATACACTTTCCTGCGGAACATCTGCCACTTCCGGATGAATGCCGTAGCCTTCCAGAAGCTTCTGTGCGTCTTTAACATCTGTTACATATACTTTTTTCTTCCCTTCACCTTCGATATCCGCAACAACGGAACCGGTAGGCACTTCCCTGTTCTGGTAGATTTTTGCAGAAGAAAGCTTACCATCCTCTGCTGCCTGTTTCATACTTTCCATTGAGTAACTGCTCTGTGATGCTACCTGATTGTTCAGATAAAAGTATCCGGCAACCAACATCACGATCAATACAAGATACAGGCCAATTCTGCCTGACTGTTTATTCACCTGCTGCTGTCTCCTTTCAATCCTGGTTTTCTAATTCAACCACCCCGATAAACGGAAGATTTCTGTATTTCTGTGCGTAATCCAGACCATATCCTACTACAAATTCATCCGGAATATTAAAACAGCAGTAGTCTACTTTTACGTCTTTTACCCTGCGTTCCGGTTTGTCCAGCAGTGTGCACAGACGGATGCTGTTTGGATTTCTTCCCTTCAGGATTTCGATCAGGTAGCTGAGAGTTCTTCCTGAGTCAATGATATCCTCCACGATCAGAACATCTTTGCCGATCAGCGGCTGATCCAGATCTTTTACGATTTTTACAACACCACTGGATTTTGTATCATCACCATAGCTGGATACTGACATAAAATCAAGGGATACCGGAACAGTAATTCTCTTTGCCAGTTCACAGGTAAAGAATACGCCACCCTTCAGAACACAGATAAGATGTATTTCCCTTCCTGCATAATCCCTGCTGATCTGGGCTGCAATCTGCTTAATTCTTGCATCCACTTCTTCTTCACTCAGTAAAACTTTGATTTTTTCACTCATTGTACGTTTCCTCCTTGGTATGTGATCTCCAATACCCTTCCTGTTTCGGAAGTGATTTTGTAACGCTCATTGATTCTTCCGCCTACGATCCACAAAACTTCATTTCCATCGACAACCAGTGGGAGTTTCCCTCTCAGTTCACCCGGAATTTTATCATCGATCATACAACGTGTCAGCTTCTTATGCCCGCCGCTCTGACTGACTGCCATATAATCACCGCTTCTGCGTGTGCGGACAGTCAGTTCGCAATTTATTTTATCACAATCAAACCATTTCGTATACTTTTTTTCCAAAATCTTCTCACCATTATATGAATAAATTTTTGCAGTAAAGCATCCCTGCTTCCATTTCGTTTCTCCCGGAACAACAAGATTTTGGATTTTCAGTTCTTCTGTCTCACTATCTGATTCTGCAATCATATTTTTCTTTCGGATCTGTACTCCTTCATAAACTCTGGATGCCTCCAGTTCATATGGAAGATCTGCTTTTCGTCCAGTCTGCATACCATACAGATCTCTGATCTGTTTTATATGACCAGAGGTAAGGTCACTCTGATGTCCGCCTGTTACTTCTAATATCTCCCTGATCACATATGTCTGGATAATTGTTTCTTTTTTGAAAAACTCATGATCCAGGACATATCTGTCTTTTGCTTTCCTGTATCCTGCTGCCATTTCTCCTGCCAGCTTCGTAAAATAGGCTTCTGCCTGTCCGAATATTTCTGACGCTTCTGCCATATGTGTAACTGCCCTTGGATTTACTTCCTGCTCAATGAGTGGCAGAATGTGACGTCGTATACGGTTTCTCGTATAATCATCTTCCATATTGCTGCTGTCCAGAACTGTCTGAATGCTGTTCTCCTCTACATAATTGACGATTTCACTCCGTTCTAAACACAAAAGAGGCCGGATAATTTCTCCGTTCAGTGGCTTCAGCGAGCAGAGGCCCCTGATCCCGGTTCCCCTGGCCAGGTGATGCAGCATAGTTTCCGCCATATCATTTTGGTTATGTGCAAGCGCCACACGTACCTGTTCCGGTATCGCCACTGCATTTTCTTTCTCTTTTTCAAAAGCGATTCGACGCACTTTGCGGCCGGCTTCTTCGGTTCCCATCTTCCAACTAAGAGCCAGAGCAGGAACATCATAATTATATACTGCACACGGAATTTTCCATTCACTGCATATTTTCTCCACCATCTGCTGGTCCCGCAGAGCTTCTTTTCCACGGATTCCGTGATTTACATGTACTACACGGAGACGATAGCCAAATTCATCTCTGAGTCCATTCAATATATGAAGCATTGTCATCGAATCCGGACCGCCAGAAACACCAAGGATGATCTCTGAACAATTTTGCAGCATTCCTGTTTCAGTCATAAATCTTTTTACTTTCTGCAATGTATCTTTATACATCTTCTTTTCTCCTGTGTTTTTATTTTCTTACCACATTCGCTACAAGGACCGTCATATCATCCCTCGCATGATAATCGCTGTACCCGAGTGCCCGTTCCAAAATCCCCCGGCTGATCTCTCTGGGTGTTTCATCCTGAATATCCATAATGATCTCTTTCATCGTCTCTTCCTCACATTCAACAGGCAGCGCGTCCATCACACCATCGGTCATCATGATCAGATAATCTCCATGATACAATTTTCTGGATGCCGTGTCAAAATCAATCCTCTGTACCAGTCCCGCCGCAAGGCTTTCTGATGAAATAGCTTCCACCCAATGGTCACGTTTGATAAATGTCGAAGCTGCACCTGCTTTTAGGAACTCACAGATTCCCGTATAGAGATCTACTGCACAGATATCTACCGTAGAGAACATTCCTTCCCTGCCTTTCAGAACAAGCGCAGAATTTACCATACGTGCCGCAGTCTCCTGAGAAAAGCCGGAATCCAGAAACTGTTCCAGAAGTTCCACTACTATCTCACTTTCTCTGCATGCGTCCATACCCGATCCCATTCCATCAGACAGACACATCACAAATCTTCCACCGTCTTCCTGTCTGCAGATATAATTATCCCCTGATACTTTTTCATTTTCTCTTGTAAGTCTGGATACTCCGTATAACATCTGATAACTGACGTCTTCTACAAAATGAATCGTATGAAATTCCCCATTTACAATACACCGGCTTCCCTGCACAGACGTCATATTACTTTCGCATAACTCTGAGAGCATCTGTGCGACCTCTGTTACAGAAACACACTGTCCGCTCCTGGCACGCAGAGTAAGAAAAATCTGTCTGCGCCCTTCAACTTTGTCCATCACCCACGCAGCTTTCAAAATCACATGTTTTCTTCGCAGATTCTTTTTCAGTTCTTCCTGAAATTCCGGTTCTGCTGCCGAAATATCATACAGATCATTTGCTACCGTCTCCATAATGGCCGCTGTCTCTGTCAGCTGCTGAGCCACTGCCAGCCGACTTTCGATCATACGATTCATCCATATAAGATTCTGTTTTTCCTGTCGAAACTGTTCGCGTACTTCTTCCAGATATTGCAATGATTTTCCGCATACGCTCCCCCATTGCATACGAAGTTTCTCAAGTTCTCCTTTATCATCTTTTTCGAGAGCACGTACCAGTGCTTCTCCCCCCTGACACATTGTTTCTGCCTGACTTCCCCAGCAGATTTCCCGATGATAGCAGTTACTGCACAGACGATCATTCGCATCCGTCAGAATACGCTCAATCTGCCCACTACTCAGGTATTCCTTTTTGTACGGCATTCCATAAAATGTATCCGCAAGTTTCTGAAAAGCTGCCGCATAGCGTTCCACTTTTTCTTTCTGAGGATGATCTTCTCCAATCGGAAATATTTCTTCTTTTTTCGACATTCTCCCCGTCAAAATAGTTTTTGCCATGTCCCGCAATATCAGCAGTACGCTGATCACGAGCATGGCAATTATCCATTCCTGCATATATCCCCCTCCCCTGATACTTCCCGGTAAGTATTACAATACTTTCACTAGAAAAATATTATAAGAGGGTTCTTTTAAAATATCTGTCAAATAAAGGAGATTGTTCCAGAAAACTTTTCTGCAAAATCTCCTTTATTTCTCTTCTTCAAATACAATCTCATTTCCTTTGACCAGACCAAGCTTATCTCTGGCAACTTCGGCTATATATTCATCCGTCTGCATGTACTCTTTCTGTTCATCTATTTCCTGTGTACGTTCCTGCTCACCTGCAATAGAATCTTCCAGCGCTGATGCCTTTGCATCGTATACAGCAATCCTCGCCTTAAGTGTCTGACTCTGATAAGTCAGTCCACCCAACAGAAGCAGAACAACAATAGCAATTGCTGCCATTCCAAGGTAGTTATTCGCTATTCT
>ENA-OQDC01000904-OQDC01000904.1-human-gut-metagenome-genome-assembly--contig:-NODE-904-length-17582-cov-5.846921_pt1 | contig 17582 bp, 19 predicted proteins | sample MGYA00242770_ERZ504601 | MGnify/ENA primary metagenome ERZ504601 (study PRJEB26092, sample SAMD00036305) | human gut metagenome | host: Homo sapiens | study: EMG produced TPA metagenomics assembly of...
AATGCGACTAATTCAGTGAAATTACGGGAACTCATGGATCAAAAAAGAAGAGGCAGGGAATGAACTGGATGAAAAGATGGAACGTTGGGTATATCTGAATGATCTGAATGAAAAGATTCAGAATGCAGACATTAACAAAAGAATAGACAAGGAGGATATGATATGAGTTGGACAAGAGACAGACTGAAAACAAATGGTAGGATTGCATTTAAAAAGAATTACTGGTCATGTGTCGCTGTAGCCGTGATCATGGGAATTATCACAGGATTAAGTGGTGTGAATGGAGGAAGAGCCGGAGGCAGTGCTTCGCAGAACAGTTTGTATGGAACAGATGGATTTGGATATCCGTTTGCCGGATTGGCGATTACAATGACAGCAATTATAGTGACTCTCATAATTCTGGCACTGGAGATATTTGTGGGAAGTCTTCTGGAAGTAGGCGGAAAAAGGTTCTTTGTTCTCAATAAGACAGAGAATCCAACAGTCGGAACCATATTTGATGCATTCCGTTCCGGAAATTATGTGAATGTTGTGCTGGCGATGTTCCTGAAAAATCTGTTTACATCTTTGTGGACGCTGCTTTTCGTTATTCCGGGAATTGTAAAACATTATGAATATCTGATGATCCCTTACATTCTTGCAGAGAATCCGGGAATGGACAGAAAAGAAGCATTTCAGATCAGTAAGCGTATGATGGACGGGCAGAAGATGGAGACATTTATTCTGGATCTGTCATTTATCGGATGGATATTACTGTCTGCAATTACCTGTGGAATCGTTGGGATATTCTATGTAAATCCGTACAGGGAGGCGACATTTGCAGAATTATATGCATTTAATAAGGCAAAAGCGTATGAAGAAGGATATATCAGATAAGGAAAATCAGAAAGAAAAGTTACAGGTAAAGGAAGTAGTATGGCGATTAATAAATCCATGAGAAGAGTATTGAAAGCTCTGTCTTTTGACGGCATTGAAGTAGAAGCCTCGAGGCATCTGGCAAATTTAAAGGCAATCGATCCAATGAAAATCTTTTATAAGACGATTGATTATAAGATTTATAACGGTGATCATCAGATCCCGGTGAGGATATTCCTTCCGGGAGAGAAGATGGAAGATGATCTCCCGGCATTGTTGTTCTTTCACGGAGGCGGATGGGTAACGGAAAGTATTGACAATTATGAGAGAATCTGTGCCCGTCTGGCATCGGCAACAAATCATATTGTTGTATCGGTAGAGTACAGGCTGGCACCGGAATATCCATTTCCGACAGGTTTCTATGACTGTTATATGGCGGCAAAGGCTATGTTTACGAACCGGTTCATTTTGAATACAGATCCGGACAAGATTACTTTGATCGGGGACAGCGCAGGCGGGAATCTGGCAGCAGCTGTTTCACTGATGGCAAGAGATCAGGGAGAATTTCTGCCAAAGAGACAGATTCTGATCTATCCGGCAGTGAATAATGATTACAGTGAGAATTCCCCGTATCTGTCAGTCAGACGCTATGGAACAGAGTATCTTCTGACAGCTGGAAAGATGAGGGATTATATTAATTTTTATGCTTCGGCAGAAGAAGATAAGAGGAGTAAATATCTTGCACCTCTGATGGAAACGGATTACAGTAACCAGCCGGATACATTGATCTTAACAGCAGAATGTGATCCGCTCAGAGATGAAGGGGAAGAGTATGGAAGGCGTCTGAAAGAAGCCGGAAATCAGGTGGAGATTCACCGGATTCAGGATGCACTTCACGGATTTTTTGCACTTGGGGTAAAATATTACCATGTGCAGGAGAGCTTCGCGATTATTAACCGCTTTCTTGACAGCTATGGACAGAAAGAAAGCGAAAAGAATGTCAATCCGGCGGATGGTGAATAGCAGCGGGAGAGAGAAGGGGGAAAAGCAGTGTTTGAACAAAAACGTGCTTACTGGAGAAGTCTGGATAATGCAGCAAAGTTATTTTCTGCCGCCAGCAGTCCGAAAGATACCAGAGTATTCCGGTTCTATTGTGAACTGAAGGAAGAAGTGGAAGAAAATGCCCTGCAGGAGGCACTGGATCAGACAATTGAGAAATATCCGGTATTCCTGTCGGTCATGAGAAAAGGCTTGTTCTGGCACTATTTGGAGAAAAGCGAATTAAGACCGATAGTAAGAAAAGAATATAAAGAACCATGCAGCAGTCTGTATGTACGGGATAAAAAGACGCTTCTATTCGAAGTGACCTATTATAAAAAACGGATTAATTTTGAAGTATTTCATGCACTGACTGATGGAACCGGCGCGACGGAATTCTTGCGGGAACTGGTGAAGAATTATCTGCATCTGGTTCATAAGGATGAACTTGAACCGGTTGAATTATCAGATCAGTATCTGACGGTAAAGGATCAGGAGGATGACAGCTTCAGCCGTTATTACGATCCGAATTTTCCGAGAAAGAAAAAGAAGAAGATCAAGGCATTTCAGATTAAAAAGAACGGAAAGGGATACGAAGAACTGCAAGTCAATGAGGCGACTGTGCCGGTAAAAGAACTTCTGGGTATCAGCAGGGAAAAGGGAGTATCTATGTCGGTGCTTTTAACGACGGCATTCATATGTGCAATTCATGAGGAAATGAGCCGGATACAGGAAAAAAAGCCGGTCATACTGATGGTTCCGGTGAATTTAAGAAAGATATTTCCATCCGATTCGATGCTGAATTTCTTTGGTTATATAGAACCGGGATATCAGTTTGGAGCAGAAAAAGATTCGTTTGAAGATGTACTGGAAGCAGTTAAGATATATTTTCGGGAGAATCTGTCTAAGGAACATATGGCAGGTCGGATGAATGAATTGATCGCAATAGAAAAGCATAAAATTTTAAAGTGGGCACCTCTGGAACTTAAGAACCGGTGTATCCGTGCAGGAGCTAAGATGGCAGAGCAGGAAGTGACGGCTGTGCTTTCTAATATGAGTGTAGTAAAGATGCCGGAAGATTATGCGGACTATATTGAAAAATTCGGAGTGTATACCAGTACGAACCGGACAGAATTATGTATCTGTTCTTTTAAGGATACACTTTCACTCAGTTTTACATCAAGATATGACAGTACGAATATCCAGCGGAATTTTTACCGGATACTGACAGAACTCGGCGTACAGGTTACGGTTACAGAAGCGGATTTTCCGGAGGATGCAAAAGCAAATTACGAAGGGAAGAAAGTGTTGCAGATATTTACATTCTGCTGTATTGCAGCAATTGTGCTCAGTATGATGACCGATATCATCATATCCCCCGGGGTACACTGGTCGGTATATGTAGCGTCCGGCTGTGCAACGATGTGGTTTACGATGGCAGTTGGGTATGTGAAGCGCTTTAACCTGTTGAAGAATGCGGCGTGGCAGCTTCTGATCATGTCCGGCATCTGCGTGTTATGGGATCTGGGAACCGGATGGAGGGGATGGTCGGTAAATATCGGAATCCCGAATATCTGCCTATTGATCCAGATTGTAATGCTGATCATATCCCGAATACGGTCATTATCACCAAGAGAGTATATGATATATTATGTAATGGCGTCGGTATATTCGATGATACTGCCGTTTGTACTGCTCATGACAGGGGTGATCCGCTACAGAACTCCGTCTGTCATCTGTATCGGCTGTAGTTTTCTGCTGATGATTGGACTTATCATGTTCAAAAGAAAAGAATTTAAAGAAGAAATGCATAAAAAATTTCACGTTGGTTGACACTGATATCAAGAGTTATGTTATAATAGCTATATCAAGAGTTTATGTCAGCGCGTTTACAAATTTCATAATACGATACCAGAAAAGTTGGCGTGCAGTTCGATATAACTTCGGATTGTGCGCCCTTTTAGCGTTGTCATACGTCTGCAGAAGTTACCATGAGAGAAGTGTTAAGAACAGGAGGCAGAAATGTTCAGAATAGGAGATTATGTGGCGCATTATAAGGAGGGCGTCTGTGAAGTGGTAAATATTGGAAAGATTGATATGGGCAGTTCGGATAAAGAGTATTATACGTTAAAACCGGTATATGATGCAGCCGGAACGGTATATACACCGGTTGACAACAAGAGGGAGCAGATCAGACAGTTAATTACAAAAGAAGAAGCAGAGAATCTGATCAAAGAGATGTCGGAGATTGATACAATCGGTGTGACGAATGAAAAGCAGCGGGAAGCAATGTACAAAAATGCGCTATTACACAATCGGTGCAGGGAATGGGTTTCATTGATCAAGACATCTTATGGGAGAAATAAAGAAAGAATCCAGGCAGGGAAAAAGACGATTAATATCGATGAGAGATATATGTCCAGTGCTGAAAAGTTCCTGTATGGGGAACTGGCGGTGGTGATGGAGATGCCGAGAGATAAAGTCAGTGGTTATGTGAAAGAGCATTTGGATACAGCGATGGTATAGGAGAAGACAGAGTCAAAAAATAATGTTGCAAACCAAAGAAATGTTTGCAACATTATTTTTTATTGTTAATGTGAAAGCGTTGTATCTTTGACTGCTTTTGCGGATTTTTCGGCATAAGTTGTCGTTACAAGATTCTTATACGGAGCACGTTTTTTTAGTTCTCCGGCATCTTCTAAAATATCCTGAAGAAGATCAAAACTTTCCTGACGGAAGATTAGATCCTTCTTCCATGTGTCCTGTTCATAGTAACGGGATACGATGGTTGTAATGGTATCCGGTGTTGTCTCTTTGAACTGAGGAGCTATTGTCTGAGCAATTTCTTCCGGAGTGTGAGATGCTACATAATTCATACCTTTCTGCAGAGCATTGGTAAATCCCTGGATGATTTCCGGATGTTGGGAGATGTAACTTTTCTTTGCAGAGAATGCAGTGTATGGGACATATCCGCTGTCAGTTCCGAGAGAAGCTACCACATATCCTTTTCCTTGCTTTTCAAGGTTGGTTGCGCCCGGTTCAAATTCTACGGTAAAGTCATAGTCAGCCTTTTCTTCGGAAAAGGCTGCAGCTGTAGACCCGAAATCAATGTTCTGGTCAATCGTAAGATCAGAGGATGGGTCAATATGGTTCTGCTTTAAGATATATTCAAATACCATTTCAGGCATGCCACCTTTCCGCCCGCCAATAACTTTTCTGCCTTTCAGATCTTCCCATTTAAAATTTTTGATATCATCTCTGGCAACCAGAAAGTTTCCGGCACGCTGAGTGAGCTGTGCAAAGTTTACGACATAATCATGAGCCCCTTCATTATAAGTATAAATGGAAGCCTCTGATCCCATAAATCCGATGTCGGCTGTTCCGGAAAGGACAGCAGTCATGGTCTTGTCGGCACCAAAACCGGTCACGAGCGAAAGGTCGATTCCTTCCTTCTCAAAATAATTCTTTTCCATTGCAACATACATCGGTGCATAAAAGATAGAATGAGCGACTTCATTCAGTGTGACAGGAGTCAGATCCGTCTTTTTATCATTGATAGATTTTGAAGTTTTTGATGTTTTTCCTGTCGCAGATTCCGGTTTATCAGCGGATGTGCATGCCAAAAGTGAAGTGACGGATAGTGCAAAAAGTAGAAGAAGAGCGGTGATACACTTTTTCATAAGATCCTCCCAGGGAAATATATTCTATGCTTTATAGTATATTCAGATGTGAAAGATCAGTGACAGAGGGTGGATGGATTACAAAATTTCTTGTTTTATTTTAAATGAATTAATGGTAAAATATTGAAGTATTAACGAAAATGAGAGGAAAAAGAGTATGAAACAAAAAAATAGCTTTAGCGGACAGATTGGATTTGTATTTGCAGCTGCCGGAAGCGCAGTCGGCGTGGGAAACCTCTGGCGTTTTCCATATCTGGCAGCAAAAGACGGGGGAGGACTTTTCCTGATCATCTATCTTGTGCTGGTATTGACGGTTGGTTTTGTGTTACTGACTACAGATATAGCAATTGGCCGCAAGACGGGAAAAAGCGCAATCTATGCCTATGAATCAATGAGAAAAAAATGGAAATTTCTAGGAGTGATCACATTCCTGGTTCCAGTATTGATCATGACTTATTATGCGGTGATTGGTGGATGGATCTTAAGATATATCGTGATCTATCTTACAAGTTCAGGAAAGCAGGCAGTAGCAGATGACTGCTTTACCGCATTCATTTCTTCACCATCGTCGGTGTGGTATGGATTGATCTTTATGCTGCTGACAGCATTGATCGTATATAACGGTGTAGAAGAGGGAATCGAACGGGTTTCGAAATTTATCATGCCGGTTCTGCTGATTATGGTAATCGGAATTGCAATTTTCTCACTTACATTGAAGACTACGCTGGATGATGGAACGGTACGTACCGGATTGCAGGGGCTTAAGGTGTATATGAAACCGGATCTGACAGGAATTACGGTTGGCCGCTTCCTGCAGATTACACTGGACGCAATGAGCCAGCTGTTCTTCTCTCTGAGTGTATCAATGGGAATTATGATTACATATGGCTCATATGTTAAGAAAGATGTAGATCTGAATAAGGCAGTATCACAGATTGAGATTATGGATACCGGAGTTGCATTCCTTGCCGGTGTTATGATCATCCCAGCAGTATTCGTATTCTCCGGTTTGGACGGAATGTCAGCGGGACCGGGACTGATGTTTGTATCATTGCCAAAGGTATTCTACAGTATGGGAACGGTCGGACGTGTGATCGGAATTCTGTTCTTTGTACTGGCAGGATTTGCCGCATTGACATCCTGCATTTCGGTACTGGAATCAATCACTGCAAACTGTATGGAATTATTTCACACAGAGCGTAAGAAGACGACCAGAGTGTTATCGGTGATCTACCTTATCGCAACAGCAGTGATCGCACTTGGATACAGCATCTTCTATGTAGAAGTTGCACTTCCAAACGGAAGTACAGGACAGCTTCTGGATATCATGGACTATATCAGTAACAGCTTTATGATGCCGTTTATTTCGCTGTTATCAGCAATCTTGATCGGCTGGATCATGAAGCCGTCATGGATTGCAGAGGAAATGGAACTGAATGGCGAGAAATTCAAACGTAAAAAGTTATATAATGTGATGATGCGTTATATTATGCCGGTTATCATGGTGATTCTGTTCCTGCAGTCAACAGGTGTGCTGAATCTGATTATGAAATAATAATATTGGAAGTAAATGAAGCAAAAAGGAGATCAGAGAAATATGAGTACAAAAGCAGAACATGCAGCAGAATTACACCAGAGAGGATGCAACTGCGCCCAGGCAGTAGCCTGTACATTTTGCAAAGAATTTGGAATCAGTGAAGACGATATGTTTCGTATCGCAGAAGGTTTTGGTCTGGGTATGGGCGTGATGGAGATGTGTGGTGCATTGTCTGGAATGGCAATGATCATCGGCCTTGATAACAGTCAGGGAGGCACAGAAGAAGGATCCAGAACCAAAGGGGATACATATAAGAAGATCCGAAGTAAAGTAGAAAAATTCAAAGAGAAAAATGGTTCCTGCATCTGCCGGGAGTTAAAAGGTGTGGAGACAGGAAAAGTTCTCTGCAGTTGTCCACAGTGTATCGCAGATGCCGTAGCTTTGACAGAAGAATATCTGGCAGAGCAGGGAAAATAAAGTCTGGATAAAATAAAGCTCAGGGAAAATGAAATCCGGGAAAAGTCAATGCATAATGGAGAAAAGAAATGCGATTAAAAAATATATTAATTGTTGTAAAAGATATCGAACATTCCAAACAATTCTATCATGACCTGTTCGGACTGAATACAATTCTTGACAATGACGGCAATGTGGTATTAACGGAAGGCCTGGTACTTCAGGACGAAAAGATATGGAAAGAAGTTCTGAATAAGGATATTATTCCGGAAAATCATGCCAGTGAGTTATATTTCGAAGAACCGGATATCGAAGCATTTGCCAGAAAGCTTGAAAAGTTGTATCCTAATGTTAGGTATGTCAACCGGCTGATGACACACAGCTGGGGGCAGAAGGTGGTCCGTTTCTATGATCCAGATGGCAATCTGATCGAAGTAGGAACACCGATGTAAAGAATTCCAATGAATGGTGCGAGACAGTATCCGATGAAGAATACGGAAAATTGAAATAATCCTACCGAAGTATAAAAAATGTGATAAAATGGTTGCAGTCAGGGAACTGATTGCAGCCATTTTTTTGGTATCGCCATGTGTTAGTAAGGAACTGCCAGTGGCAGGTCATGTAGATACAAAAGTATGCAAGAGAAGTTGTTGGCGGTCGATTCTGAGGATTAACAGAGACAGAACATGAAAGGACAAGAATCATGAAGATAACATCAGTTGCAGTATTAGGTGCAGGTGCGGTAGGTTCCTATGTGATCTGGGGACTTGCGGACCGTGAAGATATAAAGCTTGGCGTGATCGCCGAAGGAGAGAGAAAGGAAAGACTGAGCCGTCAGGGCTGTGCGATCAACGGAAAGATCTATCATCCGGAGGTGTGGACACCAGAGGAAGCAGAAAATGTGGATTTCCTGATCGTTTCGTTAAAATACGGTGCATTACCGGGAGCATTGGAAAGCATCCGAAAAATAGTTGGAAAAGATACCAGTGTAATGAGCCTGATGAATGGCGTGGACAGCGAAGAGATCATCGCAGAACAGATTGGAAAGTCACACATTCTTCCGGCTGTGATTAAAGTAGCGTCACACAGAGAAGCGGACGGATATCATTTCGATCCAGAGACAACACTTGGGATCATCTTCGGTGAATATGAAGCCCCATACGAAAGTGAAAGGGTAAAGGCGGTGAAAGAACTGTTTGCCGGTACGGGAATCCATTACCGCTCAACGGAATATGCAATAGAAGAAGTGTGGTGTAAATTTCGTCTGAATGTCTGCAATAATCTGCCACAGGCAATCCTGGGAGCAGGTGTTGGCTGTTACCGGGACAGTGAACATATGAAAGCAATTCAGAATGGTTTGAAAAAAGAACTGGAAGCAATTGCAGAAGCGAAAGGAATTGACATCAGTAAAGCGGACAGAATGTCCGGACGGGGAAGTTCGGTTCCGCCAAAGGCCCGTTATTCCACATTACAGGATCTGGATGCAGGACGTCATACGGAGATCGATATGTTTTCCGGAGCGCTGATGCGTATGGGAAAAGAACTGGGGATTCCAACACCATATAATGAATATACCTATCATATGATCAAAGCACTGGAAGAAAAGAATGACGGCAGATTTGCCTATACAGGAGAGGAAGAACCAACCTGGTCGAAATAAAAAGTTTGGGGAAGAGATATGTTAAAAAAAGAAGAAATGATTACACTTTTAAAGAATGACGTAGTTCCGGCACTTGGCTGCACGGAACCGGTATGTGTAGCACTGTGCGCAGCAAATGCAGGGAAAATGACGGAAAATAAGATCTGCTCGATAGAAGTGGAAGTAAATGCAGGAATCTATAAAAATGGAATGTCGGCAGGAATCCCAGGCTGTGATTATGTAGGACTTCCATATGCAGCAGCACTGGGAGCATATCTTAAGAATCCGGAAAAAGGGCTGGAACTTCTGGAAGATATCACACCGGAAATTCTGGAACAGATGAAAGAACTGTGCGGTATGGCTGCTGTATCCGTGAAGATTAAAGAGCATGGGCAGGGATTGTATGTGAAATGTAAGATCAAGACAGAAGCAGATATGATCACATCGGTCATCAGAGGAACACATACGAATCTTGTATATCTGGAGAAAAATGGAAAGATTATATATGAAAAAAATCAGGAAAACGGACAGGCATCAGATAATGCTCTGATTGAGGCGTTGAAACAGATGACAATTGCACAGATCCGCCAGGTTGCAGATACAGCTTCAGAGGAAGAATTACATTTCCTGATGGATGGAGTGGAAATGAATGAAAGACTGGCAGCTTATTCCGAAGATAAGAAAGTCGGAGTAGGAATTGCAGATACGCTTCGGAGTGAAAAAGGTTCAGAGGTGTTGAAGAATGATCTGCTGACCAGAATTATGCTGAAAGTAAGTTCGGCAGCCGAGAGCCGTCTGGACGGCTGTCCGCTGCCGACGATGAGCAGTTCCGGTGCGGGAACAAAAGGTCTGGTAGTGATCCTGCCGGTCAGTGAAGCAGCAGACGCATTGGAAGTGTCAATGGAGAAAAAGGTGCGTGCGCTTGCAATTGCTCACCTGGTGAACCGTTATATCAATGCTTATATAGGAAAGCTGTCACCGATGTGCTCCTGTGTCATGGCATCATCAACGGCTGCATCCGTAGGAATTGCTTACCTGCTGGGAGGCAGTGACGAACAGCTTGGGTATGCGGTGCGAAATATGTCCGGGACGGTAACGGGAATGATCTGTGACGGCGGAAAGGTCGGCTGTGCAATGAAGGTTGCAACAGGATCATCAGCAGCCCTGCTTTGTGCGCTGACGGCCGTTCATGATGCGCCGCTTCGTGTGAGTGACGGTATCTGTGCAGAGACACCGGAAGACTGTATCCGTCATATGGCACAGATCGGTAATCAGGGGATGGCGCAGACGGATAAAGAAATCATTCATATTATGGAGCAGAAAAAGTGAAACAACAGCATATGTTTTCAAATAAAATGATCGCCGGTATTCTGATACCGGTCGTTCTGGAACAGTTATTGAATTCAATTATGGGAACGGCAGATACGATGATGGTAAGTAATATTGGATCTGCAGCTATCTCGGCAGTATCGCTGGTGGACTCTATCAATATTCTTGTGATACAGGCATTTTCGGCACTGGCAGCAGGAGGAGCAATTGTCTGTTCACAGTATATCGGACAACAGAATAAAAAGATGGCGAATGAATCTGCAAGACAGGTGTTATTCATCATCACGGCCATCTCGATCGCAGTCAGTGTGTTATGTCTTGGATTTAAGAAACCGCTTTTGCGCCTGATTTTTGGTTCAGTAGAAGCTGACGTTATGAGAGCCTCAGAGACATATTTCTTTTATACAGCTATTTCATTTCCGTTCATAGCGGCATATGATTCGGCGGCATCCATTTTTCGTGCGCAGGAGAATACGAAGGGTCCAATGCTCATTTCCATGATATCGAATGCGATGAATATTGTTGGAAATGCAATTATGATCTGGATTTTCCATATGGGAGTTGCGGGTGCGGCAATCTCTACACTGGTTTCCCGTATATTCTGTGCAGTGGTAGTATTGATTCAATTAAGAAAAGACCGGCAGCCAATCGTGGTAAGAGCTTACCTGAAAATCCGTCCGGACTGGGCAATGATCCGGAGAATACTCGGAATCGGAATTCCGTCCGGTGTGGAAAACAGTATGTTCCAGCTTGGGAAACTGGCGATACAGTCTACCGTATCAACATTAGGTACAACAGCAATCGCAGCACAGGCAATGACAAATATTCTGGAGAATCTGAATGGAATGGCGGCAATCGGAATTGGTGTAGGGTTGATGACAATTGTAGGTCAGTGTATGGGAGCGGACAGAAAAGATGAGGCGGTCTATTACATAAAAAATTAAGCGTGTCGCAGAAGTGGCAATCATTGTAAGCTGCTTGCTGGTATTTGTATTGACCGGACCTGTAACAGTTCTTGGCGGCATGGAACCTGCAAGTGCAAAGATGTGTTTCCATATGGTAATCTGGATTACGATTGTGAAGCCGATTGTATGGACGCTGGCATTTATTCCGGCATATGGACTTCGTGCGGCAGGAGATGTGAAATTTTCAATGGCTGCATCCTGTATTACAATGTGGCTGTGCAGGTTCTGTCTGTGCGTGATACTGATCCGGTTTCTGGAATTTGGAACGATGGGTGTCTGGATCGGAATGTTTGCCGACTGGACGGTACGTGCAGTAATATTTACATGGAGATTCCATAGCAGAAGATGGTTAAGATATAAAGTGATTTAACCATTATTATGAATCAATAGAGTATGAGATCAAAACAAATAATAATCAGGAAGATTAAAGGAGAAAGAAAATGAATGAATTATATGAATTGATTGGAAAAAAAAATAAAGGCATCCGGATATCCGAGACCAATCTCGGGGGCAGATGTATATGATGATATCTGTGATCAGATCGATGGAAAAGAAAACGGGACGTATTTATTATTGTCAAAATTTGAAGAAGATGTGGTATTTGAGTATCATATTACGATTCGGGATGAGGATTTTAATCTGGGAGTTCTGACGATGAAGACACCGGAAGGTACATTTGAAGTAGACTTCGATGCATAGATTTACTCGGGATTTAATTTATGAACGGGGAAGCGGCCTCTCAGTCCTTGAAGGAAACAATAGATAAGGCTTCTTGTTCAGATTCCATACCATAAGAAACACTAAGAGAGTCAGAATCACCTAAAAGCAAAGGAACTACGCTCAAACTCGGCGTTCGCCTCAAACACGTTCGCTTCGTTCCTTTAACGGAGATTCTGACTCTCTAATTGTTTCTAACGGCATTCCACATTCACAATAATCCTTATCTATTGTTTCCTTCAAGTCGTGACTGGCAGCGAATGTTAATAAATAAAATGCCCGGAAGTGTAACCCGGTGGAGGCCACTACGGTTACGCAATTGCCATCTATAATTTTGACCGTTTTTCGCCAGTTCATTTGCCGTCCACTGGCTCATCCCAAGTCCGTGCCCTTTTCCCATTGTGGTGATTTTGAGTCCTCCTGATTCTTCCTGTATGGAAAATGCACTGGATGCAAGAGATAACGCATCTCGAAATTCATCTCCGCTGCAGACCGTGTTTCCAATCCGAAATTTGGAAACATATCCTGCAGAATCTTTTTCCTGGATTTCAAAATCTTCGAATTTCAGCGCTTTTTTGGCTTCTGCTTCTCCCTCTGCCGCTTCCAGGAACGACCGGCACTTTTTCTTGATCTCATCATACGAAAACTGATACACATGCATCTCGTCTTCCGCCTTCACATCCTCCAGACATTCTCTTGTCGCAAGATACGGATATGTATCCCCGCCGATCACTTCTTTTCCGCTTCTTGTCTTTCCGTTACTGGATTGATGATACGGAACCCAGGCATAAGAACCCTGATAAAAAAGCACTTGTGTCTCTGTTTCATCCAGCACCTCACTTAATTTCTTATAATACTTTTCAAAAATTTTCAGCTCCCCATTTTTTCTTCAATTCTTCCGGTGTCAGATATGCCTCTTTGAACACAACATCCTGTGCAGCCTGCTGATACAGCATGGTACGAATGTACTACTGTCCTGTGCCTTCAGTGCCTCTTTTTCATAGGATGCTGGCATTGTTTTCCCTAAAATTCCCATCATGTATTCTGTCCACGGAACCGTCCTAACAGTCTTCTCACCGTCCTGATCTTCTGTTTCTGCCTGAACACAAGGTTCCTGCGACATTCCCAGTACATCGATTCCGTTTACAAAAACTGTGACTACATAGGGAAGCAATAACAGGATTGTCAAAAACGCTCCCGCTGATTTTAGTTTTTGATGTTTTATCTTCATAAAAAACCTCCATGATGCAGTATATGCACCATGGAGGTCTGATATCCTTTTATTCTTCTGCAGATGGTTTGTCATCTGTTTTCGGTTCTTCTTTTGTCCCGCCATACGTATAGCTGGAAGTCATCTGCTCATGCTCCGTTCTTGACAGTTCTTCCACCCTGCGGTATTCTCCCGGGATGATCTCTTCGTCTACTTTCTTAAACTCTCCGTCTACCGGATCCGCTGTATTCTGATCTTCTGCAGGCGTTTCCTCCTGCTTCGGCGCAGGAGCAGCCGGTGCCTCTTCCGATGTCTGCCGGGGCATCTCAGGTGCCGGCGCGATCGGCGGAGGTGTTGTCATAAACGGTGTTCCCAGATCCGGTTCTTTTCCCGGATTATACGGACGATTCCGCATCACAAACAGACAAATGGATTCATACAGCGGAAGTAATACTCCCAGAACCGCATGTGCAACTGCCATTCCCGGTGTTGTAAATTTCTCATAAATCTGACGGTTTACAAGAATTCGAAGCACACTGTAGACTGCATTGTACACTGTAAAAAATACAATGACGATAACTGTCACGATAATGATTCCTGTCACTGCGCCAAAGCTAAAGCCGCCGTAAGATGAGAAAACCACACCAAATCCAAGCACTACCCATATGACCACATACAGGATACCGGTAACGATGGAAGAAATAAATGGCAGTACGATCAGCCAGATTCCCGGATTCTTGATCTGTTTATTTTTCAGATGTACCGTTCCGCCAAGCTCTCCCTGAAGGTACGTTCTGGCAAATGGTACAAACGCCAGCCATGGATAATCCATTCCTTCTCTTTTTGCCATGTTGTACATTCCGATTCCGCGGAAAATATAGTTTACGACCGCAACGGTCAGTCCAACCAGTAATATGATCAGGTAAAACATCAAAATTCCTGTCAGAATACTTCCTCCCACCTCATGAGTGGACGGAGTATTATAGTAACTAAAGTCCTCATATGGCAATTCACTGTAAAATTCCATAGGCTTCCTCCTATTCTTCGACCGGCTTTACAAACACCTTCTTCAGTTTCCAGATATCATCCACATACTCTTCAATCGTTCTGTCAGAGGTGAATTTTCCACTGCTGGCAGTGTTCATCATCGCCATTTTGGACCATCTGTCCTTATCTTTATATGCTTCTTCTACTTTCTTCTGTGCATCTGCATAGGAACGGAAATCCTTCAGAATAAAGTATGTGTCAGGTCTGTCTGTACACTGTGTGTTCAGAAGTGAGTTATACAGATCTTTGTACATCTCGTGGTTTCCGTTTGCATAGGTTCCATCCATCAGCTGATCTACCACACGCTTGATCTCCCAGTCATTGAAGTAAATCTCTGTCGGATTGTATCCGCCATGATTTTCATAGTTGATAACTTCTTCTGAACTGAGTCCGAAGATAAATGCATTTTCAATGCCGACTTCATCCACAATCTCTACGTTGGCTCCGTCCATCGTACCCAATGTCGGCGCACCGTTGAGCATGAATTTCATATTTCCGGTACCGGAAGCTTCTTTGGAAGCTGTAGAAATCTGCTCACTGACATCTGCTGCCGCAAATAAAAGCTCTGCGTTGGATACACGGTAATCTTCGATAAATACAACTTTTAATTTGCCATTGATGCTTCTGTCATTATTGACTACATCTGCTACGGAGTTGATCAATTTGATCGTCTCTTTTGCACGTTTATATCCGGCCGCTGCTTTTGCTCCGAAAATAAAGGTTCTCGGATAGAAGCTCACCTCCGGATGTTCTTTGATCTGATTGTACAGATACATTACATGCATGATATTTAACAACTGACGTTTGTACTCATGAAGACGTTTTACCTGTACATCAAAAATTGAATTCGGATCTACTTCAATTCCGTTGTGTTTTTTGATATACGCTGCCAAACGGACTTTGTTGCGGTATTTGATCTCCATGAACTCTTTTCTCGCCTGCTCATCATCTACATAGGCTTTCAGCTTTCCGATCTGGGCAAGATCAGTGATCCAGCCGTCTCCGATCTTATTCGTGATCCAGTCTGCAAGCAGCTGATTTCCGTGAAGCAAAAATCTTCTCTGCGTGATTCCATTCGTCTTGTTATTAAATTTCTCCGGCATCATCTCATAGAAGTCTTTTAACTCTTGGTATTTGAGGATCTCCGTATGGAGCTTTGCAACACCATTGACAGAATATCCTGCAATGATCGCCATATGTGCCATTCTTACCTGACCATCATAGAGAATTGCCATCTTGCGTACCTTCTCTTCATTCCAGGATATTTTGCACGCACCTTCAATCAGGAATCTTCTGTCAATCTCCTGTACGATCTGATAAATACGCGGAAGCAGTCTGGAGAACAGATCAATCGGCCATTTTTCCAAAGCTTCTGACATAATCGTATGGTTCGTATATGCACAGGTCTTTGTTGTCACATCCCATGCTTCCTCCCATGTGAGCCCTTCCTGATCGATGAGAAGACGCATCAGCTCCGGCACTGCCACGGTCGGGTGGGTATCATTCATCTGAATCGCTACCTTTTCGTAGAGTTTACGCACATCACTGTGTTTCTTTTTATACTTTTCAAGCATTGTCTGCAAGCTTGCGGAAATAAAGAAATACTGCTGTTTCAGACGAAGCTCTTTTCCTGCATAGTGATTGTCATTCGGATACAATACATCTACGATCAGTTTTGCAAGATTCTCCTGCTCTACGGATTTGTGATAATCTCCTCTGTCAAATGCGTCCAGCTGGAAATCTGTGATCGCCTTTGCATCCCACACACGCAGTGTATTGACTACGTGATTACCGTATCCCACGATCGGCATATCATATGGGATTGCAAGTACGGATTCATAATTTTCCTGTACAAAGATATCTTTTCCTGTCTCCGGATCTTTGTCAAAATGTACATTTCCCCCGAAGCGCACTTCTTTTGCATATTCCTCGCGGCGCAGCTCAAACGGATTTCCTTCTTTGAGCCAGTTATCAGGTGTCTCCACCTGATAACCATTTTCTATTTTCTGCTTAAACATTCCATAGCGGTAACGGATTCCACATCCGTATGCCGGATAATTCAAAGTGGACAATGAATCCAGAAAACATGCTGCAAGTCTTCCGAGTCCTCCGTTTCCAAGTGCTGCGTCCGGCTCTTCATCCTCAACAACGTTCAGATCGATGTCCATCTCTTCCAGTGCTTCTTTGACCTCTTTGTATGCTGTCATATTGATCAGGTTTATTGCCAAGCGCACGTCCCATCAGAAACTCCATGGACATATAGTAGACGGCCTTTGCATCTGCTTCATCATAAGCCTTCTGCGTAGCGATCCAGTCATCCATAATAATATCTTTTACGGCATAGGAAACTGCCTGAAATATCTGCTGTGGAGATGCTTCAGCAATATTTTTCCGATACAGAGTCCTTACATTTTCCCTGACTGCCTCTTTAAATGTTTCCTTTTCAAAACGTTTGCTGTACATGTCGATTATCTCCCTTCTTTTCGACTCCCATGAAAACAGCTTCTCCATTAATCTTCCATTCTTTTACGAATCCGGCCGGCTCTGCTTTTTCTGCAGAAACTGCCAGAACCTCAGAACAGATCTGTGTACCGTTCGCTGCGAAGACTGCCTCTGCCTTTTCGCTCCTTTGTAGGTCACTTTGATCTTATCCATCACTTCAAATCCGGCTTCTTTTCTCATTGTCTGGATCTTACTGATGATCTCTCTTACAAATCCTTCCTCCAGAAGCTCTTCTGTCAGATTTGTATCCAGAACAACTGTGATTCCATTGTCATTTTCAGAAACATATCCTTCAATCTGTGTAGTATCGATCAACAAATCTTCTTTGAACAGTGTTACTTCCTGTCCGTTAATATCCAGTTTCAGAGAACCTGTTTCGTTAATCTCATCCATTGCTGCATTGCCATCGAGCTGGTCTAACGCAGCTTTGATTCCACCCAACATTTTACCATATTTTGGTCCGACTGTCTTTAACTGTGGTTTAAAACTATAAGAAGTAAAGTCTCTTACATCATCTGTAAATTTACATTTTTTACTTCAGCTCATCTGCACGATCTCCTGATAAAATTCCGGCAGATCGAATCCTGCTTTCACGAACATCTGTCCG
>ENA-OQDC01000905-OQDC01000905.1-human-gut-metagenome-genome-assembly--contig:-NODE-905-length-17571-cov-5.405756_pt1 | contig 17571 bp, 20 predicted proteins | sample MGYA00242770_ERZ504601 | MGnify/ENA primary metagenome ERZ504601 (study PRJEB26092, sample SAMD00036305) | human gut metagenome | host: Homo sapiens | study: EMG produced TPA metagenomics assembly of...
CTCATCATTATCAGTGTGTCCAAAGTCGTTGTAGCTCGGAGTGTATTCGTAATGGTTCGAAAACGGAATAGAGGTCACGATCAAATCAAGCGAATTCTCTTCTAAAAGATCAGCTTCGAGTACCGTATCGTTATTAGCAACCAACCATCCTTGTCCACTTGCTTCAATTCTGTCAATACCAATAGATCGCTTCATAGCCTCCGCGATCGACGCATCAGATAACCCATATTCTTTAATAATTTCTTCCATCTTTTGGTTTAACTCCTCATAGCGCCGCCATTTATCTTTTAGCTGCTCGACAACTTCACGCTCGGCTTCTGAATAGATGATGTCGATACGCACTCTCTCGGTTTGGAGGAACCGATATACGCGGTGAATCGATTGAATGAAATCGTTGAACTTAAAACCAACACCAACGAAGATCTCGCGGTGGCAATGACGCTGAAAATTACATCCTGAACCAGACAAAATAGGCTTGGTTGCAAGGATTCGGTGCTTACCGTCCGAAAAGTCAACAATGCGCCGCTCACGTTCATCTAGGTCCTGTGAACCGTACACCTCTATCGCTTCAGGTATTTGACGCTTAATCTCGTGGCGCTCATCCTCCAAATCGTGCCATAGCACAAAATGATCTTCGGGTGATAAATCGACCAGCTCTTTAGCTTTAGCAATACGCTCGGTCATGGTTTGACGCTTTGCACGCGCCGCACTCGATAGCGATAAGGTCGAATCATGAAAAGCTCGATACTGACCATCTCGATCGACCTCTAAATCATCACCAGCAATCGGTATCTCATGCCATACCACCTCTAAGGGCGGCAAGTCGTACCCCTCGTCTGAGTAACCAAGGTCGCTAGGTCGCTGCAAGAATATCGCCCAGGATGAAAGCCATAACCAAAACTCACGCTCCTTGTGTGGGTAGATAGTGAGGTTGTTGGCTTTAGTTGAATCACGTTGAAAGAACCGCGTTAAAGCCTGGCCTGTATCCATAATGCCTAAGAATCCTGCATAGTGAATCAGCTCTTTATAGCGATTAGGAGAAGGTGTTGCCGTTGCGACAAAGCGATACGGAACCTGATCGAAAAGCGTTAGAAACGTTTGATAGGTCTTAGACCCGAAAGAGCGCAACACGCTCGCTTCATCCAGGCTCACCGCATTAAACAGAGAAGGATCCAATCTACCGTCACGCACGCTTTCGTAGTTGGTAAGGTACAGCCCATCCCCTGCTACCTCTTCGCTGCGACGTACAAACACAGGCTCTAACCCTAAAAGCTGTGCATCACGCTTAAACTCCTGGCGAACACCTAACGGGCAGATAATGAGCTGTTTGCCGCCCTCATGATCGCCAATTAAATGCATAATTTCGAGCTGCATCAAGGATTTTCCCAAACCGAACGCTGCGAATATCGCACGTCTACCACCAAGCACCGCCCAGCGAACAATATCACGCTGATGGGGAAACAAAACACTACTTACCGAATCACCAGGATCAAAGCCAGAATGTGGCGCGTGTGTACGTTTATCGGCAACGAATTCCATGTAATCACGCATTAAGCTGCACCTCCTACCGTGGTGCAAACCTCGCGACGTGAAGGACCATCCATGACAATTACGTTTGACTGTGCAATTCGATCAATAATCGCTAACACATCATTACCATTTCCAGCCTCAGAGAGCCTCTCGTACAGCTCGTCGCTGTCATAGTTAGAGGTGATAATGGTTGGCCTACCGTTTGACTTACGCACATCGATAAGCTCCCAAATGTATGCCACCGATGTTTCCTTAGGTACCTCTTTACCGAGATCATCCAGGATGAGCAAATCAGCTCTTGCATAGCGATCAAATGCTTCTTGGGGTGTTTCCGCGCGGCTAATCCAGGTACCATTTACCGCACGCAAAAAATAAGGCATCGTAACAAAGCGCACTGTATGCTTAGCTACATACGCCATTGCAACCGCGCAAGCCGCGTAAGTCTTGCCCGTACCAGCATCACCGCGCAACAACAGATCCTCACGGACACCTACATCAAGCGCTGCGAAATACTGCTGGATCGGCAACGAACACTCTTCAAGTTTTGCGTCCTTATATTCCTCTGGAATACCGCTAAATTTGATACGGTTTTTAACCGTCTTCTCACGCATGCTTTGCACCGCTTCACGTTCACGCCTTGCACGGTTTTGCTCGTCATTTTGGCGAATCCTCTGCTTTTCTGCTTCTGGTAACGCATTAAAATCTGCCAACAGCTCGCGCTGATTTATCATCTCGTTTCACCTCCTTTGCCGCTTTTGCAGCAGCCACGTAGCTTTCAAATTGTTGTCCGAACAGGGTTTTTGGGCGAATGTAATTAGACATTCGAGGATCGTTTTTCCACTCATCGAACTTGTAGCGAATCATGGTTTCGATGTCTGCAATGCTGTACTGAGCTTGGAAAATCTTGTGCAACGAAAGCATCACTTCAGAGCTTGGAATGTCATATCTTCGACCTGTGATCTCGGTAAACTTGGAAATTGCTGCCTTAGCAAATGCGATCCAGGGAGCATCATCGCTAGAGCTTTCGCGATCTTCCAGGTTTGGTTGAGTTTCGAGATAGGTAGACTTACAGGTTGATATATTCTCCCTCTCACTCTCCCTCTTTTTAGCAAAAGTGCCGTTTTGATCCTGGACACGGGGCAAGATTTTGTCCTCCGCTTCTTTTGCACAAACTTCCGTATTTGTCCTATTTCTTGAAGACGATTTTTTGCGAGCATTCACAACACGCTCGCGACAAGCTAAATAAACAGGCTTTGATGATTTAGTGCGCAGTTTTTCTAACTGGTCCTCACCCGTAAAATACAAGCGCGTTAAAGCGCCGATAATCTCATCTTGAACCTTTTGCGGATAATCCTCGATCGCCGCCCAATAGTCGTCATTAATATAAAAACCCATGCACATCACCGCTGCCTGAATAACCAAAGCAGTAACGGTGCATAATATCTTTAAGATCCATAAAGACCTCCTCTTTAGTTTTTACTGATTTACTGATTGCGAAAACAATTGCGCTGCCTGTTCATCGCGACCAGGCAGAACATGGGAATAGATACGAAGCGTTACGCCAACATCTGAATGCCCCAAGCGCTCTGAAATAGTTTTGATGTTGACCCCTAAATCAAGAAGCGTTGTAGCGTGGGTATGGCGCAAGGTGTGAAGGTGAATCGATTTATCAAGCCTGAGCTTGTCTACTAAAACGCGCAAATGCTTGGCATACATACGAGGATGCGTTGGGCTACCATCGTAGTCGCAAAATAAAGGAGTATCGCCACGCTGGCGTATACCGTGCGCGTCGAGCATATAACTTTGCCAACTAAGATAAGCATCAAGCACATCGCACATACCAGGCGAAAGAGAAATATTGCGCCTTGAGTGCTTAGATTTAGGCACCTTACGCACTAATCCTTTCGTGGTCTGGACAAGGTTTGATTTAACCGTAATTGACGAGGTGCGCGGCTTGTAGTCACCTACTCTAAATCCCGCAAGCTCACCGCGCCTAACGCCAGTATTCAGGCATAGCAATAAAGCGACATTGAGCGCGTCGAATTCATCCGAATCAACCATTGAAGCCTTGCTGAGATAGCTTGTTAAAACATTTAAGTCGATCTCGCTTAGGGCAAATGCTTCATCCTGGATCTCTCGAGGGCGTTTGACGTATAAAAACGGATTTTGGCAAGCGATACCAAGACCAACCAAATAATCAAAGGCTGGTTTTAACCATGAGTGAAGCTTTGCAACCGTTGAGGTTGATACAGGGTTTTCATCCTTTCCGCCCTCATCAAGCAAACGCTGATAGAGCTTACTGATCTCAAAGGGTTGCAAATCATCAAGCTTTCGATCCCCGATAAACGGATAGATATAGCAACGAGCATTGGACCTATACGCGTCCATCGTTGTTGCAGAGTGATCAGGATCAATGCACTCGAAATAGTATTCGATCGCGCTTTTGACCGTAAAAGGGATTGAGCGCCCTTTTAGTGCATCTGCTTGTTCCTGTAGTGTCGCACAAACTCCTATCACCTCTTCAGGCTCTGCATCGCCTGGAAGCGCACGGTATAAGTTACGCACCTTACCGGTTAAAGGGTCCTTGCCAGCATAGGCACGTATCTCTATCATGCCTGTACTTGGATTAAAGCGAGATGATGCCATTACTTGTCACCTCGCAATACCCCACACTCATAAGCAGCACTGCGATAAGAAGCGTATTGCTTTTTTAAAGCATCGCGCTCAAGGTAAAGTCTCTTTAAGCGCCTGGAATTAGGGCATCCTGATGTCATAGCTTTGGTTTGGCGAATATACACCTGATCTTGACCGCGTAAACCAGCACGAACGTGCAACGGCAACAGACGGTATATCTCTCCTATTTGCCAGCGCAGCGACTCGATCTCACGGCGAAGTTGACACTCTCTGCAAATACCTCGCTCACTGCTGCGGGGCATATATCCCCCGCACGATGGACAGATAGACATCTACCCCACCAACATCAGAAGCGCAAAGATGAAAACATAGACGAAACAAGCAGCCCCAAAGGCAAGCACTAAAAGCTGCGCTAATTGCCATTTAGAGCCAATAAATCGCAGGTTTTCGTCAAAAGTACCGCTTAAAAGGCTTTGTTTTGGTGGTCTACGACCGCGTGATATATAATGCATCACTAGTCCTCCTTTTATAGGGGCTTGGACACTTCGGGCTGCAGCGAGCGTCTTACTTCAGGCTGCAGCCCCTTTTTTGATCTCTGGGTGAGTTAGCAAACCCAGATAGACTGGGTAATTGAGCAAATACCCAGATAGGAGGTAGATATGTTTGAGCTAAATAAAAATCAAGAAGAATTTTTATACAGACTTATTGATATGGAAAAAGATACCAACAGGTTCAACAGCTACATTATCGATCTAATTGACTCCAAAAGGCCCCTATATTGAATACACGATGCTTACTGAGCTTGGTAAAGCTGGAATGATCGAATATGCACAATACGGAAAAGACCTAATAATCGGAGATATAACAAGTGCTGGTCTTTTGTATAAAGACTACAAGAAAGAAAAATGAAATGCAGGTAAAACGGGAACATAATTTGAAGATAAAATGCTCAATTATTGGTGCCGTTCTTGGTAGTGTAACTACATTTATTATTACTAACGCAGTTCCTATAACATCTATGATTCTTTCTTTATTTCAATAATCCAAAAATACGTAAGAACATAAAAACAGATATACAAGTAACAGAGATATCAAACCATTCTTTTTTGCCTACTCTTGTTAGGTCGTAAATATATCTTGCGACCTTTCCGCTTTTTACCTTCAGTCTTTCTGTTGACCCAACAAATAACCAAGTAAAAAAGGTAATAACAAACTACATAGGCAATAAACCAAAAAAAGCAAGATCCATTTCATACCACCTATCTACGTATTCGCTTTTGAAGGTTCAAAAAAGGAGAAGAATGAAACTCAACTATTACCAAAAAAGATTCCTGTATTCACTTATCAAGCTAGAAAAGAAATCAGAAGAAGAATTCGATGAATACATGTTCAACTTATTATTCTCAGGAAAGCCCAGAACGGACTACATGACATTATTTGAGCTAAATGACCTAGGAATGATAAAAGTAACCGAAAACGAAAAAGGTTATTCTTTTAGCGCAATAACGAGCACAGGAAGAGGTTATCGGGCTAGTAGAATTTTCTATTGGCTATCAAAAGCGTGGAATATGCTATTTTCTGTATTCTGCGCAATTGTTGGCGTTGTTATTGGAGGCTTCTTTTTTTAAACCAAGTGTTTTAGGGCTGATCCAATAATTACGCCAATAGGTAAAAACACCAATACGCTGTATAAAGACCAAGTTAGCAATATAGCAAGCATCCCCAAACAGCTACTCTCATACCCATCAAGAAGCATCAATACTCCGACCACAACCGTTGATACAACCACGGCCCATATCAACCAGATAATGAGCGCTGTTATTAGCACGCCTACGCTTGTTATCATTCATACCACCTATCTACGTATTCGCTTTTCAAACTGCTTCTGGAAAATACCCAGATACAAGCGCAAGCCATTCCATGCAGAGCCGCTATTCCATCAAGTCCGACTTGCGCTTATATGTAGGTATTCGATCGGCCTTAACCGAACAGATAGCAAGGTGGAAACGAAAGGCTTAAACAAAAACCACTTGCTACCCATTCGGCAAGGATCTGCCTATCCCGACTAGTAGGCAGAAAATGACATGGAGGTTGATTATGGTTGTTGATCACTGCTCCAAAAGGTCACAAAAAGTCAGAAAAGTTCAACGAGGGTTTATCGAGGAATACCCGGAGACCTCCATGCCACAATCTGCCTACTAAAACTGTTTCTACTCATCACCCACCTTCTAAACCTGCTTTTCATCAATCATCTGGAACCACTTAAACCAATCCACCTTTAACCTCATAGACATCAACCATTGAGTTTTCTACCCAATCGCTCATGATCTGTTCGGTAACCAGGTAACCTCTCACACATCCGCGCCGCATAACTGCCTTCAGTCGCCCTTGACGTATTTCGTCATATAAGACATTTATGGGCACGTTCCAAAGCTCTGAAGCTTCCTTTATCGAGTAAAGCCGAGTTTTGATCTGAGGCTTGGTAACCTTCGCCAATTTGACCACCCCCTACTTTTTGCGCTTTCGCCACTCCGAATAGCTGAATACATATCCTGCAATCAAGCTGAATATGATCATCAGATACGCGGGAATCATTTCCATCGAATCACCGCCCTAATAATCAAAATGCAAAACGCAGTACAAACTAGAACCTCGACAAGCGCCAACCAAAAAGCGATGCAAGTCATGCCCAAAAGGTTGAACATAAATACCAACCAAAGCAGAATGCTGGAAACAAACACCAACACACAGAGCGCTATTTCAATACGAGACAAGCTGTCCATAGCTAAACAACCTCCAGCGAGTGAAAGTCTGTTTGAAAACCTACAAGGCCAACACGGAACTCAACAAAATCACAATCGAGAAATTGGCATCCTTCTTCTTCGCGAATTGAAAAACTGACATTCAAAAGCAAAAGGTCACTTTTTCGAAGGTGGGTAAATTCGTGAATGCGATCAATAATGCTCTCGAGCGTTTCGACGTAAACATCTTCACCGTCGCTTATTGATTCATACTTCTTCATGAAACCTACCTTTCGGTATTACCGATAAACGGCTTTAGCAGCCAAACCCACGCAAAAGTGAATCCGAAACAGAACATCGATGTAAGCATTTCGATCACAAACAAATAGCTAAATCCGCCAGTAAAAAGATGAATCAATCCGCCAACGAATATTCCGAGTGAAACGCCTAGCATGACCCTTGCGGTTAACCTGATCATCGCTAGTCAGTCCTGCAAACTAGCTTGTCGAGCGGCCAGTCAAGCGCATCGCATACCGCAACAGCATTCTCGAGACTCATACCGCACCTACCGCCACACCATTCCTTTACGGTATAGGTGCTTACGCCAATCATTTCAGCGAACTGCTCGGTGCTTATCCCCTTATCAACAAGTCCACTCCTAAGGCGACGACCAACAGATTCTTTACTGTATTTCGTCAATTTCTGTCACCTCCGAACCATTAAGAATCTACCGTTTTCGTACTTTTTATATCATCATATTCATGTTTCGAAGCCTGTCAATACTTTTCTACGGTTTTCGTATATTTTTCTACGTTAAGCGTGTATAATCACGCCAGGAGGTACAGAAAATGAACTTACAACTAAAAGCTCTTCGCAAAAGAATCGGTTTGCGCCAAGAAGACCTCGCTAAAAAAATAAATTCAACTTCGAGAATCGTAGGTGCATGGGAACGACAAGAAACCGCACTACCCCTCGAGGATGCTGCGCGTATCGCTGATGTACTTGATTGCTCACTTGATGAACTTGCAGGGCGATATGACTATATAGGCGCTTATTCAGACGAGCGCCAACGAGATCTGAATAACAACTTCGAGGAACTTAGCGATGAGGGAAAGGATGCGGCGCTCGGCTCGGTGATGGGTATTCGAGCATCCGAAAGCGCGCGAGCTAAAACGGAGGGGCCTGCAGCTGGTGAGCAGAGAGTGGGATAAATGAGCACGAACGACACAAATGTACTAGATACTGTTCAACGAATTTCAGGAGCTGCTATAGCTAGTATAGGTGTGCCGTTCATCGGAGCTATAGCATCGGCTTTTTATGTAACCGATTGGATTGTTGATCAGTTTAGATACAGCCCGATTCAATTTATCTTTGCGCTTTTGGCCGCATTTCTATTCGGGGTATCGTTTGCTGCTTTTGTTGCGTGTTTGATTTATAAATACAAAAACAAAGAAGACAGAATTAATCTAACGAAGAGTAAACGCGACCTTGAAACAGTTCGATCTGAAAACCAAAAACTGAAAGAAGAGATCGAATCTCTCGAATTAAATCAGCCTGCGGTTCAGTTTTTCGACAAAGAGATAATGGAGCTAATTGAAAAATACCCAAACCCAGTAGATCAGATTAAGCATTTAGATGCTTTTTACCTCGATCCTCTTTGCGAAATCCTCGAAAATGGCGAACTCGAGCTAGGCACGTTATATGAAGATGACGATGAGACATATTTCACTAATGCAGCGCTCAGTGAATTGGAGCGAATCGGATTTATCGACTACACATATAAAGATATAGGTATAAGACTCTGGAAGCCCACTAAACAAGCGTTAGAAATATACACTCGCTATCCCGATTTATTCGTTGAAGCATCTAAACGCATCAAAGAAATAAATGAAAATAACCTAACACCCAAACAGATTGAAGAAACACGACAGCGCTGCAGAGAAGAGATGCAACGAATCGATAGAGCACTTTTAATAAAGGATCTTAGCTTTACCGAAAAAGATATTTTACTTTCGCTATACGAAATAGAGGACCCAGTAGATCTTTACGAAACAAGGGCAAATCGGATTTCTAAGAATTTCAAAAAGGCGATCCATGCTTATATCAACTCAAAAGAAGTAGGAGCAGGGATTGTTCGATGGGAATTAAAAAAAGAAACAATACAGGCTATCGATGAGAATCCCGATTTATTCGAAGAGGTAAGAGAGGACAAATACAACACCAGAAATGAAGGTATTTTCGATCAACAAATATAGACTGTTTAAAATAAATAATTATTTGTTACCGACAATTTGTTGAATATTTTTATCACGCAATGTAAAGTAAATGACAGTGAATCAGTCATTGGTGATCTACGAGAGCCTTTGACAAAGGAAGGTCGCTAGTCGTTTACGACTAGCGGCTTTCTGATTTTAGGGGCAAAAATGCCAAAAGAGTTTAAGACAATTAACGAACTAATAACGCTGTTGGAATCACGCGGCGTAAAAACCGACAGTGACACTGAGATTGCTTTAATGCGTGAGAGCTATTACGCAATAGTCAACGGTTATAAAAAACCATTTTTAGACTTAAAAGCAATGGAGAAGAGCAACGAAGATATCTACAAACAAGGAACAGAATTTACTTGGATGTATGACTTATTCCTATTCGATAGAGATCTTAGAGCGCTTGTTTTTAAATACATGGCTAAAGCAGAAGCTTCAATAAGATCTGCAATTGTTTACTCTTTTTGTTTTGCGCATCAATCTCATAACGACTATCTAGATATTTCCAATTATTGCGATCCGAATGAATACCTCGTTTCAAAACATTTCAAAGGCAACAAAGAACAACTATTTCAGCAAAACCTTATTAGATTTATGGGAACTCTAAATAAAAAGCTGATAGTAAAAAGTGGAACCAGACCTTTTATTAAACATTATTTAAATAAATACAACTCTGTACCGCTATGGGTATTAGCAAACGATCTTACCTTTGGAAACATGGTAAATATGTATCAACTTATGCAGGTTCACGACAGAGAAAGAACATGCACAATAATCGCAAAAGAGAATCTCAAAGAGAATAACGACTATCCCTATTTATCTCCGAGAATGCTTCTAAGATACGCAAAGGTCTTGGTTAGTTTTAGAAACATCTGTGCCCATGATGAAAGACTCTATTGTTCAAAAGTAGGTAACGATGATCTAAAAATGGCTTTATTTTCTTTAATGATGATTATTGGTACAAACGAGTTTGATTTATTTGTCAAAGAATTAAGTGGACTCTTTATCAAATATAAAGGTCGCCTTCATAACGTAACGCCTATGAGCTTGTTAGGAGATATGGGATTTGAAGTTGAAGAATAAAAGATACATAAAGGTGGGCAGCTTTCGCCGCCCCCTGGGGACCCCTAGTAGCACACTGTGCGTTCAGGTTCCGTAAACGATCATAGCATACATACAAATCAAGATACGTAGATAAAAAGAACCTCGCTCGAAGTTTGGCGACAAGAAGCGAGGTTCCAGATGATTACCCCCGAATAACGGAAGGCAGGTTGATTTTAGCATGGCTAAAAGAACTCGAACATGGGGAACCATATCTAAAACAAAAAGCGGCGTATACCGCATCAGATATCCCCTCTCCGATGATCCAATTACCGGCAAGCGCCGACAAGCATCGGAAACCATACACGGTACTAAAAAAGACGCAGAATTAAGACTCGCCGAACTGCGTATATTAAACGCTCCAACAGAACATATAAGGCGAAATATAACCGTAGACCAGTTTTGGAACCGATACTACTACCCCTATATCAAAAAGAATCAAGCTCCTGCCACCGTTAGAGGATATGAAAGCGTATATAGATGCCATATCAAACCTCAATTCGGCAATGAAGAGATGGAAACAATACGAGTAAGTGAAGTAAAAAGCTATCTCGAAGAACTTACCTATGGATCAGCTAAAAGCCTACTTAGGACAATGAGGGCAATGTTTAATTATGCTGAAGACGGCGAATACATCACTCGAAATGTTATGGACCGCAGATTTAAGCTACCGAACAAAAATACTGCAAGGCGAATGAATGAAGGTATCTATGACAAGGACACCTTAGACGAACTACTTGAGGAAATGACTGACGAGTATTGGCTTGCAGGTTTTATTGTATCGGCGTTTGCGGGACTTCGCCGAGAAGAAGCCTTTGGACTAAAACGGGAAGATATTGAATTTCATGATGGATACGCAACATTAAGCGTAAAAAGAACCGTGCAATATATAAATAAAGAGCTTGTTATATCTGATGAATGCGAAAAATCACCAAACACCAAAACACCCGAAAGCGAAAGAATAGCGATTCTAGTTAACCCCTACGCTGCACGGCTTAAAGAAATAATGAATGAAAAAGAAAGAGAGCATGATATTTGGATGCTTGATGATGGATTCGGACGACCTATAAGCCCCGACCGAGCGGCAACAGCTTATAAACGATGGTTTACCAACCATCCGTTTATTTACGTACCCTGGAAGAATTTAAGGTCAAGCTATACAACCATGCTTGAAGATTTAGGAGTGCCTATCGAAACAGCCGCAAAGCTGTTAGAGCACTCAAATATATCTACAACTTACGCTTATTACACAAAACCCAAGGTAAAGCACTTTACCGCTGTACTTACTGAAGCGTTTTCTTGTGACCGAGATGAGACTGAAAATGTCACGAATGAACAAAAAAGAAAAGCTCTCACCTCTAAAACATAAGGTGAGAGCTGAATTAGCTGGCGCGCCCAGTAGGATTCGAACCTACGACCTTTGGATTAGAAGTCCACTGCTCTATCCAGCTGAGCTATGGGCGCTCAAATCAGATATTATAACGCATGTTTAAGGACATGAAACTTTTTTGAGTTTAGTAATGCGTAATAATACACGTGCCCGTAGAGAGATTCTCATAGAACCATTGAGCATCAGATAAAGAAAGATTTACGCATCCATGGCTGCCGTTGGTTTTATAACGAGATCCCCCGAAAGAGGATTGCCAAGTTGCATCATGCAATCCCACTGAATTTCCCACAAACGGCATCCAGTACGAAACAGGAGTTTCGTAATCAATCTCGCCATTTGGCTTATAACCAGTCAAAGTTGAAGGACTCTGCTTTGCATTCAAATAATATACCCCTGTAGGTGTAGCCCTATCAGCGGTGGGCAAGCCAGACACGATACCACAGGAATGAAGAAGATTTCCGCTAGCATCATAATAGCGTGCTGTTTGTTCAGTTAAATCAACGTCCACGTAAGCACCCCAGTCACGTTTACCAGCGCCATTATACTGTCCGCCCGACTGAGAACAGGGAATGTCAATTGTCTCGGCACCACCTTGGGACATGGTATTGTAAACCGTATCCGCCAATGAAGAAGTGTCTACCTGCCAACCATAGGTACCTCCAGAAACGGTACACACCTTTCCATCTTCGCGAGTCCAGGTACGTTCAGTGCCCACAGTGTTCATGCCAGACGTTGCTTCATCAACCCATGCAGCTAAAACATCTTTATCAAGCTGTGGAGAAAAATCATCAGGATTGATATAGAGCCATTCTGCAATAGTGGACTTATCGATCGTTGCCGCCTTGACCGAACCGTTTAACGTAAGCGTAACCGCATTCGGAAAAAGCTCTTCAACTTTTTGTAAAGCCTGTAATGAACGAGGATCAGCAGCGGAAACCGTAGGCTTAATAAGATCATCCTGCGTTACTTCGCAATCGGTCCGCATAGATTTAATGGCTTCTCCCGCTTTAGCTAAAAGCTTTTCGGCGTCTATCTGAGTACCATATACTTCTGGAACAAGCGTATAGGTACCTGCCTCTTCATCAAAAGCAAAATGCGCATTTGCTGAAGCTGTTTGCGTTGCATTGAACTCCTCTATCTGAGCACTCAAGCTATCGGCAAAACCTGCCTCGTCATACGAAGCTACAACTACATCTGAAATATCATGAGTTTGAAAAATCTCTATTGGCCAAAGAGCAATATCCTGTGCCTTTGTGGTGTCCTCGGCGATTTTATGAGGATCAATACTAATTGCAGTTTCACCCTGTTCGAAACGTGTAAGAAAAACCTTCACCTTCGATTGAAAGCGAATAGGAATCTGCCTGTTCTTGGATTTGATTAGCAAGCGCGTCACTTGGCTGGAAAGACAAGTCATTATCGTTCAAAACAGTATTGGGAAAAAAGTGGGAAGAGAAAAACAACGCACCGCCGCCATAAACCGCAAGTAAAAGCGCAACAACAATGCCCGCAATAATAAGTGCCTTCTTCTTGGTTGATTTAGGACGAGGCGCTGTAAGAGAGCCTCCTTTTGCAACACCAACCCCCATGGAAGAAATGTTTTGCATTGGAGATGATCCAGGATGATTTACATATGACCCACTCTGCTTCATCCCACTTTGCTTCATGGTACTACCCTGCTTCATTGAAACAGTTTTTTCTACCTCTTGATGTGCATGCTTACCCATATTATGTGCGGAAGAAGAATTCTTTTTGTCCCTCATAGCTGCTTTCTTTTCTAAGATCTTCTTTCAAGTAGTGTACCAAGTAATCACTTCAGTTTACTTCTCTTATTACCAAACAGTCATGAAAATACGGTCCCTGTAGATAATTTTGAGCAAAATATTTATAAATAACCAGCATTCAGTTTTATCGATAACCAATTCCATTGTAAAAAGTTTTTAAACTCGTACTATTAATTCGTTGCTTTTCGCAGATGAAACAACGTTTTGTTTATACCTTATATACAGAAAGGAAACTCCCCATGATTAAGGTGGCATCAAAGAAGACATTTGCTCTTTTGGGAGCCTGCCTTCTTACGGCACTCCTCGCAGTTGTAGCATTTACCGGTTGCTCTTCGGACAGCAGCAGCCAAGAATCTTCTGAAGATAAAACGATTACGGTAGCGGCAAGCCCTACCCCCCATGCAGAGATTCTCAACAATGCTGTTAAGCCAATTCTTGAAGAACAGGGCTACACCCTAGAGGTAAAGGAATTCACCGATTATGTTCAGCCCAATACGGTAACTGAAGCAGGTGAAGTTGATGCTAATTACTTCCAGCATCGCCCTTATCTTGAGAACTTCAATGCTGAACAAGGCACTCATTTAGTTGAAGTTGCTGGTGTTCACTTCGAACCAATGGGCATCTTCTCTTCAAACATTGCATCTCTTGACGAACTCGCCGACGGCGCAACCGTAGCAGTTCCCAACGACGCAACTAACGAAGCACGCGCTTTACTTCTTCTTGAGCAGGAAGGCTTGATCGAAGTTGATGACGAAGCAGGAATCAATGCCACGATCAACGACATCACTTCCAACCCGAAGAATCTTTCCTTTGAAGAACTTGAAGCAGCAAACTTGCCTAACGTTCTTCAGGACGTTGATATCGCAGTAATCAATGGCAACTATGCTCTGGCAGCTGACTTCACCATGGACGATGCCCTCGCCGTTGAAGCAAATGATTCCCTGGCAGCAGAAACCTACACCAATGTGATCGTAGTAAAAGATGGAAACCAGGATCAAGAAAAGATTAAGGCTCTCGCAGAGGCCTGCAATTCCGATGAAGTACGCGACTACATCACCGAAAATTATCAGGGCTCAGTAGTAGCAGTATTCTAAAATTGCGTAAACCCTAACAATCTAGTCGAGTCCGCCCTCTTATTCATTAAGCTAAGAGGGCGGACTTTTTCTTTTGTAGACTTTTTATTTTTGATTAGCGTCGATTTTCGATATGCCCAATAATTTTTTAATTCAATCGAAATAAGTCCATTAGGTGTACTTGCAAACTCAATAAAATCAGGATTGTTTGCATATTCAGAGGGAAAGGTAATCTCAATTCCGGTATCGGTACGAATTTTATGATTGCGTGTTACACGTTCCGCTGCCTTCTTTTCCACACGCACCCGTTCAGGAATATTTTCTTCAACTGCACATTCAACGAAACGTTCTCGTATAGGCTCATCATCAAAGACCTCTTGAGCCAGATCAAAAGGCGCAATATCTGCTTCTTCACGCTCGTCGGCAGCATCGCAAACATAAGCTTTTGCTTTTGATAACGCAACAACCGGATCAGCACCGTATTCTGTTGCTACTTCTTCCACTATACGCGAAATTTCATCAATTACCTCTTTGCTTGATGCCTGCATAGAACACTGCAGTAAACCATCAGGAATCAACCAGCGTTCTTCACCAGCAATGACCCGCTTTTTATCCTGGAAGGCAACTTCCATAGAGCGCATATTAATTACCGCAAACGAGGAAATTTTCTGAGAAGGGTTAGGCAAAATAGCATGATGACGTTCAATTTCATTACAAGGCTGTCCGTCTTCACCATAAGCAACTGAATGCATAAATGCCTGGCGACTTTCCAACAGGAAGATACCAAAATATCGATTAACCCGTCCTTCAAACGACGCTTCTACTGCATCATCATCGCTGCTTCCGCCTTGCAATTGCTCTTCTTCTTCAAAATCAACGACCAAAAGATCAGTTGATTCCGATTTAGACATACGTCCCAATTCGGACGCGATAAATTCAGCAATTTGAACCGACAAGCCAATAAAATCACGTTGACCAGCAAAATACGCCTGCAATTCCGGAGCAAACATACTATCGGGAGCAAACTCTCCCCGTTTATTATCGATGTTACCGAAAACTTTTTTTACATGCTTTGTAACGTAGCCCTTTATTAAGCGGCTTTCTAAATCAAGCTCTCCTTGAGAAAACACATTAACGCAGGAAGTAAAATCAAAAACATGAAGAATAGCGTGATTGATTCGAAGCATAACTTTCCTTTCAAAATGAAGCAGGAATCACCATACACCAATAGACCTTTTTATTCGACGTTCAATAAGGTAATTTGACAGGTTTTCGGAAGTGAGTAGAATAAATCTACTTCACATGCACCTTTATAAGGGAATAGCTATCTAGTCATAACTTATTCCCCTTGATTTTCAATGGGGGCGACTGGTTTCGACATGGTAAGTCGGATTCGAGGAGCAGGCCGTGGTCTCCTCGCCACGTTAAACAGGGGTAAAGTCAAGTTAATTGGCAAAACTAATACTCAGAGCGCTCCTGCGCTCGCCATGGCTGCTTAATTAATGCCTGGCTGTCGACCTGGTGAATTTCCCCGCCACTGGGAAGGCATTATTTTAGGGGAACGCTCTTTGGCACGTAGCTGGTATGGCCAAAGCTAAGACTGAACCAACTAGAACTGTCTAGGGCCTGTCGGTGGGCTTGGACCGTTCGAAGCTTAAACATCGACTAAGCTTGTAGCGCCTTGCTGATGATTTAGTATGGACCGGAGTTCGATTCTCCGCGCCTCCACCAGAGAAGAATTAGGCGAACTCTCCAAATGAGAGTTCGCCTTTTGTTTTTTGCTCGAATACAAACTAAAAGCCGAACACTCTTGTTGGTGTTCGGCTTTTTTGGATTTTTTAGGCTAAATGTGCCTAGGCAAACGCAAATCCAACAAACGAAATGCCTTTTTCAAGGGCACTTCCCCCGGCATCTTTGCAATAAGCCCATTCGTACACAGGTCCACCTTCATAATGGTTCTGAGAACCTTCATCAGCATTAGGATCGCTAAAGATATCGGCAACCTCATCGATTGGATATGTATCAAACCCGAAAACCTCTGCAACCATTTCCGAAACACCAACTACATCATCTGCATCGACGCAATAGAGACCCATTGCTGCATACATTCCACTTCCCGGCATTACTTTAATGGAAAGGGAATCGCCTCCATAAGGATCATCTTGAGCATCGGCATCCTGGAAGTAGTAACGCCAACCACCACTATCTTCCTTGACATCAACAAACTCTAGCCCCAAATCGTAACGAGCCTCAATACGATCCACGAGATCTTGAACCTCTGGAGGTGGACTTTGCCAGTCATCTACTGCCGAAACATCAAAAACTCGATATCCGTTAACGCAAGAGGAACGCCAATCAGGATCAAGCGTGCCATACTCCGAGGAAGCACCAGAATTAGCAGGCAAAGATGAGCTGTCATCTTCTAGGGTAGTATCATCCTCAGTCGTGCTTTCATCATCCGAGTACGTCGAACTCGAGCTGGAAGAACTCGACTCATTTGATGAACTTGATCCACCCGAAGTAAGTGCACCCGTGCAACCCGTAAGCCCGATCACGAGAGCAAAAGCTGCTATCAATATCAGCAGTGACTGCCCCAGTTTTTTGAAAACCATGTCATCCCCTCCCTCGAGAGATATTTCACACCGATTGATATGAATTAATCTCGTGTTTAATCAGCTTGAATGACTTGTATAGTCAGTCTATGAACATAAATGTCTTCATAAAGTTATCACAATTAGTACACATTTTCCACGATATAGTGGATTACGGTAAACGAAGATATATAGAGGAATGAAGTATAGGAATCGGAATCTTTTTAGGAAACTGGGATTTACGACACCTCTGTATCGAACTAAGTGATCTACTGGACTCCATGTAAGTTTTTATGCCGAACGATAGGATCGCATGACAACGTTTTATCTTCCTGGATGTAAATTCACAAAACACGACCCTCAGGCGAGTAAAGCCTTGATTCGCTTTTGCAAAGAACAGCTTGATGCAATCATATTAGGTTGTTGTTCAAAAAGAGTTTGCTATGCCAAAAGCAAACGACACGGT
>ENA-OQDC01000907-OQDC01000907.1-human-gut-metagenome-genome-assembly--contig:-NODE-907-length-17542-cov-3.131151_pt1 | contig 17542 bp, 17 predicted proteins | sample MGYA00242770_ERZ504601 | MGnify/ENA primary metagenome ERZ504601 (study PRJEB26092, sample SAMD00036305) | human gut metagenome | host: Homo sapiens | study: EMG produced TPA metagenomics assembly of...
GGGTCAAGAGGTCAAAAATCCTCTTGCAAGCAAGCTTGCATCGGCTTTCTGACCTTTTGACCCTGGTATCATCATATAATTATGCACGTAAGTCAAATACTATGAAACAAATTCACAGAACAGGAAGTGTCATTATGTATAAAATTGATTTTAATCAGCCTTGCCATATCCACTTCATCGGAATTGGCGGCATCAGTATGAGTGGACTCGCTGAGATCCTTCTTGAAGAAGGCTTCACAGTATCCGGATCCGATAACAAAGAATCGGCACTTACGGATCATCTGTCTCAGAATGGTGCAACCGTATTTTACGGTCAGAAAGCTTCCAATATTATAGACGGTATCGACCTTGTAGTTTATACCGCAGCGATCCACGAAGACAACGAAGAATTTGCAGAAGCAAAGCGTCAGAATCTTCCGATGTTATCCAGAGCAGAATTACTCGGTCAGCTTATGACTAACTATAAGACACCGGTTGCTATATCCGGTACACACGGTAAGACAACCACAACCTCTATGCTTTCTCATATTGCTCTTGCAGCAGACCTGGATCCGACAATCTCTGTCGGCGGTATCCTGAAAGCGATCGAAGGCAATATCCGTGTCGGCGGACCTGACCTTTTTATTACGGAAGCATGCGAATATACCAACAGTTTCCTGCACTTTTTCCCGAAAATCGGTATTATTCTGAATGTGGATGCGGATCACCTGGACTTTTTTAAAGACCTGGACGATATCCGTAATTCTTTCCACCTTTTTGCTAAGCTTCTTCCGGAAAACGGAACTCTCGTCATCAACGGAGATATTGATAAAATTGAAGAGATCACCTCCGATCTTTCCTGTCGTGTTATCACTTTTGGCAAAGAAGCTTCCCTGGATTACAGTGCAGCCAATATTACTTATAACGAACAGGGAAATGCCTCTTTCGATGTCGTAAAAAACGGACAGAATGTTGCACATCTCGCTCTTGCAGTCGGCGGTGAGCACAACGTATATAACGCACTTGCGGCAATCGCAGTTGCCGATATTCTTGGTGTTCCTGCGGAGACGATCCAGACAGGTCTTGCTTCCTTCCACGGAACAGACCGTCGTTTTGAATACAAAGGTGAAGTCGGCGGAGTGACCATCATTGATGATTACGCACACCATCCGACAGAGATTGCTGCAACGCTGAAAAGTGCTGCACATTATCCACATAAAAAGCTGTGGTGTATTTTCCAGCCACATACTTATACACGTACAAAAGCATTATTCTCAGAATTTGCTGAAGCACTCGCACATGCAGACCATGTAATCCTTGCTGACATCTATGCAGCGCGTGAGACAGATACTTTAGGCATCTCTTCCGCACAGCTTGCAGATGCAGTCAAAGAACATGGATGTGACGCAACTTATCTGTCAAGCTTTGCAGCCATCGAAGAGTTCGTCACCACCCATTGCCAGCCTGGCGATCTTCTGATCACAATGGGTGCCGGAGATGTTGTAACCATTGGGGAAGACCTGTTGAAAGCCTGATTTTCTCCAATATTTGCGAAATTTTATCTGTAATAACAAAAATTTCCGTCAGAAAATTCTTTTTTACAATCTGGGATGATGTTATAATGAACAAAGTCAGAAAAGAAAGGAAGCGGAAATTATGAGTGCACTTATTTTGCGCAATCATTCCCACAATAACATAACGATCGTGGAGAATGACTTTATCGATCATTATATGGTATCTGCGAACGGAGAATATGTAAAAGTCTATCTTCTTCTTCTCCGTTATCAGAATATCCCGGAACAGCTTCCGGATATCCCGCAGATGGCAGACCTTCTGGAGAATACTGAAGGCGATATCCTGCGCGCACTCAAATACTGGGAAAAAGAAGGAATTCTTTCTCTCGAATATGACGAAACAAATGAACTCGCCGGAATCTGTATCGGAAAAGCACCAACTCATCAGACACCTGTCAAAGCGGCTTTCCATACACCTTCCGCACAGTCTGCTTCCGTTCATGAAAAATCTCCGGTCGCGCAGTCTGATGGAAATACCACTGTTTCAGACAAAGCTGCCGGTCAGAATCTTCCTGCATCAAGACGTTCCCTTGCTGCAAGAAGAGAATTAAAGCAGATTCTTTTTATTGCTGAACAATATCTTGGCAAAACCTTATCCCGTACCGATGTTGATGCGATTACCTACTTTTATGATTCCCTTGGTTTTTCCGCAGACCTGATCGAGTATCTGATCGAATACTGTGTGGAGAACGGACATAAGAGCATGCATTACATTCAGAAAGTAGCACTTTCATGGGCAGATGAACATATTACAACCGTCGATCAGGCACGTAATTCCTCTGCATTTTACAACAAAACCTGCTATTCTATCCTGAATGCATTTGGCATCAAAGGGCGGGGACCTGCATCTGCCGAACTGGATTATATCCGCAAATGGCTGGAGGATGGGAATTTCGAACTGGATCTCATTCTGGAAGCATGCAACCGCACCATCAGTGCAATCCACCAGCCAAGTTTTGAATATACTGACAAGATTCTCGAAAACTGGAAGACGGGCAACGTTCGTACACTGGCAGATGTTGAGCGTCTTGATTCTGCCTTTGAGCAGGAAAAAGACCGGAGGAAAACTCCTTCGGGGCAAAACCGTACACCTTCTGCCCAGCAGCCTTCCAAATTCCGTAATTTTGAAGAACGTTCTTACAATATGGACGAGCTTACCAAAAAATTATTACGCAGTAACTAAGAAAGGGGAACACTGTGCCGTTAACTAATTCACAATACAATGCGCTGATGCGCGTATATGAAGAAAAAAGAGCGAAGAGCCGCGACCTCGCGAATCTTCACTACGAACGTGCCTGCCAGAAGATTCCGGAGCTTGCATCGATTGATGCCTCTATTTCTTCTGCCAGTCTTGATCAGGCGAAAAAGCTGCTCGCAGGCGATGACACTGCCCTCGCTTCTTTGAAGGAAGATATCCGGTCTCTTTCTGACAGACGTCGCCGACTCCTTTCCGACGCCGGATTCCCGGAAGACTATCTGGAACAGCATTTTGAATGTCCGGACTGTCAGGATACCGGCTATGTCGGCACGAAAAAGTGCCATTGCTTTTTAAAAGCGATCATTGATCTGTTCTACACCCAGTCCAACTTAAAAGGGCTTCTCGAACAGGAAAATTTTGAACATTTTAATTTTGATTATTATTCATCCAATTATAGAGACCGGCTTTCCGGTCAGAATTCCCGCGAGCTTGCAACGCGGGCTTATCAGGAATGTATGAATTTCATCCACAATTTTGATACCGAACATGGTAATCTGCTCCTTTTTGGGAATACTGGTATTGGGAAGACATTTCTCAGTCACTGCATTGCAAAAGAAGTAATGGATTCTCTGCATTCCGTTCTTTACCTGACTGCCTCTGAATTTTTCGATGCGCTCCTTGAAAAAGCACTGACCCGGAATGATGAGAGCTGTCTTTTATATGAGCAGATCCACCAGTGTGATCTGCTGATCATTGATGACCTGGGAACCGAACGAAATACAGACTTTGTCGTTTCTCAGCTTTTTGTGTGTTTAAATGATCGGATCCTGAACAGGAAATCCACGATCATTTCTACTAATCTTACTCTGGAGGAAATCAAGACGAACTATACAGAACGTACATTTTCCCGGATAAGCAACCATTATAAGATACTTCGCCTTGCTGGTGATGATATCCGCATTCAAAAGAAACTTATGTACAGGGAGGAACACTGATGTTACATCGAAGTGAACGAATTCTGGATAATATTCCAGTTGGCTCTCTCGGCATTATTGCTGTAGACGGCTGTGAAGAGATGGGAAATAAAGTCAATGACTATCTCGTAAAATGGAGAAAGGAAGAGACTCGTTTCCAGAAAGACAATCTTGTTTTCAACGGCTACGAAAAGCCGAACTATCTGATCAACGCAAAGGTACCGCGTTTTGGATCTGGTGAAGCCAAAGGTATTATCAATGAGTCTGTACGAGGAAAAGACCTTTATCTGATGGTCGATGTCTGCAACTACAGCCTGACTTATTCGCTCAGCGGCAATACCAACCATATGTCACCGGACGACCATTTCCAGAACCTGAAGCGTGTCATCGCCGCTGTAGGAGGAAAAGCACGTCGTCTGAACGTCATTATGCCTTTCCTGTATGAAAGCCGCCAGCACAAGAGAAGCGGCCGTGAATCACTGGACTGTGCACTTGGTCTGCAGGAGCTTGTCCGCATGGGTGTTGACAATATCATCACTTTCGATGCACACGACCCACGTGTCCAGAATGCGATCCCGCTGAACGGATTTGAGACGATCCGTCCGACTTACCAGTTCGTAAAAGGACTTTTAAAGCATGTACCGGATCTTCAGATCGATGCTGACCATATGATGGCGATCAGCCCGGATGAAGGTGCAACCGGACGTGCAATCTACTTTGCCAACGTACTCGGACTCGACATGGGTATGTTCTACAAACGCCGTGACTACACAACCATCGTAGACGGACGTAACCCGATCGTAGCACACGAATTCCTTGGCTCTTCCGTAGAAGGAAAAGACGTAATCATCCTCGATGATATGATTTCGTCAGGTGACAGTATCCTCGATGTAGCACGCCAGCTCAAGATGCGTAAAGCAAAACGTATCTACGCTGCTGCAACCTTCGGACTTTTCACAAACGGTATGGAAAAATTCGACCAGGCTTACGAAGAAGGACTGATCAACGGAATCCTCACAACAAACCTGATCTATCAGACACCGGAACTGCTCAGCCGTCCTTACTACATCAACTGCGACATGAGCAAGTACATCGCACTGGTGATCGATACACTGAACCATGATGCTTCTATCAGCAGCATCCTTGATCCAAGCGAACGTATCCAGCATGTAGTTGAGAAATATAAAAAAGGGGAAGCGATTGACTAAATTTATACGAGCGAAATTTTTCCGCTGTATGACAAAAATACTGCCTGAATATCATTTTCTGATATTCAGGCAGTATTTTTTTACTCTTAAACGTTAATTTGTGAATACTCGGTAATTCTCTTTTTTATCGTAATCTTTGCGGATCCCATCATCCTCATACATGGTATAACTGCTGTTTTCGTATCCGATAAGCTGCAGATGTTCGGTATCAATATCCTTCACACACTCTGCCGCTTCTGCAACCGGGATACATTTACCATTTCGAATGAAGAGCGGTACTTCATTTGATGCCACATCTACATAATGGATACCTTTCGCGAGAATCTCTTCCGAAATGCTTCCATCCGGCAGGAACTTGACAAATTTCATTTCTTCCGGCAGATAAACATAACGGCCTCTTGCGTTCTGCTCGTAAACCGGAGCGATCATAATCTCGTTTCCGAGCATCAGCTGATCCTCTACTCGGATTGCTCTCTTGTCATCCGGATAAACAAACCCTAACGGCTTAAAATACATGTCATCACTCAGCGCAGCTTTCATGTACTCGCTGTACAGATACGGCACAAGACGATATCTAGTGTTAATGACAGCACGGAAATCCTCGATATTTTCGAATTGATAACACTCCTGCTCTCTTGTTCCCGTCGCCGAATGATTACGCATCAGTGGTGTAAATACACCAAGTGCGAGAAAACGAAGCAGCAATTCTCTTGTTGTATCAGCACCAAAACCTCCAAGGTCAGCACCTGTATACAGGAAACCACACATGTTCAGAGACGGCAGCATCTTCAGGTTAAGAAGGATATGTGACCACCAGGATTTATTATCTCCGGTCCAGATTCCTCCATAACGATGCATTCCGATGTAAGAAGATCTGGAAAACATCAGAAAACGTTTTTCCGGGTCAATGCGTTCAAACGCTTCTCCGGCCGCTCTTGTCATATTATAGCCAAAAAGATTATGTACTTTGTCATGGCGGATCTTTTTGCCATCCACATTGTGATAAAATCTTTTATAGTCTTCCGGATTATTTGCAATACTGAGCATCTTGTCCTGCATTTCCCAGGAATGGATCTTGCCTTCGGTATCCTTTGCAAACTCTCCGGCAAGTTCTTTTGCCTCTGCAAGGCCTTCGGAAGAATAAAAGATCGCAGGCTCGTTCATATCATTCCAGAAACCTTCTATTCCCTGTTCGATCAGAAAACGATATTTGTCCCCGAACCATTTTCTGGCTTCCGGATTCAGCATATCCGGAAAATGGGTATCTCCCGGCCATACAGCTGCAACGAAATCACTTCCGTCTTCTCTCTTGCAGAAATAGTTGTTTTTGACACCTTCCTCGTAAATCTCATATCCCGGCTCAACCTTGACACCGGCATCAATGATCGGAATCAGGCGAATACTCTGGTCATTCATTTCCTGTACGAATTCCGGAAAATCCGGGAAATTTTCTTCACTCACTGTGAAATCTTTAAATGACTGCATATAGTCAATATCCATGTAAATCATGTCGATCGGAATATGATTCTCCCGATATCCTTTTGCGACAGTACGGAAATCTTCTTTCGTCGTATAACCCCAGCGGCTCTGTCCGAAACCAAAGGCAAACTTCGGTGGGATATAGCTGCGTCCGATTACATGGCGGAACTGTTTTACGATATCATAAGCATTCTCACCTTCAAGCACGTAGATATCCAAGTCAGCATTTTCGCAAGATACCTTAAGGGTATCCTCTCTGTCATATCCAATATCAAAGGTCAGTTTTGAGGGATAGTCGAAAAACAATCCAAACGTGCTCTTTCCGCTCACAACAATGAAGTTGTGGGCTCCGTACAGAGAACGCTTGTCCTCTGTGTGTACCGGATCATCTGTACAATTACTGATATAACAGTACCCTCTCTTGTTGATTCCACGATTGGCTTCACCCAGACCATAGACAATGTCATCTTCATCCATGATATAAGTAAAAACAAATCCTTCCTCCTGACTGACTTCTCCATACGGGAGAACGCCCTTAGTTGTTTCAATCTTTTCAGTCAGTGCCTCCGTATCAAACGGAGTTCCATATCTATATTTTCTAATCATTTCTTTATCACCTAGTGTTTATAATATAGTACAAATGCTTCATATGGATTCAGAACAATTTTTCTTTCAAATTCTTTTCTTCCAAGGTTTGTGATCAGGCACTCTGCGCCTTTAAATTCTTCCGGCACTTCTACTTCTGCATTCTTATCGCTGAAGTTGCAGACAGTCAGAAGCTTTTCCTGATCCTGTTTTCTTGTGTACGCAAAAATCTGTTCATCCTCACGGTAAAGAGGTTCAAATTCACCATAAACAATAATGTCTTTTTCTTTACGCAATCGGATCAGTTTCTGATAGTAGTGGAAAACAGAATCCGGATCTTCAAGCTGCTGTGCTGCATTGATCTTCTTGTAGTTCGGATTCACTTTGATCCACGGCTCGCCCTCTGTGAATCCAGCCTGTTTACTGTCGTCCCACTGCATCGGAGTTCTCGCATTGTCACGGCTTCTCAGCATCAGACATTTCATCATGTGTTCCGGAGTCATAAGACCTGATTCCGTAAACTCTTTAAAGTAATTAATACTTTCAATATCACGGTAATCTTCCAGTTTGTCAAAGTAAATGTTTGTCATACCAAGCTCTTCACCCTGATATACATACGGTGTTCCCTGCATCATATGAAGACAGGTTGCCAGCATTTTTGCGGAAGTCTCTCTGTATGCCGGATTGTCATTTCCAAATCGGCTGACACTTCTCGGTTGATCATGATTACCTAAAAACAAACTGTTCCACGCCTTACCCTGAAGTTCTTCCTGCCATTTGATCATAATATTTTTGAACTCTTTGAAGTCATATTTTGCAGTCGTCCACTTTCCATAATCTCCGCATCCACTCTCCACATGCTCGAATTGGAATACCATGTTCAATTCATTTCGGTCATCACCCGCATATTTCTGTGCTTCTTCTATTGTGACTCCTGCGGTCTCACCGACTGTCATGATATCATATTTTGAAAGAACTTTTTGATTCATTTCCTGAAGGAATTCGTGGACCCTTGGACCATGTACACAATATGGTCCAAAGTCTCCATAAAGACCGTTATTCATTTCTCCGTCCGGAAATCTCTGATCTTTGGAAATCATACTGATAACATCCATACGGAAGCCATCGATTCCTTTTTCACACCAGAATTTCATCATGTCATAAACTTCCTGGCGTACTTTTTCATTTTCCCAATTGAGATCCGGTTGTTTTTTTGAAAACAGATGCAGATAATACATCTGAGTTTGCGGATCATATTCCCATGCAGAACCGCCAAATGCTCCGCCCCAGTTATTAGGTTCTTTTCCGTTTACCGGGTCTTTCCAGATATAATAATCACGATATGGATTATCTTTTGATTTACGGCTTTCAATAAACCAGTTATGTTCATCTGAAGTATGGTTGACTACGAGATCCATCAGAATCCTGATGGATCTTTTGTGTGCTTCACACAACAATTCCTCGTAATCCTCCATCGTTCCATATTCTTCATAAATTCTGCGGTAATCAGAAATATCGTAACCATTATCGTCTTGAGGTGATTCCAGCATCGGAGAAATCCACAATACATTTACCCCAAGTTCTTTAAGGTAATCCAGTTTCTGTATGATTCCTCTGATATCTCCCACACCATCACCGTTACTGTCTTTAAAACTCTTTGGATATATCTGATATACTACACTTTCTTTCCACCATTTTTTCTCCATGCCAAATCTCCTCGTTTATAATTGTTTAGTATTATTTAACCGCTCCTGTAACAACACTATTCATGATACCCCATACATCTTAGCAAAATCAAGAGGTTTCTCGCGAAACTATAAAAGACAACAAAGTTTATTTCCTGCTTTTATACAGTCTGCACAAAAACAACCAGACCATTCCATTCCACCGGCTTACCTGTATACATGCAAAGTCGAAAAAAGGATCCTGTCATTCCCTAACAGAATCCCTCTTTACCAGATAGACTGGATTTTTTTATATTTAATTCGTCCAGTGTCTCTCCCTGAATTAATTTCAGCAGACGTTTCAGCGCCACATGCGCCTTTTGCGGAATATCCTGATGAACCGTTGTCAGTTTCGGTCGAACCATACTTGCGTAGACACTGTCATCATATCCTGTAACAGAAATCTGATTCGGGACCATGATGCCTTCATCAAAAAAGAAATTTATCGCTTCTATCGCATTATAATCTGAGGAAAACGCAAGTGCTTTTGCTTCTAAAAAACGTGGGAGAAGCTCTCTGTATTTTCTGAGACGCAATCTTTTTTCACCCGGAATAATTATATATCGGGAACGACTGCAGAATCCCCCCGATTTTTCCATCGCCTGTTTGAATCCCATCCACCGATAGTAATCACTGTCTCTCTCCGTTTCCGCAACAAACAATGCTTTCTTATATCCACAGGAATACAGGTATTCTCCGATCTGATACCCTCCCGAATAATCATCTATACCGACATTCTGGAACGTATAAGCACCTTCCGGATAAGCATCGATCAGAATCATTTTCTTGTTTAATCTGCGCGAAAGACTGCGATACTGTTCTTCATTGTAGCCAAGGATAAGCAATCCCTCTACATTCCATTTTGAGGCAATATCCACTACATTCTGAATACTTTCACCGCCAATAAGCATAACATAATATCCATTTCTTCCGTTTCCATTCTGAATCGTTCCGATCAGTTCTCCACAATGGCATCCATGAAGCGACTGCATGCCATGTGCATAGAAATCGAGATACTACACCTATAATTACTGGAACCATGGCCGGAAAGCATCACGGAACCCATATGCGGAACATAGTTCTGTTCTTTAAGAATAGTCGTGATTTTATCAATCGTTTTCTGGGAAACTCTTTTGGTATTGCCATTTATAACATTAGATACCGTAGTACGGCTGACACCTGCCATTTCTGCAATATCCTGAAGCCGAATCATAAAATCTTCCTCCTTGTCTTTACAACATCACCTTATGATATACGCATCCCATCTTTTCCAGCATTTCCATCTCCCGCTTCTGGCAACTGAATATAATTATCTGCCGCTTACTGTCTTTCAGCCAGCGAAGGGTCTGCGCAAGTCTCCTGTCATCATAATAGCCGAATGCATCATCCAGGATCACCGGACATTCTTCCTCGTGGAGAATTTTTGTTGCCGCCATCCGGATTGCAAAATAAATCTGTTCCAGAGTTCCACGGCTTACCTGATCCATGGATATCTTTTTCCCATTACTCATAAGCTGCACATGCAGATTTTCGTCTACCCAGAGTTTGTTATATTTTCCATCTGTGATGGCATCCATGATTGCAGATACTTCTGTATTCATAAGATCGCTTGTCCGGCTCTGCATCTGTGCGGCAAGTCTGGTCAACTGTTCCATAGCAAGTTCAACACCCTGCTTGTTTTTTTAATCGCTCTATCTCTTCACTGTTCATCTCATCGAACTCGCCGACTCGTTCCTGCAGATTTTCATACAACACTTCTTTTTCATGATAGGTTTCCTGTACTTTTGCAAGCTTTCCTTTCTGCCTCTCATAATCTGCCTTGAGAGAAATGCCCTGTTCTTTTATCTCCTGTAATCTGGCTTTCTTTTTCTTCTTTCCATCTTTCAGACAATTCCAGACATACAGCCCTTCAGCCAGTGCCACCACGATTGCCACAAGAAAATTCCACGGCTTATGAAAAAGCAGAAAAGTCACAAAAATGCCCCAGCATACTCACTGCCTCCAGTGGATGAATCCTCCACCCGGCAAAATATCCTGCTGCCTCTTCCCGTTTCTTCCGCTTTTTATCTTCATTTACCCAGCTTTCCCATTCTCTGCGTTTCTCTTCACAGCTTCTTTTCAGCTGTTCCGCTTCATTTTCTAACTGATGCAGATCCCGCCAGACATAGGATGCCTCCATCTCTGCCCGCTCTTTCTTTTCGCTGATCAGCTGCCTCTTTTCACGTTCTTCTTTTTCCAGCTCTTTCTTCCGCTCTTTTAAAAGGGCAAGCGCCCCTTCGAGGTCAATCTCGCTGTTCCCGGTTGCATAATAATTTGCCGCATAATTCTTCAGCTCCGCCGCCAGTATTTCTCCGGTCTGTACCCGGAGCTGTCCTACCGAAACTGTATTTTCATAATCACTTTCTGTCATACCACCTAACAGAATTTCCAGATCCCCATGCTCAAGTGACAATTCTTCTCCATCATCTTCACAGATCAGAGAGCCGCCTTTTGCATACCGATCGAAATTTCGCTCCAGCAGGAATTTTCGGCCGCCACAGGTAAACCGCAGGATTCCCGCATAAAAGTTTGGATTCTCCCAAGGCTCATAGGTACGAAATGTATCTGTTGCGGCGGCACGTCCGCGCTTTCTTTCCATTCCAAAAAGCATTCCCTTCAGAAAGGTATGCAGCGTTGTTTTTCCCGATTCGTTTTCTCCGTAAATAATATTGATCCCATCCGAAAGCAGGATCTGCTTATTCGTGAACTTACCGAAATTCTTCAGGATCAGTTCTGTTATCTTCATAATTTGCTCCCCTTTGCCTCCAGCATGGCCTGTACTCCCTCAGCCAATGCGATTGCCTCCACACTGTCATCCTTTGCTTCTGCAAAGCTTTCTATGTACCAGCCCAGAAGATTTCCTGCATTTTGTTTTTTCAACTTTTCATAATCATATGCCGGCTTTGTTTCATCCAGGATTTCGACAATATTTCCATAGGAATCCATCCGGTCGGTATCATAGATCATATCCGGATCCCGAAATCCCCGCAGAATGATTTTATAAATGTTCTGCACACCTCTTTCCCGTATGGCAAGGGCTATTTTTTCTTTCATTTCCCGTCCGGTCATCTCTCTTCCTGCTTCTACTTCCATATGCACATATTCTCTGGATGCAAAAGGAATAAATTCCGTCCGGGTTCTTCCATTTTTAATCTCCCCTTTGATATAACCATGCTTCCCGGTGTCATTTTTATCTGTAGGCTCCAGGGATCCTGCGTAATACATCCGGTCCTTTGCAAGCTCTGCCGGAAGATGAATGTGCCCAAGAGCAATATAATCATATCCCAGCTTCAGTAATTCGTTCTTTCGGAACGGGATATGCTTTTCATCGCCGCCATTGGGCCAGAAGGATGGAGGCTATTCCTCTTTTTTCCGGAAGGACTTTTTTCATAAAGCGGTTCTGTGATCTCCCGTTCCTCATAGCTGAGTCCGTATATGCGGACTCCAAGCTCTTTAAATTCCATACAGGCAGGTTTCTGAGACAAAAACATGTGCACCGGTCCCTGCCATTTATAATTCCGGTAATAGGACGTACTTTTCAGGTAATCATGGTTGCCCGCTATCAGCACGACCTGTGTATGTGTCAGTCTGGAAAATAAATAATCCAGTTCCTTCAGCTCTCTTAAAAGCGGCTGTCTGTGAAACAGATCCCCTGCGATCAGAAGAAGATCTGTCTGTTCTTCTTCACAGATATTTAAAAGACGCTCAAAGCTATTCCACAGTTCTTCCGGCCGCTTTGCGGTGTAAGAACTTCCTGTGTCCGGTTCTGCCCCCAGATGAATGTCCGCTGTGTGTATGAATTTCATTACTTTCTACTCCTCCTTTAAGGGGAAGTGTCACGATAAAACGTGTCTTTCCCCCACTGCTATCGGCAATGATCTGTCCCTTGTGCAGCTCTACAATCTCTTTTGCAATGGCAAGCCCCAGTCCTGCTCCTCCGGTACTGCTGGATCTCGACGCATCCGCGCGATAAAATTTATCAAAGATCCTCTTCAGGCTCTCTTCCGGTATCGTATCTCCTTCATTTTCAAAACAGATTCTTACCTGGTTCTCCTCCTTGGCAGCCTGGATCAGAAGCACACTTTTCTCCCGGCAGTATGCTATGGCATTTCGCAGAATATTATCAAAAACCCTGGCAAGCTTATCCGGATCTCCCTCGATCAGGATCTCTTCCTCTGCTTCCACCTTGCAGGTCAGCATCTTCTCCTGAAGTACCCCATAGAGTTCGTCTGCAATCTGTTCCAGCATCATGGTCAGATCAATATCCACCTTATCCAGTTCAATATCCTGCAGATTCAACTTTATACTTTCAAAAAACTCTTTCAAAAGATCCCCCAGTCGATTCGCCTTCTCCAGAGATATCTGCGTATATTTGGCGCGCTCCTCTGCCGGCATCTCCGGATGAGAATCCAGCATACTCAGATACGCCACCACAGAAGTAAGCGGTGTTTTTTAAATCATGTGCCAGAAAAAGCAGGACATCATTTTTCCTCTGCTCAAGCTTTTCTGCCTCTTCCTCCTGGCTCCTTAATGTCTCTTTAATCTCATTGAGACGATCCTCGATTGGTTTTAACTCCGTAATCAGCCGGATTGGCTGGTCAGACGCTGAAATAATATTTTCAATCCCATCTTCTACCTGTTCCAGATAACGCGTCATTTTTGAAAGTGCCACATAAAAAAAACAACGAAAATAAAAGTAAAAAAACCGAGGATCATAAAGAACACTTTATTATTGCCGATCCACTGCCAATACAAAGATGTTGCGGTCTCTTCACTCACATGAAAAGCTTCCAATATTCGCAAAAAAGCCATTGGCAAAGCTGTCATTATAAAATACCATCGATAAAATACTCCAGAATAAATCTGCAACCAGCACCGTCAGGGCCGTAATAAAAAACCGTCTGAAGCAATATGCTCAGTTTTAATTTTCTGTAATTATTCTTCAATTTTGTATCCCACTCCCCAGACAGTCTTGATAAGATCTGATTTTCCAGTCGGTTTACTCAATTTTTCACGCAGATGCCGGATATGTACCATCACCGTATTGTTGCTGTTCTTCAGATACTCTTCATGCCAGACCTCTTCAAATAATCTTTGTGAGCTGATCACCTTTCCGCGATTCTCACAAAAGAATCCACAAAAATCTCAAATTCCGTCGGTGTCAGCGGAAGAGACTGCTCATTATAGATGCATTCATGGGATTCTTTATTTAACAAGAGTCCTGCAAAATCAATGATATTCTCAGAATCACTTTTCTTACCATCGTTGTACTGCGTGTATCTGCGCATCTGTGCTTTCACTCTCGCTACCAGCTCCAGCGGGTTGAATGGTTTCGGAATATAGTCGTCAGCCCCCATCGTAAGCCCGGTGATCTTGTCCCGGTACTCCGTCTTCGCGGTCAACATAATCACCGGAAATGTGTATTTCTCACGGATCTTTCTCAGAATCGTGAAACCGTCAATATCCGGCAGCATCACATCCAGGATCGCCAGATCCACATTTGTCTTCTCAATACATTCCAATGCTTCCTGCCCTGTGTAAAATTTCAAAACATGGTATTCATTTTGCAGATATAATTCTACGACATCCGCAATTTCTTTTTCATCATCTACAACTAAAATATTCATATTTCACTTTTCCTTTCCGCATATAGAAAGATTTGCGTATAAAACAGCAGACCGGAAAACACACCCTTTTGATGCAGTTCCCGGTCCCCTTTTTCTTCATTCTTCTTTTTTACAGTTCGCAGTTATTCACAGTTCTTGGGAACGGAATTACGTCACGAATGTTGGACATTCCTGTAAGATACATGATGCATCTCTCAAATCCAAGTCCGAATCCTGCATGTCTTGTAGATCCGTACTTTCTCAGATCCAGATAGAATCCGTAATCTTCTTCCTTAAGTCCAAGCTCTTTCATTCTTGCAACAAGCTTATCGTAGTCGTCCTCTCTCTGGCTTCCTCCGATGATCTCACCGATTCCAGGAACCAGACAGTCAACTGCTGCTACGGTCTTGTTATCATCATTCATCTTCATGTAGAAAGCTTTGATCTCCTTCGGATAATCGGTAACGAATACCGGACGTTTGTAGATCTCTTCTGTCAGATAACGTTCATGCTCTGTCTGCAGATCTGCTCCCCATGATACTTTGTATTCAAATTTGTCATTGTGCTTTTCAAGGATTTCGATTGCTTCTGTGTAAGTAACTCTTGCGAAATCAGAATTTGCAACGTTGTTCAGACGGTCGATCAGTCCTTTGTCTACAAAAGAATTGAAGAAGTTCATCTCTTCCGGAGCGTTTTCCATCACGTAGCGGATAACATATTTCAGCATGTTTTCTGCAAGGATCATGTCATCTTCCAGATCTGCAAATGCGATTTCCGGCTCGATCATCCAGAACTCGGCGGCATGACGTGTGGTGTTGGAATTCTCCGCACGGAATGTCGGTCCGAATGTGTAAATGTTGCGGAATGCCTGTGCATAAGATTTCACCGTTCAGCTGTCCGCTTACGGTAAGGTTTGTCTTCTTTTCCAAAGAAATCTTTGGAATAATCAACAGTTCCGTCTGCATTTTTCGGCACATTGTTCATATCCAGTGTTGTTACCTGGAACATCTCTCCCGCACCCTCACAGTCACTTCCTGTGATCAGCGGTGTGTGTACATAGACAAATCCTCTCTCCTGGAAGAACTTATGGATTGCATATGCACAAAGGGAACGTACACGGAACACAGCCTGGAAGGTATTTGTTCTGGAACGAAGGTGTGTGATCGTTCTTAAGTATTCAAGGCTGTGACGTTTCTTCTGAAGAGGATAATCCGGTGCGGAAGCGCCCTCTACTGAAATTTCTGTGGCCTGGATCTCGAATGGCTGCTTCGCCTGAGGTGTAGCTACCAGAGTTCCTTTTACAATAATTGCTGCGCCTACATTCAGTTTGGAAATCTCAGCAAAATTATCCATTGTATCGTGGTAAACGACCTGAAGGGTCTCAAAATATGTTCCATCATGGAGAACAACAAATCCAAAAAGTCTTGGAATCACGAACGCTTCGTACCCAGCCGCCTACGGTGATCTCCTGATCCAGGTATTTATCCCGTTCTCTGTAAATCTCTTTTACTGTTGTAAGTTTCATAATTAGTTCCTCTTTCTCCTCATTTTTCCAAACACTCATTTCTCTATAGTATAGACTATTCCTCTTATTCGCGCAAGGATATTTTTCCAGGGAATAAAAGAAGATCCTGTCTGTTAAGCTTCGACACTTTTGGACAAAGATCTTCTCTTCTGTAAGTACTTTTCTATTGCAAAGTTGCCGCATTCTCAGTATTTCTCTGAACGTTTAATGCAATATAAGATAATCCAGACAATACTTAAAAATTCGTTTGTAAGTCTTAGTGGTGTAATGAAGTCCATCATCGTCCGGCATGTCAACTCCAGTTCCACTAATATTGGTACCATATCCATTCTCCATCAGATAAGAATACGTATCAATATATTCGAAAGTGCTGCCAAGAGCACTGCTCACAACAGAATTGAATTTGCGGATTACTTCTTCCTTTCGGATTGCATTCTTACCAAGATACTCGATTGTCTTACTGTTCACCGGATTCACTGACATAAAGAACAGCTTGCAATTTTTTTTCTGTAAGCTCTCAGCAATCTCCTGATAATAAGAAATATAATCATACATATTTCCAGGATCGTTTACTCCCAGATTAAAAATAACCGCAGTTGGTTTCAGAACGGAATAATTCTCTTCTGCAATAGAAAGAATCGTATTCATTCCCTGAGACTTCAGCCATTCAAGACCTTTTCCCTCTTCGTATACAAAATCAATATCACGCAGCAGATTCGACTCATAATACCCTGAATTTAATTTTTGCAGCGTTCTCTGCATACGATTAGTTCGGGAGTCTCCTACAAAAATAATGTGATTGTACCCCCGGCTGCTGCCATTTCCAATCTTCCAGCTGCTTGCGGATTGCAGAAGCTCTGAAAGAGTCAAGTCTTCCTCAGCTGAACGGTTAAACACAACTGCATACAGCTTTATGTTGCTGTTTACTGTAATAGTATCACCAGCTTCATAACGCGGTGCTGTTTTTTTCCCAACTGGATATCCCATCCCATAAAGGTGTATCCAGATGCATTTCTTACAGACGGCAATGTATAAGAATTTCCAGATGCTACATTCTCTGTCTTGTAAACGGTTCCATCATTCTTGCACAAAGCCACCGTAAATGTTGTATCAGACTCGTAAACAGCATATAAATTTTATACTTTTTTTTGATTCGAATCTTCTGTCCCTCTGTATACGCCGCTTGGGAAGCATTCTTTTTAGTACTCCATCCAACTGCCTTATAGCCGCTTTTTTGTGGAAGCTCTGGCAAGGTAAGATATCCGTTTTTTGTAACAGCTTTGTTTAGTTTCTTAAATACTGTACTGGTGCTTCCGGTATTATCATAGAAATAAACTTTATATATACCAACTTTTTTACGCACCGCGTACAGATTTATATTCTTTTTCAGACGTATTTTTTTCCCCGCGGCATATACCGCTTTGGTATCGTTTTTCTGAGTGGACCAGCCAAGATTTTTGTATCCGGTAATTGCAGGAACTGCCGGAAGCTTAATTTTTTTTCCCCGGCACTTACCTTTATACGCAGCTTGGAATAAGATGTTTTTCCACTTTGATTCCAGAATCTGACAACTACGTTCTTAGTGGCCGCCTGTACAGACTGAACACACTAATCCCAATTTTTCCATCATTTCTAAATGAAATCTCCGAAC
>ENA-OQDC01000908-OQDC01000908.1-human-gut-metagenome-genome-assembly--contig:-NODE-908-length-17521-cov-4.182074_pt1 | contig 17521 bp, 20 predicted proteins | sample MGYA00242770_ERZ504601 | MGnify/ENA primary metagenome ERZ504601 (study PRJEB26092, sample SAMD00036305) | human gut metagenome | host: Homo sapiens | study: EMG produced TPA metagenomics assembly of...
ACAGTTAATCCAAACTCGTTCAGAACGCGTATAAGGCATCATATACTTCATCGAGAAGGCCTCGGCGTAGCTTCAGAACGCGTATAAGGCATCATATACTTCATCAGGAGCACCTCGACGTAGCAATAGTACGCCGTCGGTGCTCCTTCTTCGTCTCTGATACCTTCTCTGCGTTCTGTTTAATGGTAAAGGTATCAAATATTTTCTCCGCGTTCTGGTTAAAGAGTAAATAGCTCTGATACTTTCTCCGCGTTCTGCTGATGAGGTAAAGGTATTGTACCACATACTTCATCTATATAAAAAAGAGCACCTCAACGTAGCAAAAGTACTGTAGTCGGTGCTCATTTTTAAATTTCTCTTTTGAACTGCGAACGAAAAACGCTATTTGATAAAATTTATACGGATTTTCTCTGTAATTTTCTTTACAATATTGCCTGATATGCGATAAAATATATGCATGAAAAAATGAAGGGGTGCTTATATGTCTAAGTTTGTTAAACTGTCTGAGGAAGCCTACAAGTTTGAAGGCAAGCTGTCTTTGAGCTCGGCTATTCCTTTAGGTCTGCAGCATGTTTTGGCTATGTTTGTCGGCAATCTTACACCGGTTCTGATTATTGGCGGTGCCTGCGGTATTGTCGGCGGTGCCGGTTTTGAACAGCTGCAGGTTGTTTTGATTCAGAATGCGATGATTGTTGCAGGTTTGGTAACATTGCTGCAATTATATTCCGTTGGTCCCTGCGGTGGCAAGGTGCCTATTATCATGGGTACAAGCTCCGGCTTTATCGGTGTATTTGCCGGTATCGTTGCAACCTTGGGCAGCGGTGTTGTCGCCTATGGTGCTATTATGGGTGCTTCGATTATCGGCGGCGTTTTTGAAGCAGTGCTCGGCCTTGTGCTCAAGCACATCCGTCGCTTCTTCCCGCCTGTTGTCTGCGGTACCGTTGTACTGTCTATCGGTCTGTCGCTGATTTCTGTAGGTATCAATTCCTTTGGCGGCGGCTTCAAGACCAAGGACTTCGGTTCTATCGAAAACCTGCTGCTTGGTTTGTTTGTACTTTGTGTTATCCTTTTCTTTAAGCATGGCACTAAGGGCTTTTTAAGCTCTTCTTCCATTCTGCTTGGTATTATTGCAGGCTATATCGCTGCGATTTTCATGGGCTTTGTGCTGCCTACAACCGCAGTTACTCCTGACGGTGTGGAATATACCAAGTCCTGGGTACTGCATTGGGATAAGGTAGCGAACGCCTCCTGGTTTGCTGTGCCTCAGCTTATGCCTGTTGATATCGTATTTGATATGCGTGCTATTATGCCTGTATTGATCATGTTTGTTGTTACCGCAGTTGAAACTGTCGGTGATATTTCCGCAGTTGTCGAAAGCGGTCTGAACCGTGAAGCTACGGACAAGGAATTGTCCGGCGGCGTTATTTGTGACGGCATTGGCTCTGCTATCGCTGCTGTTTTCGGCGTACTGCCTAATACCTCTTTCTCTCAGAATGTAGGTCTGGTTGCTATGACGAAGATTGTTAACCGTTTTGCTTTGGCAACCGGTGCGGTATTTTTTGATTCTCTGCGGCCTGATTCCCAAGCTGGGGGCTTTGGTTTCCATTATGCCGCAATCCGTTCTGGGCGGCGCTGCCGTAATGATGTTCTCCTCGATTGTTGTCAGCGGTATTCAGCTGGTTACTAAAGAGAAGCTTAACCCGCGCAGCCTGACGATTATTTCCGTTGCTTTAGGCGTTGGCTACGGCATGGGCGCTACACCCGGCATCCTGGCACACTGCCCGGAAGCTATGCGCATGATGTTCGGTGAATCCGGTATCGTTCCGGCAGCCTTTGTAGCAATTCTGCTGAATATTATTCTGAATAGGGGCGAAGACGCTCAAGCTTAGTTTTATCCTGCTGTGTATCGATATCCAGCAGCTCGTTGATATCCTGAACCGGTACTTTTACTACCAGTTCAGGATATTTTTTTGTTAATACGGAACCACCCTTGTCCTGCGGCAGCTGCTGCAGCTCGTCGGCAAATTTTGCAGGGAAGATAATGGGATTGCCTGGAGTTTCTTTGTAATACAGGCGATGAATTTTCTGCGGCTGCGCTAAAAAGCTTTCGGCGAGGCGGATGAGCGAAGCCTGCTGCAATAACGGCTGGTCGGCAACGGCAAAAAGCAGGCCCTCGGCCTGAGGCAGCTGCTGCTTTATATAAGATGTGCCAAGGCGCACTGTATCGCTCAGATAGGGCTTGTCGTGGAGCAGGCAGGGGATTTGCTGTTGCGCGCAGATTTCCGCAACCTCCTTGTGGCGTGTAACAACGATACGCTTGGCGAAAAGTCCTTGGCTGATATCAAGGATGTGCTGCAGCATGGGCGCTCCGTCGATGGCTGTCAGCAGCTTGTTGGCGCCGAAGCGGCGGCCTACGCCGGACGCCAGGATGATGCAGGCTATTTTAGAATATTTTACGTTCATAAAGTTACCTCACGGCTTTGATTATATATCATTATTATAAGACTGAAAGGCAGAGCTAACAAGCGGGGGAGTACCGGTTAGCAGAAGAATATATTTTATCCGCAAAAACAAAAAACTCTGTAACCGAAGTTACAGAGTTTAGTTTCAAATGGTGGCCCTGGCAGGATTCGAACCTGCGACCTTTTGATTCGTAGTCAAACGCTCTATCCAACTGAGCTACAGAGTCACATCAGCGTTGCTGTTGTTTCAAGCAACAATGATATTATAGCGAAAAGTACGCTTCTTTGTCAACTACTTTTTTGCAATTATTTTTTATGATTTTTTGCCGACAGCTTTTTCTTTGGCAGCAGGCTGATGATTTTTCCAGCCAACCGCAGTAAATGAAGAAACCTAAGGCAACGAGGAAGAAGCCTAAGCTGGTTGCCTGAGCGGATTTCAGTCCGAACAGCCAAGGCTCGGCGTAGTCACCGCGCAGCATTTCCAAAAAGAAGCGGACTACGGAATAAAGCATGGCGTACATACATAAAGCCTGACCGCGTGCATGCTTGGTGGTGCGGAATAAAAGCAGCAGGGCAAAAATGACGATGTCCAGCTGACCTTCCCAAACCTCTGCCGGCCACAGGGGTACGGGGCCGTAGGTTTTGTAGGCTAGCGTGCCTTCCGGGTACAGAATACCGAAGCTACCGCCGGTAGGTGTGCCGAAGGCATCGCCGTTGAGCAGGTTCGCCATGCGTCCGATGGATTGGCCGATAAGCAGAGAAGGTGAAATGATATCCGCCAGAGCTACCCAGTCTATGTCATGCAGCTTGCAGTAAACTATGCCGGCAGCAATGCCTGCCAGCATACCGCCTTGCACGGCCATGCCACCCTGCCAGACGAAGGGGATTTCCAACAGATGATGGCTGTAGTAATCCCAGTCGAAGAAGAAAACATCCCACAGCCTGCCGCCGATGAGACCGGCAAAGCCGCCGTAGATGCCGATGTCTAAAATATGCTCGTGCCAGCGGCCGTCCTGCTTAGCCAAAAAGTAGGCAGTGCCGGTAGCTAAAAATATTGCTGTACAGAGCATCAGACCATACATGCGTATGGGAAAATCGCCGATAAAAAAGAGATATTGATGCATTATGAATAAGGCCTCCTAAAAAATCTAACTAATATTTTAACACATTCCGGTGTTTTTATCAGCGAAAAAGTTGTGATTTCTTTATTCAGAAAGCTTATTGAATTTAACAGCGAAGATAGTATTGCGTGACATGTTGCTTATGTCATTATCCACAGCGTCAATATTATGATATAATGAGGGAAGCGATATGAGCTTCAGTGAAGCAAAAAATAGAGAAAGAAGGTCTGCAAATTTATGAAAGCATTAACTTATATTGAACACGGTAAGTTTGCTCTGCAGGAAAAGGCCAAGCCGCAGCTTGTTTCTGCACGTGATGCTATTGTGCGTGTAACGCTGGGAAGCATCTGCACCAGTGATTTGCATATTAAACATGGTTCGGTACCTCGTGCTGTGCCTGGAATTACCGTGGGCCATGAAATGGTGGGCGTGGTGGAAGCGGTCGGAGCAGACGTAAAAACCGTGAAGCCCGGTGACCGTGTGACGGTAAATGTAGAAACGTTCTGCGGCGAATGCTTCTTCTGCAAGAAGGGCTTTGTCAATAATTGCACCGATCCTCATGGCGGCTGGGCGCTTGGCTGCCGCATTGACGGCGGACAGGCGGAATTGTACGCGTGCCTTACGCTGACCAGGGGTTGAACAAAATTCCCGACAGTGTTACCGATGAACAGGCGCTTTTGTAGGCGATATTCTTGCTACCGGCTTTTGGGGCAACACGTATTTCGGAAATCACCGAGGAGGATACCGTGCTGATTATCGGTGCCGGTCCGACGGGTATTTGCACCCTGCTGTGCGTTATGCTGAAGCAGCCGAAGCGCATCATCATCTGCGAGAAGGATGCTGCCAGAGCGGAGTTTTGTCAGCAAGCATTATCCAGATGTATTGCTTTGCGAGCCTGAGGAATGCGAAGCGTTTGTTAAGGAGCATTCCGACCATGGCGGTGCGGACGTTGTTCTGGAGGTTGCCGGTGGTCGCGATACCTTCCGGCTGGCGTGGAAATGCGCGCGTCCGAACGCTATTGTGACAGTTGTGGCGCTCTACGATGAAGCACAGAGTCTGCCTCTGCCAGATATGTACGGCAAAAATCTGATTTTCAAAACCGGTGGCGTGGATGGCTGCGACTGTGCGGAGATTCTGCGCCTGATTGAAGAAGGCAAAATTGATACTACGCCGCTGATTACGCATCGCTTCAAGCTGGCGGATATCGAAGAGGCCTACCGCATTTTCGAAAACAGATTAGACGGAGTTATCAAGATAGCGATTACCGAGTGATATTTTTTGCAAAGCATGCTATAAGAGGGGCGATTTTATTATGATTAAACATATAACAACAACACCGGCAAAGGCTTTAGAAAAATTAAAAGCAGGCAACGCCAGATATATTGATGCCAAGGTCAACAGCGAGGACATTTCGCAGGCAAAGAGAACAGATACCTTGGTTAACGGTCAGAAGCCTTATGCGATTATTATTACCTGCTCTGATTCTCGCGTAATTCCGGAGAATATTTTTATGACAGGTATCGGCGAGCTGTTTGTTATCCGTATTGCCGGTAATGTGATTGATGAGCATCAGCTGGGCAGTATTGAATACGCTGCCAGTCATCTGGGCGCACCGTTGATTGTTGTTATGGGGCATACGCATTGCGGTGCGGTGCATGCTGCAATCAACCATGATCCGGAGGGCTATATCAAATTTATTACGGATAAAATCAAAGCAGCAATCGGTGACGAGTGTGACCCGTATAAAGCAGCCTGCCTGAATGTCAAAAGCTGCGAAGCGGAAATTGAAGCGAGCCTGGAGATTCAGAAGGTTGAGCATCAGGAAGGCTTGCGCGTTATTGGTGCTATGTATCATCTGGAGAACGGTGTGGTAGATTTTATCTAAAGCAGATAATTTGAGCTGCCTCGAGCTTAGCGTCTTGAGGCAGTTCTTTTTTGCAAGTTAATTTCTCAAAATTCACAATAATGCGCTTGACAGAATTGTAGCTTGAATGTATTATGTATACATAATACAGATTTCGATTAAAAGCAGCTTTTACACGCTTTTGGAGAAGGAGGCAAATGTATTATGCGTAAAGAACACGACTTTTTAGGTGAATTAGAAATTCCCGATAATGCTTATTATGGTGTACAGACCATGCGTGCCATGGAAAACTTCCAGATTACAGGCTATACTGCCGATCCGCTTTTTATCAAAGCCTTGGGTATGGTCAAAAAGGCTGCGGCGCTGGCTAATATGAAAATAGGTCTTTTGGATGAAAAAATCGGCAATGCTATGGTTCAGGCCTGCGATGATATCATCAGCGGCAAGCTGAACGACCAGTTCCCGACTGATCCGATTCAGGGCGGTGCCGGAACATCCTTTAATATGAATACGAATGAAGTAATCTGTAACCGTGCTTTGGAAATTCTCGGTCGTCCGCGCGGCGATTATGATTATATCAGCCCCAACAACCATGCCAACATGTCGCAGTCCACTAACGATGTTATTCCTACATCCATCCGTGTCTGCGCTCTGATGCGCGCCGAACAGCTTATTATTGCCTTGGAAAACCTGGCGGATTCCTTTGATAAGAAGGGCGAGGAATTCAAGGATGTGCTGAAAATCGGCCGTACGCATCTGCAGGACGCTGTGCCTATTACCTTAGGCCTGGAGTTCAAAGCCTTTGCTTCCTCCATGCGCAGACGCAGTAGCTGCATCCGCCGCAGCTGTGAGCTGCTGCACACCATGAATATGGGCGCAACAGCAGTCGGCACAGGTCTGAATGCCGATCCCGAATATATCAAAGAGGTTTGCGAGCAGCTTACGCTGGTTACCGGCGAGAGCTTCACTACCGCGGACAATCTTGTTGATGCTACCAGTAACACGGATATCTTCACCGATTTATCCTCCAGTTTGAAAACATCGGCACTTTCGTTGATTAAAATTTCCAATGACCTGCGTCTGATGGCCTCCGGTCCGAGAGCAGGCTTCTGCGAAATTACACTGCCGCCACGTCAGCCCGGTTCCTCTATCATGCCGGGTAAGGTTAACCCCGTTATCCCCGAGGTAGTGGACCAGACCTGCTATCAGGTAATTGCCAACGATTTGGCTGTGGCCTTCGGTGTAGAAAACGGTCAGTTCCAGCTCAATGTTATGGAACCCGTTATGGCCTACAACATTTTCAATTCCCTGCGCTTCCTGACCAACGCTGTGAATACACTGCGTACCCGCTGCGTAGACGGAATTAAGGCTAACCGTGCCCAATGCGCGGAATGGCTGGATAAGAGCGTGGGCATTGTTACGGCGCTGCTGCCGCATATCGGTTACGAAACCTGCTCCGTTTTGGCGAAGGAGGCACTGGCAACCAACAGAAATATTAAGGACCTGCTCATTGAACGCAAGGTGCTGAGCAAAGAGGATCTGGATATTATCCTGGCACCTGCGGAAATGACCAGACCGGGTATTGCCGGCAAGGAGCTTTTGAAGAAGATTCATGAGTCCAGAGAAGAGCTGGTGTAAAGCACAAGAGAGCAGTTCTGTTATAACAATAGAATAAAAGCAAAAGCTGCAGCTATGCTCCTGAGTACGGGAGCAGGCTGCAGCTTTTTAATTTGAGCTTTGGGAAATTTGCTTGTTAGCACAAGAAAATTTCTTCCGTTCCACCCGAAATCATGCTTTGGGGTGGGGGAAAAAGAGCTTCTTATTGCTATAATTATAATGACAGAAACTAATTTAGGAGGTTGATGAATATGCGTATTGCTAAGAAATTATTTTCCTGCTTAGCCTTATTTTTACTTTGCATCGTGTGCTTGCTTGCGGATGCTCCCAAGGTTCGGGCAGCGGAATTCCTGACTGCTGATGACGGAACATTTCTTTATATGAACAGCAGAGAGCTGGCAATCAGTGATGAGGAAGAAGGCGTGCAATTCTTCCTTGCCGATGACGGCACTCTGCAGTTGATGAACAAGAATACTAAAGATGTTTATAAGACCTTTGTTCCTGCGGAGAATGGAATGGTTGGCTATAGGGTGCGGGATGTTTTTACCGCCAATCCCGAAAATATATTTTTTGAAATAAATGCCACTATCGGCGCTCATGCGCAGAACTGCGGTTATTGGCTTATCGGTAAGGAAAACGGACAATGGCTGACTTATGTAACCTTGGAGGATTTAGCGAAAAACGGCTATGCCGTTGACCAATGGCGGCAAATTGTGACCAAGATTAATACGGATGGCAGCGGACGTTTTATTCTGCTCAGCCAATATGAATATATGCCTCCGGAAGCTACCTTCGGCATGCAGAGAAAATATTGCACGGATTTGCAGCTGGAGCTTTTGTGGGATGATGCTGCGCAAGGATTTGTTATGCGCAGATTGTAATAAGCATATGGAATAAGTAAAACAGGCAGCGGATTTGCTGCCTGTTTTGTGTGCAGAAATCTATGCTTTATTTAGAAATATTTTGTGAGTAGGGTTTCTGTCAAAGGATGCAGAAAGTGCATTAGGTTCTGTGGCGTAATTTACTCATACATGACAGATTTGACGCTTACGATAGATCTAGAGGTTCGTTAGATATTTAAGAATTTTTTGAAGTCTGGTAAATAATGGCGTGAAACAGGAATTTCTTTATAGTCACAGTTTTCTAAAGTGAGTATAAAGGTATCATTGAACCAAGGAATTATCTCTCTGATTTTACCAATATTAACTATATATGATTTATGGGTACGAAGAAAGCCATGATCCTTAAGTTTTTGCTCTAAATCTTTTAAAGGGGTATTGATTTCAAATTCACCATTATTAGTAGAAACAATAATTTTTTGTTCTTGTGCTCGTATAAGACTTATCTCAGTTTCCGGGTTTAGCAGAATCATTTTATCGTTATGCCAAATAGGAAGTTTAAAACTATCCTTATGTTTAATATTATTAGTTTGCTTTTTAAAATTTCTATATCGCATTATTGTAATAAGGATGCGCTCCTGAGTATATGGTTTTAAAACATAAATCAAAAGGCCTGTAAGATCAAAAAGCTTGGACAGCGAACTGACCATAACCAGTAGAGAAAACAATTTGTGGTGGGTTAGGGATGGTGGTGCGTATAATACGCGCAATATCTAAGCCGTTAATTTGAGGCATTTCGATATCGAGAAAAACAATATCTACAGTACTGTTTTGAAGATAATCAAGGAGTTCTTGACCTATAGCACATTGAGCTACAATTTCAATATCACTGATATTGCTTAGAATGGTAGCTAGCTCTTGGCGAGTTGGGTATTCATCATCTACAATTATAGTTCTAATCATTGTTTTCGCTCACCTCTTGAAAAGGAATTTTCATAATAACTATGGTACCATTATTCATGCTACTATAGATTTTAAGTTTGTTTTTTGGACCATAAAGAGTAATTAAGCGTTGGTTTACATTAGTAAGTCCTATTGAATTCTTAGGCTTCGTGTTGTCAAAAATATGTTTCAATCTATCTGATGTCATACCTAGCCCGTCATCAATTACAGCAATACGGAAAGAATTTTTTTGCTTGTCAATTCGAATAATAATTCGTCCGCCCTCAAGTTTTTGATACAGTCCATGACGGATAGCGTTTTCAACAATAGGTTGTAGTATGAGAGCTGGGACTAGGAATGATTCTTCGATGTTTATGTCATAATCTACTTTTAATCTGTCACCAAAGCGTGCCTGTTCTAAATGAATATAAGCGTTGATATGCTGAAGTTCGTTTAGAATAGAAATCATGGTATTTCCATCTGTCAAATTGTTCCTGTAATAGCTAGCGAGATCATTGATAAGAGATTTAGCAGTTTGAGGTTGTTGAGAACAGTAGAAACTGATAGTACTCAAAGCATTGAAAAGAAAATGGGGATTAATTTGAGATTGTAGAGCTTTAATTTCTGCCTTATCGTATAGACCAGCTTTTTCTTTAATGCTATGAACAGTGATTTGGTTGGTAATCATAGTACCAAGGCCATGAGCTAATGTGGTTTCAAAAGGAGTAGTTTCGGAGTCTAGAATATGGCCGACACAGAAGTAACCGACATGGTGTTTATCATTATAAATAGGAACATTAATATAGGAGCGAATAACATCTAGACTCTTCGTATCTTGCTTGAAAGAAGTTTTGAAAAGATTTTGAAAGTCATCTACTAAAAAAGAGACGAAGGGGGCTTCGGTGCGGTAGGAAGAGAAGCCTAGTATCTCATCTAACGATGTAATAGCTACAAAATCAAATGTTTCTGCTTCCTGAAGAATAATATCAGCAGTTTCTGAAGCACTGGTAGTATTTAAGCCGTTTTGTAAAATAGAGATAGAATTATTAGTGATTTTTAACGCTGTTTTGGCACTGATTCCTTCTATTTTTTCTTGTTGATTATAAAAATCTTCTAATATACCCATAAATGCGCCAGCACCTATAGAATAACTAAAGAGAATAGGGAATAAGAGATCTTCAACAGTATAACTGTTAGGCAACGTAGTAGTGTTGAATGATATATTAATGACAATGTAGAAAAAAGTGAACATTAAACCTAATATAGAGGCATCAGCATAAATGGCATGTTGCTTCTGAAGCCAGTTAGCAAAAAAGCCTGCAATAAGACCGATTAAAATTACCAATATATAGTGATATGAAAACGGAGCATAAGGTACAAGAAAAAAAAGCAAGGATAGAGCTGATAAGACCTGTAGCTGTACCTACGATTGGCCCGCCGATAAGTCCTGAGACCATAACAAAGACAAGTTGATTATTAATGCAGCGAGTAACTAGTTGAGCTCCGAAAAAAGCATCTACAAGGGAAAATGCTACAAAGATTGCAATGAATTTTAGTTTACTTAGATTGTTTTTTGCAAGGGTGTTGATTGTGTTCCTGATTACTGATGTACGGCAAAGGAGAGAGAATAGGATAGTAGCAAAGAATAGCCTTGCACATAGATTAATTATAACATTATACCAAAGCATAGAAAACTCCTTAAATGTAGTTAGATAAACAACAATCTATGTTATTATTCTAACACAAAAATCTCTCATTAATAATAAAAAAAAGCAAGATACGGGAAAATATCTCTAACATGCATGTGAGAGAATTATAATGCAACTTTCTGGGATAAGATTAAAAAAGTAGAGACTTAAAATACATATTTGGCAAAAAGGACTATGATGATAAAATTCTAATATTGCTGCTAACAAGAGAATTCTACAAGTGATGATTTATGCATTGATACTTTAAAAATATAATATTTACAAAATATACATTTGATTCATTATAAACTTTTAACTTAGAGCAACAGTGAAAAAGTTTCATTTTTATAAAATATGTTAGATATATATTTGTTGTCTTATTGAATGGCAGATAGAAAATAAAAATATGTTACTTTAAACCATGACTATCCTACAGTATCTTAGGCAGGATTTTCCGCAACTTACTTCTAAAATGAAATACAGTTATTTTTGTATGCTATAATACAAATAAGTAATATAACTGAATTTATCACAGGTTTTAGCGAACAAAAGGTCGAAAAACAATATATATTTACGAGTGTAAAGGAGGATTTTTTATGAAAATTAAGGTTGCAGCTATCCAAAATGAATTGTGAGTTGGCAAATGTTGATGCTAATCTCGCTAGAGCAGAAAAAATTGCTGAAGGAAGCAGTAGATCAAGGTGCTAAATGGGTGGTATTTCCAGAACCTTTTTAATACGGGCTACTGGATTCCCAAACAAGATGTGGAATTAGCTGAAGATATTCCTTATGGTCGTACTACTAAATGGATGATTGAACAAGCTAAAAAATACCAAATTCTTGTTACTGGTTGCATTATAGCTACTACAAAAAAACAAAGGTATTGTTACAGATACCGCTTTGACAGTAAATGAAAATGGTCTGATGGGTAAATATGACAAGGTTCATCTTTGGGATAATGAGGAGCTACGGTTCCAAAATGGATGCGAAGTTCCTGCTCCTGTAGAATATGGTGATTTGAAGATTGGGCACCAAATTTGTTATGAAATTGGCTTCCCGGAATTATCTCGTTTGATGGTACTTAAAGGTGTTAATGTTATTGCTTATCCGTCTGCTTTTGGTAGAGCACGTTATTATGTATGGGACATCCAATCTAAAGCTCGAGCATTAGAGAATGGTATTTATGTAGTCGCTGTTAACCGTGCAGGCGTCGATGATAATACAGTTTTCTTAGGTGGTCATTCTCGTATTATAGCTCCAAATGGCGAAGTTCTGTGTGAAGCTGATAGAGATAGCGATGCGGTACTTGTTGCGGAAATAGACGTTGATAAGTGTACTGAAGCTCGTAGGACGGTTCCATATCTGCGTGATTTAAACAAAGCTTTAGTTAAATCTGAGTGGGAAAAAGTATAATTTGATTATATTTAAGAGAGGAGGTCTGTAATTATGTCATTAAATACCTGGATGATATGCGGACTGGCACTATATGTTTTATTTGTAGTATACGTTGGTTTCTTAGGAGCAAAAAAATCAAGGGTTTAAGTGATTTTGCTGTAGCTGGCGAATCTATGGGACCAATTCCTTTAGGACTTGCTTTTGCAGCATCCTTCTTCTCTGCAGCAACGTTTATGGGGTATGTTGGCTTCTGTTATGCTTGGGGAGCTACCGGACTGTGGATTTTTCTTGCTATTTTTATGGCATCAACCTTGGGATTTATTCTGTTAGCTAAGGGCGTACGTAATACTAATATAGAGCTTAAATCTATATCAATGGCCGACTGGTTGGCAAAACGCTATGATAGCGATGTGTTACGTGGTTTGTGTTCCATAGTATTTATCATTCAAATTTTTTACATTGCCGGTCAATTTTCAGCAGGTGGCAGTTTGTTGTCTGGTATGATTCAAGGTCTTGACTATACTACTGCGATCATTGGCGTAACCGTTATTACTGTTTTGTATGTAACTGTTGGTGGCCTGTTTGCTGATATCTATACTAGTATCGGTCAAATGTGCCTCATGATTTTCGCAGGCGTATTCGTATTCATATCCGGTATAATGATGTTTAAAGGAGGGTTGACAGAAGTTTCTGATCTTTTGGCTGCTCAAAATCCTAACTTTGTAACAGTGCTTAATCCTGACTCTCTTCATATGTATAGCTATGCAGCAGTATTTGGTGTTATGTTTATTGAATTTGCTTTTGCCGGACAACCACAGTTGCTTAACAAAATTATGGCACTGAAGAATCCTAAGGATATGTCCAAGATGATTTGGACATGGATAGTAGCATCTTTCTGCTGCCTCTTAGTAATGTTTGGCGGGTTATATATGAGAGCTATTGATCCTAACCTGAAAGTAGCAGATATGGCTGTTATAGAATATGTAAAGTTGTTCCATCCGATTATTAGTACGATATTGTCAGTAGCGATTGTGGCAGCATTGATGTCTACTGCGTGCGGTCTGATTCTTGTTATTACTACTTGTATTAGTAATGATTTATTTTTGCAGACTCTTGTTAAGCATAGAATTATTCCTATGGAGCAAGATGAAGCTGAGAAATTAGCTTATCGCATGACAAAGGTTTTACCAGCGTTAATTGGAGCGTTTTCTCTTTATCTGGTATTTAATCCACCTCCATTTATGGGTGTTATGGTTTGGATTGGTATTTCGGGCGTATCCGCGGCTACTCTGGCACCTTTGATTTTTGCTCTGTTTATGCCTAAACTGGCAAATGCTAAGGCCGCTATTATTGGTGCTATCGTAGGTGAAGGTGTATATTTCTATCTGTATTTGATTGCTCATATTGAGCGTTCTGTAATGGCAGCTGGTGCTTGGGGTGTTATAGTTAGCTTTATTGTAATGTATGTTTTGGCAAGTATGTGGAAAGAAGATACTAAAAAAGCTCAAGCGATTCGTGATGCTAAATTAGCTAAGAAATAAGAGGAGGTTATCAAAATGTTGTGGCATAGTTCAATGTTAACTGTGTGGGCAGCTCTTTCTGTTCTTACTGTAGTAATCTCTTACATTCTATTGAAAAAATGGTATTAACCAATGGATGCTTTGTAATCTAAAATTAGAAAAGGCATTAGTATAATTTTTGTGGTCAATCTAGTCCCATGCTAATAGGTTTAATGGCTGGAGCGTGTTGCTCTAGCCATTTTTTCTTTAAAGAGTGAATTTTGTAGTGCTATAATATAGTTGTAACGTTAGTGGCTAATAAGATATAATAACTTCAAAAGGAAAAGAAGTACATATCATGCCACAAATTTATCCAGAAGAATTTAAAAAGAAAATCGTTACCCTTCATGAAGAAGAAGGACGTACATGTAAAAGTATCACTACTGAATATGGTGTGTCTAAAGCTGCCATCAGCAAGTGGTGTACTCAGTTTCGCAAAGAATGCCAAGAAAAAGTCAAAGCCAATCTTACAGAAGTAAATGAATATACACTTATGCAAGAAAATCGGCGTCTGCGTAAAGAACTTGAAGAAGCTCGAAAAGAAAATTTATTCTTAAAAAAAAGCAGCGGCATTCTTTGCAAAGAAAATCGATTAGAGGCTTATCGGTTTATTGCTAACAGTCATCAAGAATTTGGCTTGCGCTAGCTTTTGCGCAGACTACATATCTGTCCTAATGCTTACTATAACTATATTAACAGCAGAAAGTCAGCTTATTATGCGCATAAAGAAGCTGTTAAGCAACAAATTCAAGACATATATCATTCTCATAACGGCGTTGTTGGTTATAGAGCTGTCAGGGCTTACCTGTTAAAGCAGGGCTGCTGCCTCAGCACTTTAACAGTACATAAGTACATGAATAAAGAACTGGGCTTAAAATCAAATGTAAGACCCAAAAAGCCAGCATATGAGTACGGAAAAGCTCATACGACATTTGATAATAAGCTGAATCAGGATTTTACAGCTAAAGAAATCAATAATAAATGGTGTACAGATTTTACATATTTGTTTCTAGCAAATAATGAAGTACGATATAATTGTACAATAATAGATTTACATGACAGAAGTGTAATAGCTAGTATTACAGACCGCAATATAACAAGCGATTTGGCAATAAGAACCTTGAAAAAAGCATTAGATTCCCAGCCCAAGATACAAGGAGAGCTGATTTTGCATAGCAATCAAGGGGTACAGTTTACGTCAAAAGCATTTACAGAATTTTGCAAAAAATAATATAACTCAAAGTATGAGCAAGTCTGGCTATCCATATGATAATGCTCCGATGGAAAGATATTTCAACACGCTGAAAAATGAGTGTATAAATCTGTATGAGTTTAAGACTGAAGAAGCTCTGTATAAAGCTGTATCAGACTTTGCTTATGTTGAATATAATTACGTAAGGCCACATAGTTATAACAATTATGCTACACCACACGAAGCCAGAATAGCTTCATGATTTTTTTAGCCATTAGTGTTACAAAAATGCTTGACCACTACAACTATTGCTCTATATTTTCTTTGTGAAATAAAAAAGAGCTGCATAAAACAGCTAATAATAAAATTTGACAATCCAGAATGCTCGTGGTACTATATTGTTGACAAAAGAAAGAGCTGTGGAGCATGTTTCCACGCAAAAAAAGAAAACCCCGAGCTGGCACTCGGGGATTTTTTTGTGCTGGCTGTGAACCTATCTTCTATCCAGCCACTTGCAAATAATGTTGGCAACAATACCTGCTACGACAGAAGAAACGAAAGAAAGAACTGCTTGGAACACATTCCCACCTCCTTCCTACCGGAAAGAGTCACAGCGTTCTTATTATAACAAAATAACGTTTTAAGTGCAAAAGAAATTAAAAACGAGAGGTGAGAGTAATGAGAGCAGTATTATATGCAAGATATTCTTCTGATAATCAGCGTTATGAATCTATATCCGGTCAGTTTCATTGCAGCGAAGAGTATTGCAGAAGAAGGGGCTATGATATTGTACACTACTATTACGATGAAGCTAAAAGTGGCACAACAGTAGCAGGGCGTTAACAATTCAATCAGATGATTGAGGATGCATCACGCGGTATATTTGATGTTATAGTCTTTTACCAGATTGATCGCACAGCACGTAATGAAATTGATTATTACGCAAGCGTCAATAAGCTTCTGAAATTAGGTGTACGCTACGAATACAGTGCAGAGGGTATAGATGTATCGACAGCTAACGGCAAGCTTACAGAGGGCGTTAAAGTGGCTGTAGCAGCCTTTTATTCCCGTGATTTATCTATCAAGATAAAACGTGGGAAAAAAGAGAATTTGTTGCAGAAAAAGCATAATGGTGGAATTTCTCCTTTGGGGTATGACATAGCGCCTGATGGAACGTATGTTATTAATGAATATGAGGCTATAGCTGTCAAAAAAATCTTTTTATGAAGATTGAAGGTGCAGGCTATGGAAAAATAGTTGATTGGTTAAAAGCAAATGGTTATAAAACCAAGCGTGGTGGAATTTATAGCAAAGGTTCTATACATGAGATACTATGTAACCGCAAATATATAGGTGTCTTGGAACTTGGCAAGAGTTCAAGGCATAATAGTAGAAAGAAGGCTGACAACTATATGCAAATTGAAGATGCTCTTCCTGCAATTATAGAAAAAAAGGATTTTTTGACTGTAGAAAATATTATGGCTAGACGTCGTAATGGCGCAACAAATGCGAAAGAAATATATGCGCTTAGTGGCCGTATTTTCTGCGAGTGTGGAGCAGCTATGTCTGGAACTAGAATTGGAGCCAGAGGAAATAAATACATTTATTATGCTTGTAGCAACCAGAAAAATAAACATGGTAATTGTGACGTTTCTATGGTGCGCAAAGACAAAATAGAATATGTTGTTTATCTTGCTATTGTTGACTACATAAAGGCTCACAAGCAGTCTATTATTACGGAGTTTCTAAATCAGTCTGAGAATAGAGAGGAGAAAGTGCGTGCGGATGAACTGCGTAAAAAAATCGGGGTACAAAAAAACAAGGCTAAGAACCTTCTTGCCTTGTATGATGGAACAGATGATATGGTTTTAAACGCTTATAAAGAAGCTAAGAAAACTTTAGATATGATGGAAGCAAAACTTATTGAGTTGAACAAGAATGACTGTTCTGCTATCAATCAAGATATTCTGGAAGCTTTCATTGATTCGTTCATTGCTGAAGTAGGGGGTTCTGACGCCTTCCTGAAGAAGTTTTTTGACTCCTTGGATGTCAAAGTAATTGTAAATAATAAAAACGCTGAAATTCAGTTGAATCTCAGCGTTTTGCCTTTCGTGGTAGCGCTAAAGGGAATCGAACCCTTGATTTCGCCTTGAGAGGGCGACGTCTTAGCCGCTTGACCATAGCGCCATTTGGCTCCGGGACTAGGACTCGAACCCAGACCGAATGATCCAGAGTCACTTGTGCTACCATTACACCATCCCGGAGTAGCAGTTCTTTTTGAGCACGCTCATCAGAACAATAACGATTATAGCAGACTAAATAGAATTGGTCAAGTACTTTTTCTAAAAAAATTGGATTTTTTTCAGAAAAAGTTTTGGGTGACCGGCAACGTTTGTTTGAATTATAGATTGACGCATGTGCTTTAGCATGATAAAATCAAGATAATACAACGATTAAATAACAGTGAATAAATATTCGTGACAGGGAGTGATAGCATGAAGCTTTTACATTTGTCGGATCTGCATTTAGGAAAAAAACTCAATGAATTTTCTCTTTATGAGGACCAAAAATATATTTTACAACGTATTGTACAGATGATTTGCGCCAAGCAGCCTGATTGCGTACTGATTGCCGGAGATATTTATGATAAACCGGTGCCGCCGGCAGAAGCTGTCGTTTTGTTTGATGATTTTCTCAATCAGTTGGCGGAGCTTAAGGTGCCTGTGTGCATCATCAGCGGCAACCATGATTCGGCGGAGCGCTTGGCGTTCGGCGCGCAGCTGATGAGCGGCAGCGGCATTCATTTTGCGGGCAGCTACAACGGTGAGGAGCAGAAGCTTGT